>Ga0302325_10000605_pt1 | contig 97981 bp, 93 predicted proteins | sample Palsa_T0_2_FD_201948 | JGI IMG/M metagenome (GOLD analysis project Ga0302325, IMG submission 201948) | Peat permafrost microbial communities from Stordalen Mire near Abisko, Sweden - Palsa_T0_2 | ecosystem: Environmental > Terrestrial > Soil > Palsa > Peat permafrost | place: Sweden: Abisko...
CGCCGATCGAATGGCCATGCGTGTCGTTGACGGATTTGAAATTGTCGAGATCGAGGTAGTGGATGCAGAACATTCCGCCCCGGCGCGCGCGCGCCAGCGCCTCGCCGATGCGGTCGCGCAGCAGGCTGCTGTTGGGCAATCCCGTCAAGCCGTCATGCGAGCCCATGAAGCGGATCTGTTCTTCGGCGCGAACCGCCTGGGTGATGTCCTCATGGGTCGCGACATAGCCGCCGCTGCTCATCGGATTATGGGCGATTCGCACCGTGCGCCCGTCCCGCAGTTCCACCCGCGTGCTCCTTGCGCCATTGGCCGCCTTGGCCTCGCTGACGACGTCGAAATAGGTCTCCATCTCAATCGGGGCGCTGCCGGCAGCGGCGCGATAGTCAAGAATGCGCTGTAGCGGCGTGCCCGCCGCGGTCAGTTCCGGCGGCAGCGCGTAGAGCTGGCTGTAGCCGGCGTTGCATAGGATCAGGCGCTTGTCCGCATCGAACATGCATACGCCGTGCGGCATGTTGGTCAGGGCGGCCTCGAAGCGTTCGTTCTGCTCGGCCAGCGCTTTTTCAGCCTCGAGGCGCCCCGATATGTCTTCATAGGAAACAGCCCAACCGCCTTGGCTGAATGGCGCATAGCCGATCTTGATCGTTCGGCCGTCGGGCGTATGGCCGAGATGATCGCCGGGCGTGCGATCGCTGAGCCGCTGGCGCCATTGCTCGTAGATCTCCTCGATGCTGCGTCCGGGATGGTGGCCGAGCGCCACCGAAGCGCTTATTAGATCATGGGGATCGGCGCCCACATGCATGACGCCTGCAGGATATCCGACGATATCATTGAGCCGCGAATTGAAGTTGGTGACGCGCCATCGACCATCCAGCAGCATGAAGCCTTGATGCAGATTGTCGAAGGCCGCCGCCAGCGCGTCGGCGCGGATCGGCCGTTCGGCCGCTCGCGCCCGCAATCCATCACTCTGTCGCCCCAATCTGCGATCTGCGGCATTGACGGCTTTGCGCGGACGTTCCATTGCGGCCGTTTCCCTCCAGGCTGTCGGGCGGCTTAGCAACGGCGGCCAAAACAAGTCGATCCGCGATTTGGACCTAAATACATTTAGGGCTTGTTAAGAATTCCCGGCGGATCAGCCGGACGCGATGATTCGGAACCACCGGCGGAGTCGCCGGGACTTCGCCGCATTCGCCTGGGGTCCCAAGCGCCGCCTGGTCGGGAGCGCCGCGGAGGAGGTTAGCTTACGGCTCACCCGCGCCCGGCACCGGCCGCGGGCGGACGCGTCCGAACCTTTCCAACCCGCGGCGCCGCCTATTGCGCCGCCTGCATCCAGCGCAGCGAGCCGGGCGTCGTCAGAATCTGGCCTGTCTCCAACAGCGTCTTGAGGCCCGACAGCACCATCGGCCAGCCGCCGTAGAGCTGCGCATTGGCGCCCTCGCGCAGCTGATCATGGATCACCGTCAGCTTGCAGGAATCGCCGACCGGCTCGATCTCCCAGGTCACGCGCGAGCTTCCCTCGCGTTTGACGTCCTCGCTCCATAGCGCGCGGAAGCTCTGGACGAGCCGGCGCGGCGGATCGACCTCGAGATTTTCGCCCTCGAAGATCGGCGCGCCGCCGCCGGCGCCGACATAGCGCGAGCCTTGCGTCCAGTCCGAGGTGACGAGGGCGCCGAAATTATACTTGCGCCGCATCTCCGTATCGGTGATCGCCTGCCAGAGTCGTTCGGGCGTCGTCTTGATGTAGATTTCGAACAGCTTTTCCATCGTTCTATCCTCCAGTTCGCGCTTGAGAGTGCTTAAGCCCGCCGCCCAGGGTTCGGCATATTTGCTGACCCACCGGTCATGGACGAGGCGGATCGGCACGGGGTTCAGGAAATGCAGCTTCTCGCGCCCGCGTCGGCGGCTCACGACGAGGCCCGCCTCTTCGAGCAATTTGAGGTGTTTCATCACGCCAAAGCGCGTCATCGGCAGCCGCGCCTCAAGCGCGCTTAAGCTCTGCCCGTCCTGACGGAACAATTCGTCGAGCAGACTTCGCCGCGTCGGATCCGCAAGGGCTTTGAACACTTCGTCCATGCGCCGTTAATACGTGACCATATGGTAACGTGTCAAGCGCCAGAATGGCGGCGGCGCGCGGCGAAGGCAAATGACAGGGCCGACTTTTCGTCGTCCGCTCCGCCCTATCTCGCAAACGTATCGCACGAATCCACCTGCCCGCTCTTCAGTCCGGTCGTCAGCCATTGCTTACGAAGCGCCGAAGTGCCGTGGGTGAAGCTGTCGGGGACGGCAAAGCCGCGCGCGGCGGTTTGCAGGCGATCGTCGCCGATCGCCTGGGCGGTGGCGAGGGCCTTTTCGACATCGCCGGGGTCGAGAATATGCCATTTCTGATCGGCGTTGGCGGCCCATACGCCCGCCAGGCAATCGGCCATCAATTCGATGCGCACCGAAATTGCATTGGCCTGGGTGCGGCTGGCGTTCTGCTTGGCCTCCTCCGCCTTTTCGAGAATGCCGAGCTGATCCTGCACGTGATGGCCGACTTCATGGGCGATCACATAGGCGTAGGCGAAATCGCCGCCCCCGCCGTATTTCGTCCGCATGTCGTTGAAGAACGTCAGGTCGATATAGACCTTCTTATCCCTTGGGCAATAGAACGGGCCCATCGCCGCGCGAGCCTGGCCGCAGCCGGAAGGGAACGAATTGTTGTAAGTAACCAGTTTGGGCGCGATATAGTCGACGCCTTTTTGCGCGGGCAGAATCTGCGTCCAGACGTCCTCGGTCTGAGCGAGAATTTTCTTGACGAATATCTCCATCGGATCGTTTGACGCGGTCTGGCGCCGCATCGCCATCGGCGCAGGCGCGGGGGCGGGCGTCGTATAGGAGCCGCCATTGCCGCCGCCCATGGCGATCTGCGCGCCTCCGATGAGGACGCGCGGGTCGATGCCGGTGAAATAGCCGATCGCCGCCAGAATGAGGATGGCGCCGATGCCGAGCCCGCCGCCGCCCCCGCCGAGCGGAATGCCGAAGCCGCCGCCGCCCGAATCGCCGCGCCTGTCCTCGACGTTGGTCGATTCCCGGTAGTTTTCCCACTCCATTTGCCGCCTCCAGGCCGCGCCCGCGCCGAGCTTGGTCTAGAGGGTTTTGTGAGGCGGCTCAATCGCGGCGAGCCGGCGCGTCAAGCGTCGGCAGGCGCCGCATCGCTCGCCGCGACTGCGTCGTGGTAGCGCTTCTGCAATTCGGGCAGTAGAATTCGCGCCGGCTCCCATCGCGAGGCTGGTCGGCCGATCCGTGACCTCTTTTCCGTGACGGCCTTCGCGACGTCATGACAAAGCTTGGGCACAATCTCCTGATAGTCGGAGGCTCGCAACGCAATGCGCTGGCGACGCATGTCGGCGCCATCGAACTGGCCGCACAAGAAACGATAAGCCTCCAATTCGCTGATGAGGATCACGATCGTGCGCTCGGCCTCCTCCGGCTCGAACTCGACGAGGTCGGCGATCGCATGGCGGGCGCTCTCCAGGCCAAGGAACATCATGTAGACGATGTCGCGCAGCGCGGCGCGCCGGGCCTCCGCTCCGCCCGGCTGCGCCCCGATCTCGGCGGACGCCCGGGCCGAGTCGCGAACGGCCTTCATGTAGGTGTAGAACGCCGTGATATTGATCACGACGCGGGCTTCCAGCGTCTGCAGGTCGCGCGCATTGGCTCCGAACACCGGGAAATAGTCTTCTTCCGATGTAAACGCTCGCGCAGGCGCGCTCGACTTGTCGGCGCCGGCGGGTTCGACGGGCGGGTCCTTGTTGAATCGGTCGACGGAGCGGCCAACCGAATCGACGACCGTGGCGACCCGGCAAAGCGTGCTGATCTCGCAGGCGAAAAGATCGACCAAGCCAAGCCGCGCGCTGCCGACCTGGTAGGCCCAGGCGAGAACCGCGCCGAACACGGCGAGCACCGGACCAAAGAACGTGAGGAAATTGCCGACAGCGACCGATGCATGGTGGCCCAGGCGCAAGAACCACCATCCTGCGGAGCGGCCGGGCTCGAATCCGGCGACCAGCTTGGCCGCTTCGCTCTCTGCCGACAGAGCGAGGCCGATGACAAGCACCGACATGACGGCGACGGACGCAAATGCGACGATCAATCGAAGATCGGCGACATGCTGCGAAACGAACAACCGATCTATCGTGGCGGCTTCTTCGCCGGTCCGCAGCAGCCATGCGATAGGCGCCAGCACTCGCTTGACGAAGCCGCGCCGTTCGCCTCGACGCGAGGTCGCGGAGCCATGAACCCCGTCGTTCATCCCGCCTCTCCTGCTGCAGGAAGGGATCTCGTTTCGCGGTTGGCGAGCGAGCCGCCGACGCCCGGCATCGCCACCAGATGCCCAAAGCCGATTTCTAAAATGGTGCATGCGCCCGCCGGCTTGGCAAGCGCGCCAGCGGGGCGCAAGCGAAGACGCGACGCCCTTTTTGTGACGGCGGCTCGACGCTTTGTGACGCAGCGTCTAGGAATGCGCCCATGCGCGCCTTCTATCATCCCGACCAAGCCCTGCACGATCCCCTGCAATTCGTGCGCTACGGCCGGCTTGTTCCGCCCAAGGACCTGCCCGCGCGCACGCAAAAGCTGCTCGGCGGGCTGGCGGCGCGCGGCATTGCGGCCTCGGCGCCGGCCGCGCACGGAATCGGCCCGGCGCTCGGCGTGCACACGGCGCCCTATCTGCAGTTTCTGGCCGGAATCTGGGAGCGTTGGGCTGAATTGCCCGATCACGGCCCGGAAGTCTGGCCCAACACTTTCCCCTATTGGAGCGGCCGGCCGGAAGAGGCGGCGCGTCCGCCTTGCCCGGCGCAAGGCGTCGTCGGACAGGTCGGCTGGTATCTTGGCGATCTGTCCGTGCCAATGGGTCCGCACACCTGGACGTCGGCGCTGCGCTCTTGCGAGACTGCGGTCTCCGCGGCGGACGCGATAATCGAGGGCGCGAGCGCCGCCTACGCGCTGTGCCGCCCTTCCGGCCATCATGCGCGCGCCGACCGCGCCAGCGGCTTTTGCTATGTCAACAACACGGCGGCGACCGCTGAGCGCCTGCGCTCGCGCTATGAGCGCGTCGCCATCCTCGACGTCGACGCCCATCACGGCGACGGCACGCAGCAGATTTTCTACAATCGCGCCGATGTTCTGACGATTTCGATCCACGCCGACCCCGTCAACTATTATCCCTTCTTTACCGGCTACGCCGCCGAGACGGGGCGCGGGCCGGGCGAAGGCTTCAACCTCAACCTGCCGCTGGCGCATGGCTCGGGAGGCGAGGCGATGAATCGGGCGATCAAGACGGCCGGCGAACGGATTGTCGCCTTCGGCGCGCAGGCCTTGGTCGTCCCGCTCGGCTTCGACGCGCACCGGCTCGATCCGATCGGCGTCTTGACGCTGGAGGCCGAAGATTTCGGCCGCATCGGCGCCCTCGTGCGCGCCTTGGGACTGCCGACGCTCGCCGTGCAGGAGGGCGGCTATGCGATCGAGGCGATCGGCGATTGCCTGGAAAGCTTTCTGGAAGGGCTCACGGGCTGAGCGGCCTCCGCCTCACTTCCCGTAGAGGCGCCGCGTGAGGAAGGGGCCGAGCCGCTGGGTGGCGAAGACCGACAACCACAGATAGAGAGCGATATAGGGCCATACCGCGCCGACCGCCAGCGCGACGACGAATACCGCCAGCGCCAGAGCAGATCTCACGATCTGCTGATGGGCGGCGACGCTGCGGTGAACCTCGATCCACAGCAACAGGTTGGCGAGCGCGATCAGCATGAGATGCGCGCCATAGATCACCACGGCCTCCTGCTTGGCCTCCATAATGCCAGGAATGCCGACAATGCCGGGAATGCTCATGGAGATCGGTATCAGGACGATCAAGAACAGGAAGATGAGATGCAGTAGCGTCTGCTTTGGCGTGATCGAGGCGGTCATCGCCAGCCGTTGCTGTTGCGATATCCAATATCTGGCGGCGATTATAAAGCTGAACACGACGGTTGAAAGTTCGGGCGTCATGTCGCGCAGCATGACGATGGGCGATCCCTTGTGGTTTTGAACGGACGGCAGCAACGAAGTTGCGACCAGCGTCATTGCGACGCCGAACATCGTGTCGCTGAGGCTGGCGAGACGGTCGGAGGACAAGAAGGGCGCGGGCGCGTGCCGATCGGCCTTGGCGGTCATAGGCGCATTCCTCGATGGGCCGCGCGGCGTCGGGCGCGCGCCGGAGGCTTCCGGCGGGGTTTCGATTGGCACGAAGCGCGGCGGCGCCGCAAGGCGCCGTCGCTCGCAAAGAGTCCGCCCTCTTAGGTTTTCCCGCCGATCCGCTTCCAATAGACCATCGTTCCGGTCAGGCCGCCATGCGGTTTGAGGGCATAATCGGGGATGATCCCCGCCAGCGCGAACCCCATCTTCTCATACAGCCCCGACGCTCCGTCCTCGACTGCTGTGTCGAGCGTAAGCAAGGTGCGCGCCCGCTTTACGGCCATGCGCTCGGCTGTCCGCATCAAACCCGTCGCCACGCCTCGGCCGCGATGGCTGAGGCGGGTCATCAGCTTGGCGATTTCGGCCCGATGCGGCTGGTTGGGCGGACAATCGAGCAGCAGGCTCGCCGTGCCGATGAGCGCCTCGCCGTCCCAGGCGCCCAGAACGATCCGCTCGCCCCGCCCCGCCGCCGCCAGCGCGCCCTCCCAGAACGCCAGCGCCGTTTGCGGCGCCAGCGGATGCATGAAGCTGACCGATCCGCCGTTGGCGACCGTCTCGATCAGCATCTCGCTCAGCCCTTCCAAGGTCGCCGGCGAGGCGCGCAGGGCCCGGATCTCGATTTCAGGCATGGCTCTAGCTCCGGGCGAGGACGACGAGATAGGCGCAGGGCGCGGCGCTTTCATTGGCGAGCGTCGTCTGGCCCGGCGGACCGAATCCGAGGCAGTCGCCGGCGCCAAGCTCATGCCGCTCGCCGCCCTCCAGGATCACAAGTTCGCCCGCCCGCACCAGCACGGCCTGACGGATATGGGCGTAGGACGAGGCGGGGAACGTCACTTCCTGTCCGGGCGGCAGTTCGACCTCGACGACCTCCAAGGGATGGTCCGGCCGGCTGAACACCTGCCGGCGCAAATAGCCGGTGGCGGGGTCGCGCCAGATGGGCTGATCGACCGCGCGCGACAAACGCTCGCCCTCGCCCTCGGCGCGCAGCAGCAGGCCGGCAAAGGTGAGATCGAACGCGCCCGCCAGCCGCACCAGCACCACGGCAGTGGGGCTTGCTTCCTCGCGCTCGATCTTGCTGATCGTCGCCTTCGAAACGCCCGAGCGCTCGGCCAAATCGGCCAGCGACCAGCCGCGCGCTTCGCGCTCGAGGCGGAGCCGGCGAGCCAGGCGTGGGCCCGAATCATCTACTGGAATAGCCATACGTCTTGCTTAGTAGACGATCTCGTCGTCGGCAAGAGGCGGCAAACCGGCCGCGCTGGAATCGCCTCAGCCGGCGGCGAGGCGGGCGGCGAGAGCGGCGGTGATCGGCTGCCCCGTCTGCTCTTCGACATAGAGGAACTGGCCCGCCGGGTTGATTTCCAGGAAGACGTAGCGCCCCTCTTCGGTGAGCCGCAGGTCGATCGCGCCATAGACCAAGCCGAGCCGCCGCATCAAAGCGCGCAGCCTTTGCGAGATATCGTCGGGTAGGTCGTGCGCGATGTGCCGGGCGTCGACGTTCATACGCACGTCGACGTCATAGGCAAGGTCGCGCACGTCCACCGCGGCGGCGAATAGCTCGTCGCCGACGATCGTCACCCTGAGGTCGGCGACCGCCGCCACATGCCGTTGGAAGATCACCGGCGCCAACCGGATCGCCGCGTCCGCGACCTTGGTTTCCGCCTCGCCCAGCCGGCGGGTTTCCGACCACGCTCCAGGCAGCGCGATGAACTGCTTGTAGATCACGTCCCCCTCGCAGGCGCGCCAGAATTCCCGCGCCTCGTCGGGATCGCTCGTCATCACCGTTTGCGGAATCTCCAGTCCCAGGCTTTGCGCCAGCGCCAACTGATACGGCTTATGGCTGGCCGAGGCGTCGCGCGCGGGGGGATTGACCCAAAGCGCGTCCATCGCCTCAAACAGGCCGTGGAACGCGGTGGTGGCCTCCGACAGCGCCAGCCGGCGGTGCGCCGGATCGCGCAGCGCCTCGGGCAGCCCGAAAGCGCCGGGCCGCCGCCACCATACCGCCCGCACGCTCTCCAGATCGAGCTCGCCCTCGCCCGGCCGTCGCAACTGAAATCGCCGCCGGCCATCCCCGAACGCCAGCGTCAGCGTGAGCTTGCCGGGATAGTCGGCAAGATCGAGCACCTCGACCGCGACTCCGCGCTCGACCAACGCGGCGCTGACCGCCTGAGCGTGCGAATCGGCGAGACTGGAGACGATGAGGACCGTCATCCCTATTGCGGATCGGTATGCGCCTTGTAGACAGTGTGGTGATCGCTCGTCCAATCGTTATAGCTGATGTAGGTGCGCGTGCCGCCGAACAGCGACAGCGCGGCCATGGCGGCCGGATGAGCCTGGTGCGGCGAGGCGGCGACGAACGGGGAGATCGTCTCGTAAATGTCTTTATGCGCGGTGGTGCCGACCCCTACGCCCCCCACCGCGGGGTAGTAGGAGTTCAAACCGGAAAGCACGCTGCGCAGGGCCTCGGGGACGCGCTTGGCGTCGAGCTCCAGCTCCACCAGCGACTGGCCGATCGCGCCCGCCACTTTCTTGGCCGATTTCACCGCGCCGACTTCGAGCGTCTCCGACCGCCCGTTGGGCAGCGTCAACATGAAGCGCGCGGAGTCCGCGGTTCGCGCCAGGAGGCCGACCGCCGTCACGGTGTCCGCGTCCGGCGCAGCCGGCGCCTCACTCAGCAATTTTTGGAATTCGCTTTCGTCTCTCGCCATGGCCTGAACCCCTTTGCTTGCCATCTTCCGATGGCAAATGGCGATCCAGCAGCTTTATTGCCCGCGACTGCTTCGTCGCCGTCCCTGTCGACGCTTCTCACGTCGGCGTCCCCATGCCCGGGGGCGAGCATAGAACGCCAAGAGGAAGTGCGCGAGCCGGCAGGCGTCACAACGAGCGCACCGAGATGAATTTTGTGACGGTCGACGACGGGTGTTTCTCAATCAAGGAGTTCGACGGCTTTCGCGTGGAGTTCGTGCGCGGCGACGCGGGATTGAGGAGCGAATCCTATTCCACCAGCCGAACGGCGTTTCCTGGCGCGGCGATTATCGGACGCTGAGTCGCTCCGCTGAAACAAAAGATTGACGAAAGGCTCCAGGGGAATTATTCTATTTTTCAGGAAGAACCAGAGCGGACCTTTCGCCAACTACGGCATTTCCAAATTATTTCGGACTTAACGCCTTGATATTCCATGGTCCGCCCAAAGAAAAGCTTGGAAAAAGTTTGGATGAAATTTGGAAGGCTGAAAATTGTCTTGATATTTCAACGCCCGGTATTGGCGCCGTTCGGTCAGCGACGCATCTTCTGGTTGGATTCCAAGCTTTTTGCAATTTCTTTCGCGGCGCGTGAGACCGCCTTCTGGCGCGCAGCCGCTAGTGAGGGACGGGTCCCGTTCCTCCGGCAAGGGAGAGGGCGAAGGGTCGGATTTCGCCTTCGCTTACGCTTTTCTTAAGCCTTTGCGGATTAGCTCAGCGGCGCTTCCCTGAGCCGCGCGGGTGGGTCAAAATGTCCCTTAAAAGCAGCCTCTTGCCTTCGGCCCTCCCCAGAATTCAAGGCCGCTATTATTTCGCGATATTCGTATTGGCGGGCGCGACGCTGGCCTATCAAATACTGATGACCCGTTTCTTCAGCGTAATGCTGTATTATCACTTTGCCTTTGCCGCCATTACGCTTGCCATGCTCGGACTTACCCGCGGAGCGATGGAAGTCTATGGCAAACCCGCGCGCTATGCTCCCGAACGGGTGGCGGCGGAGTTCGCCCGCCACGCGTCCTTGTTCGCGATCACCGGCGTCGCCGCGATGATCGCCTTCCTGTGCCTGCCGCTCGTGGCGCCTGCGCAATACGTGCTGGCGGTCCTGGCGGTGACGGCGTTGGCGTTCATATGGCCCTTCACCGAAAGCGGCGTCTGCATAACGCTGTTGTTGACGCGCCTGCCCTTTGGCGGCGGACGGCTCTATGCCGCCGACCTTTCAGGGGCCGCGCTCGGATGCCTCGGCGTCATCTTCGCGTTGCTCGTGGTCGATCCCGTGAGCGCCGCCTTATGGATTGGCGCCTTTGCCGCCGGTGCCGGTTGGATTGTGGCTCGGGGCGGCGGCGACGTTCGCGCCTTGCGCTTGAGCGGCGCCGTGGCGCTTACGCTGGCTGCCGCCGCCGCCGTGCATACCGGGCTTTATGCTTCCGGCAACAGCCATCTCGGCGTCTTCTGGGCAAAGGGGAATCAGCAGACGGGCACGCTCTTCGAGCGCTGGAACACTTATTCGCGCGTCAGGGTGACGGCCATGGGCGAGAGCGTTCCCTTCGGCTGGGGACTCGCCCATCCCCCGCAGACGAAGATAAGCCAGGACTATCTCGATATCGACGCGGATGCGAGCACGGTCATCACCCGGCTGGACGGCTCGGATGGCGATATCGGCAAGCTCACCTACCTCAAGGACGACGTCATCAACGCCGCCTATCTCGTGCAACCGGCCGCCGATGTCGCGGTCGTTGGCGTCGGCGGCGGGCGCGATGTCCTTTCCGCTCTATTTTTCGGCGCCAAGCACATTTATGGAATCGAGATCAACCCGGCGATCTTCGAAGTTCTCACCGACAAATTCGCCGATTTCTCGGGCCATCTCGATCGCCGGCCCGGCGTGTCGCTGGTCAATGCAGAGGCCCGCAGCTACATCAACCATTCCCCCGATCGCTACGACCTCGTCCAGATTTCGCTGATCGACACTTGGGCCGCCACGGCCGCCGGCGGCCTGACGCTCACCGAAAACCGTCTTTACACCGTGGACGCGTGGGAGGATTTCTACAGGGCGCTGAAGCCCGGCGGGATGCTGTCGGTATCGCGCTGGTACAATTCGAACAGTCACCGCGGCGAATTCTACCGCCTCGTGGCGATCGCCGCGAGCGCGCTTGAGCGCAGCGGCGTGCCGGCCGCCGAACTGCCTCGCCATGTCGTCGCGCTGAACGTCGGCAACATCGTGACGGTGATCACCCGCCCCGAAGCCTTCACCGACGCGCAATGGCAAGACGCCCGCGCGCGGCTCACGGCGCAGGGGTTCACGATAATGCTGGGGCCGGACGCTGCTTTCGACACGGTGACTTCGACCCTGCTGTCGGGCAAAGCGGACGCGGCTTTCTTCGATTCGTTGCCGGAAAACATCACGCCCTCGACGGACGACAACCCGTTCTTCTTTTATACGGCGCGTCTCGGCGGCCTTGTTTCCACTTATTCGTCGGGCGGCGCGAATAACAACGCGCCGACCAAATTGACCTGGTTGCTCGTCGCCCTGTCGCTTGGCGCCTGCGGCTACTACATCGCCATTCCCTTCGTTCGTCTCGCGAGGCGGATGCCGTTGTCGACGCTGACGCCGCCGGTGGCCTATTTCAGCGCGATCGGCATGGGCTTCATGCTGATTGAGATATCGCAGATGCAGCGCCTGATGGTCTTCCTCGGACATCCCGTCTATGCGCTGGGGGTCGTGCTCTTCGCAATTCTTCTGTTTAGCGGAATCGGCAGCGCGACGGTCGGCGCCCATGCGCCTCGGCCTGGCGCGGTCGTCGCTCGGCTCGTCGCCCTCCTGGCGGCGCTCGTGGCGGCGGGGCTGCTCACTCCCTTCGTCACGACGTGGGCGAGGTCGGAAGCCACCGACATGCGCATTCTCGCCTCTGTGCTGCTGTTGGCCCCGCCGGCGTTCTGCATGGGGATGATGTTCCCGCTCGGGCTAGGCCTTTGGCGCCGTCACTCCGAGCTTCTGCCGTTCTTCTGGAGCGCCAACGGGATTACGTCGATGCTGGCGTCGGTGCTCGGCATGGCGCTGTCCATAGAAATCGGCATCGCCAAGACCTATGCGCTTGGCGCCTGTTTCTATGTTGTCTGCGCGTTCATATTGGTCGGAAGCCGCCAGGCGAGCCGGGCGACCCAATCCGCGGCGAGTCCGGTCGAGGGATTGGTATTGGCGCCCGAGGGCGAAGTCGCCTCCGGCGCCGTTCCAGCGCTGCAATTGAACGAGGCGCACAAGTTGAGGGCGCGCGCGTGAGGCGTATTTCATGACCGCCAGGGCCATGTTCTCTCCATCGACGGGCATAAGCGCGACTCGAAACGGCAACGCGAGCGCTTTCCTTGCGGCGCTAAAATTCTGGCCGCTGGCGGCGATCGCCTTGCTCGCCGTCGCCGTGCAGATTCATTGGGGCGTCAACACCGATACGTCGTGGAACATCACGCTCGCCGAGAAAGTGCTCGACGGCCTGCGCCCGGACGTGGATTTTATCGAGATCAACCCGCCTCTGTCGTTCCTCCTCTACCTGCCGCCCACTTTGGCGGCGCGGCTGACCGGCGCGACGCCAGAATTCATGGTCGATTTGTTCTGCTTTATTGGCGCCGGCCTCAGTCTTTGGCTCGCCGGGGCCATTCTGGCGGCCGGGGGCCTCGTCACAAGGGCGGCGGGGATGCGGCTCGCGATCATCGCGGGCGTCGCGCTGCTGCTGCTGCCCGCGCGCGCCTTCGACGAGCGTGAGCATATCGCGCTGATAGCCTGCCTGCCGTGCCTGGCCGCAATCGCCGTCTGGGCGGCGGCTGGGCGGGTCGCGCCCCTCCTCAGCCTCGTTGCCGGCCTCGGCGCGGCCCTTGCGCTGTCGATCAAGCCGCATTTCGCTTTGTTTGTCTTGCCGCCTGTTGTCTATCTGGGACGGCGCGCCGGCTGGCGCGCCCTCGTCACTCACATTGAGCCTTACGTCGCTGTGGCCGGGGTCGCGCTCTATTGGGGCGCCATCGCTATCTGGTGTCCTGCTTTCCTCGAGCGCGCCGCGCCCATCGTACGCGACATCTACCTGCCCGTCCGCCTGCCGCTCGCCACGCTTTGGCGTGATCCCACCTTCATCGTCTGGATCGCGCTCGGCGCTTTGCTGCTCTGCGCCGCACGCCGGCGCCTGAACGAGCCGCTCGTCGCCGTGCCGGCGCTCGCCTCCATCGGCGCCATGGCCGCCTATCTAATTCAGGGCAAATTCTGGCCCTACCAGGGCTATCCCGTCGTCGCGCTCCTAGCGCTGGCGCTCGGCCCTGTGGTGCTGGAGGGCCTGGCGGAGCTGCGCCAGGCGCGCTATCCAATCGCGCGCGCGGCGCTGGCGGTGGGCGCCGCCCTCTCGCTATGGCTTGCCGGCTTCTGGCTTTCCTTGAACTTCGACAGGAGCGAATTGGAGCAGGTCGTCGCCGCGATCGGCCCGCATCCGACGATGCTCGCCATCAGTCCCGATATCGGCACGGGGCATCCGCTGGCGCGCCGCGTGCATGGCGTCTGGGTCGGCTCGACCTTCGGCCTGTGGATCACCCATATGACCCTTGGCGCGCTCGCGCGGGGCGCCGGCGAAGCGACGGCGCGCAAATACGAGGGCTATCTGGAGCTCGACCGCCGGATGCTGGTGGACGATATTGTCGGCAAGAGGCCGGACGCGATTCTCATCGCCGGCGGCCCTTGGCTGGCCTGGGCGCAGTCGCACGCCGATGTCGCCGCGGCGCTGGCGCCCTATCGTCTGAAAGCGACCGCCGACGGCGTGATGGTGTTCACGCGCGAGGACGCTGCGCAACCTGGACCGGCGCTGCCGCAGGACCGGCTTCCTCCGACATGACAGCGGCTTCCCGCCAGTCTTGACGCGAGGATGCCTACCCGCTCGTCTAGCCCCGTCGCGGTTGCGCGGGGGAGCCGCGCCCAGGCTACAGCCTGCAAGAGCGCAGTATCAGTAGCGATAATGGTCCGCCTTGAACGGGCCGGTCGGCGCGACGCCGAGATAAGTCGCCTGCTGATCGGTAAGTTTGGTCAGCTTGACGCCGATCTTCTCCAGATGCAGCGCCGCGACCTTTTCGTCGAGGTGCTTGGGCAGCGTGTAGACCTTCTTCTCGTAGTGGCCCTGCTTGGTCCAAAGCTCGATCTGCGCCAGCGTCTGGTTGGTGAAGGAAGCCGACATCACGAAGGAGGGATGGCCGGTCGCATTGCCCAGATTGACGAGGCGCCCTTCCGAAAGAAGCAGGATTTTCTTGCCGTCGGGAAATTCGACCTCGTCGACCTGCGGCTTGATATTGTTCCATTTCATGTTGCGCAGGGCGCCGACCTGGATCTCCGAATCGAAATGGCCGATGTTGCAGACGATCGCCCGGTCGTGCATCGCCCGCATATGGTCGAGCGTGATGACGTCGACATTGCCGGTGGCGGTGACGAAAATATCGGCGCGCGGCGCCGCCTCGTCCATCGTGAGGACCTCATAGCCCTCCATCGCGGCCTGAAGAGCACAGATCGGATCGACCTCCGAGACCATGACGCGGCAGCCGGCGTTGCGCAGCGAGGCCGCCGAGCCCTTGCCGACATCGCCGAAGCCCGCCACCATCGCCACCTTGCCGGCCATCATCACGTCGGTGCCGCGGCGGATACCGTCGACAAGCGATTCGCGGCAGCCGTAAAGATTGTCGAACTTGGACTTCGTGACGCTGTCGTTGACGTTGATGGCCGGCCACAGCAGCCGGCCTTCCTTGGCCATCACATAGAGGCGATGGACGCCGGTTGTCGTCTCCTCGGTCACGCCCTTGATGGCCGCGGCATTGGCGCCATACCAGCCCGGATGCGATTTCAGGCGGCGCTTGATCGAAGCGAACAGCACTTCCTCTTCTTCGTTGGAAGGCTTGTCGAGGAAGGCGGCGTCGCCCTGTTCGGCGCGGGCGCCCAGATGGATGAGCGCCGTCGCGTCGCCGCCGTCGTCCAGAATCATGTTCGCCTGGCCCCCGTCCGCCCATTCGAAGATGCGGTGGGTGTAGTTCCAATAATCGGCGAGGCTTTCGCCTTTGACGGCGAAGACTGGCGTGCCGGCCGCGGCGATGGCGGCGGCGGCGTGATCCTGGGTCGAGTAGATGTTGCAGGAGGCCCAGCGCACGTCGGCGCCGAGCGCCTTGAGCGTCTCGATGAGGACGGCGGTCTGGATCGTCATATGCAACGAGCCGGCGACGCGCGCGCCTTTTAGCGGTTGGGCGAGCGCATATTCGGCGCGCGTGGCCATCAAACCGGGCATTTCGGTCTCGGCAATGGCGATTTCCTTGCGCCCCCAGGCGGCCAAACCAAGGTTGGCGACAACAAAATCCTGCATTTTCTGATCCATCTTCCCAAAAATCCACGTTTCCGCCCGCTCCATAGCAAGCGATTGGCAATCGCGCAATAAAGATATAAACAAATGTTTATATGGACGGCGACCCCCGCGCCACGAAGCGCAATGGGAGCCGTCTCGAGGTCGCTAGTTTGTCGCTTCGCGTCTAACGCCTCTTGAGCGAGCGCGACGAAAGAACTGGAATGTCCGGAAATAATTTCTCTAAAACAGAAGCTGACCCTCGTTCCTCACGCGGCGTAGATTAAGGATTTTGCTGAGGACGGCTCGCGCTTCAAAGGCAAATTAACCTCGGCCGGCTTTGACGGGGGCCGCGCCTCACGCTAGGTCATAGGCTGCCTACGAAACATGCTATAAGCAAGAAACGAGCCGCGCGGTTTTGCGCAAAAACGTTCCGTCCAGCGTGAGTTTGTAACCCAATATGGCTTTATCCGCTAAACTCGTGATGCGTCTTGGCCAGTCGATGGTGATGACGCCCCAGCTATTGCAGGCGATCAAACTTCTGCAACTGCCCAATATCGAGCTGGCCGCCTATATCGAGAACGAGTTGGAGCGCAATCCCCTGCTGGAGCGCGCCGACGAATTCACCCCTTCCGAGCCCGGAAACGAGCCCGCCGCGCTGTTCGAGGCGCCGGCTTTGCCTGAAGGAGAGGCTGATTGGGCCTCCCAGGAGCTTGAAACCGATGCCGGCGCGCTCGCTCAAAATCTCGGCACGGAGCTCGACAACGCCTTCGAGCCGGATCGCGCGCCTGGACCTTCCGAACGCGCAACCCCCTCGGAAGGCCACGGCCTGTCCGCCACCTCCTGGAGCGGCGTTGCAAGCGGCGGCCCGGATGCGCTCGCCCCCAATCTTGAAGCTTATGCGGCGGCCGAAGTCAGCCTTGGCGATCATCTGGCCCGCCAGGCGGCGATCATCCTGACCGATCCGGCCGACATGATGATCGCGCGCGCCCTCATCGACGCGCTGGACGAGGCCGGCTATCTCACGGGATCGCTCGGCGAACTCGCCGATCGCCTGGGCGCCCCGCTGGCGCGCGTCGAATCGGTGCTGGTGCGGGTGCAGCAATTGGAGCCGACCGGCGTTTTTGCGCGCAATCTCGCCGAATGCCTGACCCTGCAGTTGATCGAGCGCGATCGATTCGATCCGGCCATGCAGGCGCTCATCGACAATCTGCCGCTGCTGGCCAAGCGCGATCACGCGAACCTGCGCCGACTATGCGCCGTCGACGACGAAGACCTCACCGACATGATTGCGGAAATCCGCCGCCTCGAGCCCAAGCCCGGGCGGGCATTTGGGACCGTCCCGGAGCAATTGGCGACGCCCGACGTGTTCGTCTCGCTCGCGCCCGACAATTCCTGGCGCATCGAACTCAATAGCGAGGCGCTGCCCCGCGTGCTCGTCAACGAGACCTATGCCGCCACCATCAAGCGCGGCCGCTCCAGCGAGGCCGATCGCCTCTTTATGGCGACCAACCTGCAAAACGCCAATTGGCTGACCAAGAGCCTCGAGCAGCGCGCCCGGACGATTTTGAAAGTGGCGAGCGAAATCGTGCGGCGGCAGGACGGGTTTTTCATCGAAGGCGTCGTCGGTCTGCGGCCGCTCAATCTCAAGACCGTGGCCGATGCGATCGGCATGCACGAGTCGACCGTCTCGCGCGTGACGTCGAACAAATATATCCACACGCCGCGCGGCCTGTTCGAGATGAAATATTTCTTCTCGACCTCGATCGCCTCGAACGGCATGGGGGAGGCGCATTCGGCCGAATCGGTGCGCTTCAAGATCAAGCAGATGATCGACGCCGAGGATCCGCGCGACGTGCTTTCGGACGATGTGATCGTGGCGCGTCTGAAGGTCGCCGATATCGTGATCGCGCGCCGCACCGTCGCCAAATACCGCGACAGTCTGCGCATTCCCTCCTCGGTCGACCGGCGCCGCCAGAAGATGGCGCCGATGGCGCCGCCAATGTCGAACAAGAATTTTGTAAACGTCTGATTTGTTTTATTTATACAGAGTCTTAGACAGCCATTTCGGCAACCCTCATTGACATCCTCGCTTCAGACTCCTAACCGTAAGGACACCGCAGGCTGAGGAGCGGCGCCGATCGGCGTTAGAGGCATTTTCGAAACGAATTAGGTCTTGGTTCGCGAAATGGAAATGCGGCGCTTGAAGGGACCCGGAGGCAATTTCGACGCGAACGCGCCGGCCTCCCTTGTCTCAAAGGCCACGGAAGGGCTTAACGAAAAATGACGCTGCGCGTTTCCGGGAAAAACCTGGCGATCGGCGAATCTCTGCGCCAGCATGTGCTGGGCAAGGTCGCCGCGGTCATCGGGCGCTATTTCGACGGCAAGATCGCCGGCCATGTCGTGATCTCGCCCGAGGGATCGTGGTATCGCTCCGACTGTTCGCTGCACCTCAGTTCGGGTATGAACCTGCAGGCCGAGGGCAAGGCGCAGGAGCCTTACGCCAGTTTCGACCAGGCCGCCGACCGCATTGAGCGCCGCTTGCGGCGCTACAACAAGCGCCTGAAGGAGCGCCACGCGCCGGCCGAGGCGGGGGTCGACGCGGGCGATGCGGCGCGGCCGATGGTCGCCAATTATATGATCGAGGCGCCCGACGAAGAGGCGGAGGAAGTCCAGGACTTCAGTCCGGTGATCGTCGCCGAGGGCTCCGCCCTGCTTAAGAGCCTCTCCGTCGCCTCGGCCGTCGCCGAATTGGATCTTACCGGCGCGCCGGTCGTTGTCTTCCAGCACGCGGGCAGTTCCCGGTTGAACGTGGTCTATCGGCGCGGCGACGGCGCGATTGGCTGGATCGACCCGCATTGAACGTCCCGGCGCCAAAGATGCAAGGAGAGGGCCGCCCGTTCCGTAAGAGCAACGGCGCTCATCGAGGATCAACCCAGAGATATCTATGCCTCTAGAGGAAATTCTGACCCCGGACGCGGTGATCGCGTCCTTGCGGGTCAACAGCAAGAAACAGGCCCTCCAGGAATTGAGCGAACGGGCGGCGATGTTGTCGGGGCTGGCGGCGCGCGAGATTTTCGACGCGCTTTTGCAGCGCGAAAGGCTGGGCTCGACCGGGCTCGGCGACGGCATTGCGATCCCCCATGGCAAGCTCGCCAAATGCGGCCGCATTTTCGGCATTTTCGCGCGGCTGGAGCGCCCGATCGACTTTGACGCGCTCGACGGCCAGCCGGTCGACCTGATGTTCCTGCTGATCGCCCCCGAAAACGCCGGCGCCGACCATCTCAAGGCGCTCGCGCTCATCTCGCGGGTCTTGCGCGGCGGCGGCCTCGCCGCCAAGCTGCGCGCGACGCGCGATCCTTCCGCGCTGTTCTCGCTGTTGACGCTGACGCCGACCTCGAACGCGGCCTGAGGCCGTCAGGGACCCATCGCCCATGAAAGCCCGCGTGATCGTCACTTTGAAGGGCGGCATCCTCGATCCCCAGGGCAAGGCGATCGAAGGCGCCTTGAAATCGCTCGGCGTTGAGGGGGTGGGGAGCGTCCGCCAGGGCAAGGTGTTCGATATCGAGATCGAGGCCGACGACCAGCAGGCGGCGCGCGAGCGGCTCGGCGAGGCCTGCCGCAAGCTGCTCGCCAATATGATCGTCGAGAATTACTCGGTGGAGCTCGTCTGAACCGCATGCGCGCCGTCGTCATCCTGTTTCCCGGCTCCAACCGCGAGGGCGATGTCGCGCGCGCGCTGCATCAGGCGAGCGGTGTGCATCCGGTCATCCTGCGCCACGACGAGCCCGAGCTTCCCGTGGGCACGGATCTCGTCGTGCTGCCGGGGGGCTTTGCCTATGGCGATTATCTCAGGTGCGGCGCGATCGCCGCGCGGGCGCCGGTGATGGACGCGGTGCGCCGGCATGCGCAACGCGGCGGCCTGGCGCTCGGCGTCTGCAACGGCTTCCAGGTCCTCTGCGAGGCCGGCCTGCTGCCCGGCATCCTCATGCGCAACGCGGATCTGCGCTTCATCTGCCGCATGCAGCATTTGCGCGTCGAGAACGCCGAGACGCGCTTTTCCAGCGCCTACGCCCGGGGCCAGGTCGTCAAAGTGGCGATCGCCCATGGCGAGGGCAATTTCGTCGCCGACGAGGCGACCCTCGAACGGCTGGAGGGCGAGGGGCGCGTCGCGTTCCGCTATTGCGACGCCGCGGGGCGCCTCGGCGGCGCCGCCAATCCCAACGGCTCGATCCACGATATCGCCGGCGTCTATTCCGAGCGCTTCAACGTGCTCGGCCTCATGCCGCATCCCGAAAACCTCATCGATCCCCTGGTCGGAGGAATCGACGGGCGCGGCATGTTCGCGCGCCTGATGGCGGCCTAGCCGCCGTCCCCGCGCCATCCGTCAAGAAACTTTGGAAAAGCTTGCAACGACGCCTTTTCGACAAGACGGTCGTGATAACGTTTGTTGAAATCATTCGATAATTCCTAAAGTCGCCAAGCTTTTTCCAAATTTTTTCCAAGCATTTCCTTGGGCGGCTCGCTAGAAATCAACGGGTTAAGGGTCAAAAAATTTGGAACGCGTGTTTTCGGGATCGTCGGGGTCTCCCGATAGGAATTCAGGAGCGGAAGCGATTTCCAGCACCCTACCATAAATCCTGAATATCCGAAAGCACTTTCTGCGATATTCACAAAAGTCGCAGACTTGGCCGAGGCGGCGGCGGATAGCCGACTCAGCACGGCTGGACGCGAGGCCTGCCGTCGCTATGGCGGAGGATTTCGCCCGACGGACCCCGGACATAGCAAGCGCCAGGCGCCAAGGGCCCGCCCGGCGCCCCAACGACCGCGCCCGCCACCCCGCCGACCACCGCGCCGACCGGCCCCCCGAGGATCGCCCCGCCGACCGCGCCAGCCGCGGTGTCCGCCGATTGCTGCGGCGTCGCGCAGGAGGCGAGGGGGATAGCGGCCAACAGGGCCAATGCGGTTTTTCTCATCGTCTGGCTTTCCGACGCCGCCAAAGGTCAATTCGACGATAATTTACCGCCGACCGGTTAACCAAAGACCCCGGGCGGGCGGCCAGAGCGGGATGCAATTCGATCGAAGCGGTCGAGTTCGATCCGTCGTTTCGCGTGGCGGAGCGTTTTTCATCTCTAAGAGCTTCGTCCGATGTTGTCGCAAAAAGCCATGCGTCCCATCCGCGACGCTGCGTGGCTCGGCAAAATCGCCGCCTTCTGAAAAAGCACGACTTCGCACGCGTCCGACACGATTCAGACCGGCAATCCAGCCTCACCCGCTCAAAACGCACGCCGCCGCTCGCAAAAAGCACAGCCAAAACACGCCCCGCCGGCGGCTTGGCATGACGACCTTATAACCCTAACGTTATAGAGTCTGGCTCTTGGGGCCCGAGATGAACCAAAAGCGGCGCCAAAAAGCATCGGTAAAGCAGGGGTCCTCCGGCGCTTCGGCGAAAAGCTCATAGGCGGATATGTGCATGTCTTTATAGGAGGACTTATGCGAGGACTCCGCCCGGCGGCGGCATCGGCGAGGCAAACTGCCGGGCGTCACAAGTCTGCTTGGCCTCATCCCTTGCGACGGCGCCGTTGTGACGGCGCCCATGTATGATCCCGTCTGACGGCGCGCCGGCGAGGGGACGCGACGATCGCCGGGGGTTGAGCGATGGGGGATCGCGCGCCGCTTCTGAAAGCCATCATGCCGCGGGTCCTTTCGATCGCGGTTTCGCTCTGCTTCCTTCACGCAGGCGCGAGCCGCGCCGCGCCGCTCGATCTCGGCCCGTTCCCGGCAAAGCTGGTGCTGTATGGCGTGGCGAGCGACGTATCCATCGAACCCTCGGCGGACGTCTCGACCACGGCCGCCGGGGCGCATGTCGCGCTCGACGCGCGCGCCTCGGCGAGCGCCACGCAGCTTGCCGCCAATATCGAGGCGATCGCCAAAGCCAAGCTGCCGATCAAGGTGGCGGCGGGCCCCTGCGAATTTTCGATCCAAAGCCTCACGGCGACCCAAATATCCGTTTCCGGCAATACGGGAACCTTCGCAACGACGGTGGCGATCGCGCCGAGCGGCTGCCCGCTGAGCGCGGGCAGCGTCACGCTTTCCGTGCGCTTCGTCCCGCAGGCGACACCGTCTCGACTCGGCGTGAAGATCACCGACGTCGCCGTCAAGACGCCGCGTCTATGGAGCTTTCTCGGCCTGCTCGCCGGCAAAAGCCCGGAACAGCAGATCGCCGCGGCGATCCGCGCGCAGGCCACCGCGCTCTCCCTGCCGATGCCCGCCATCAGCCACGCCCGCGCCGCCTTCCAGGGCGCCAGCCTCGATTCCAAAGGCGACACGCTGATCTTCCGCGTCCTGGGAGATGTGCAGGCGGATAGGCAGGCGATTGTGGACGCGCTGAGGGGGTTGGAGGCGGTGAAGAATTTGGAGGTGAGGTATCCGTGAGGGGGCTGGGCCGCGTACGGCCCCTCCTCGTCATGGCCGGGCTTGTTGTTCGGTCTGGGGACTGGCTGACGCCTGTTCGGAGACATCGCGGGCACTGTCGTCTGAGGTCAAATCGACCTTGGCGCACCTTCAACTTGCGTAAATGCAGTAGCGGCGATCGATCGATTGTGGACGAATGGCGGGGCGTTCGCCTCGAAAAGCGCCGGGCATTTTCCAGAGGCGGCCCTTGAAGCTGACGTAGTCCTTGTTGGAGGACAAGGGGTGCCGACCAAAAGCAGAAGGCCCGCTCGACGGCCATGTGACGTCCGGAGCAGGCCTTTCCAAATAGGGGCGGGATTCGAACCCGCGAGACACTTTCGCGCCTACTCCGCTTTCAGGGGAGCGCATTCGACCGCTCTGCCACCCTGCCATTGCTATGGCGGCTAGCGATACATGTGACTGTAGGCCCGCGCCCGCAAGGCCTTTCCTTCGCGTGAGGGATCGTCAGCGACTTATGGAGACGCCTCGGCGCGTTGAGCAGCCGGGTAAAGCCTCGGCCCCGGGGCGCGCCAGAAATCCCTGTTCATTAGAAAGTCGGCCGGAATTCAGTGATAAATAGAAACAGCGTCTCCTGTGTCACTACTCATAACCATAGCTTTCCTTAACTCAGTTTCTGTGAAAAGGATGGCAACATGGAAGACGATGTTTTCACTCGGATGATCGGCGCGATCACATCCCAGGAAAGGCGCGATCGCGCCGAACGCAAATTTGGCGCGTCGGTCGTGTTGGCCGGCTATCAGGTCGTGCCCGACGTTCTGGTGCGTTACCAGGGGCGCCTCGGCTTATCGCCGACGGACTTGTGCGTGCTCCTGAACCTGGGTGCGCATTGGTGGTATCCCGAGAGCCAGCCATCGCCACGCTCATCGACGATCGCCCGCCGCATGAACATTCATGTACGGCAGGTTCAACGTTCGCTGCGTGCCCTGAAGGATGCCGGGCTGATCGATGTGCAAAAGGAGAACGGTCGTCGCTCTTACGACCTCAAGCCCCTCGTGAAATCTCTGGAACGGCTTGCCGAGAAGGAGTTGGGGGAAAAAGAATCGAGGGAGGCCGCTCGGTTCCTCGACTAGATCGCGCCGCAGCTCGATGGATCGAGCACTCTGGTTTCTGATGTTTGGTCTGTGGCTAGCACCTGGATCATACAGCCGGAGAGGTTGCAGGTTCAACTCCTGCCGGCGCGCCCACTTGTTCGCTAAGGCCGCTGCTCGCTGGAAACATGCGAACTTACGCCCAATCCTACAACATCAATCGCTTCTTGGACTCCGAAATACTCAATGAAATCCGCCTTCGAATCCTTACCGCGTCGGATCTTCTTGGATTCCTGCACCGCGCAGACGCTCCGGGACTATGGCGGCTACATTAACGAGGGTGAGCCCATCGATTCTGACGACCGCGTCCATCGTGTAACCGAGGGCATCGCCAATCTGGATGCCCTCCGGAATATCTTTCTGGTCAACGAGCGGGCGCTTTTCGAATGGATTGTATCGACTGGCAGCTTGCAGGAAGCTAGGGACAAAAACGATCCCGGTCATCTCCAATGGCTTTGGGATATCGCGGATCATTCCGACGTTTGTCTGGAGGACGATGGCCCAACAGCCGAGAGTGAGTCCCTCGCCGCGCGGCTTAATGAGTCTAAATTCGGGTATCTCAGCAATAAGGATCGAGAGCTTCTGCGCCATGCGGTCGTCCTGCGCTGCGAAGCCTTCCTCACAGTGGAACGCCGGCTCCCCCGGAACGCGGCGCATGTGCAGCGTGAGATTGGCATTCGCATTCTCACGCCGATAGAGCACTGGGAAATGCTTAAACCCTGGGCAGCTCTATGGCGCTAGCAAACGGCAACGTGCCAGGAGTCCTGTGATGTTGGACGTATCCGACGCTGTCGACCTCTTGTTCACCGGGGTTACTCCGGAACGCGTCACTGAATTGAAGAGCCTCTGGGGGGAGCATGAGAATCGAGTTCGGCTGCTCCCGGCCGACGGTTTCCTCCTTCAGCAACTTCCCGGCGCGGGCGTAATCCAGGTGAACGAGATCGCGTTACGGCAAATTTGGTTGACCGGTTATGCCGCCTGGGATGGGGTGGACGCATACTCAGCCGTCATAGCCCAGCTACTTTTATCGAACCGGCCGTTCGATCCTGTGTCTCTGCGGGCGCTCGACAAACAAATCGACCGTGATGCCAAGTTCGATCGCGCGGTGGATCGCGTGCGCGAATTGGGTAGTCACATCAGCATCGACGATTTCCCGTGGCCGGAAGATGTTCCAAAGCCCATCGTTGGCTTGAAGATCGAGGACACTACGAAAAAAGCGGTGTTCGATCTTGTTTGCATGGCAGGCGCTTTTGTCTTCCTGCATGAGATACGTCATGGACTCCTCGATGAGGTTGAAGATCGTCCTGCTGAGCAAATCGAAGAGGAGCGCGAATGTGATCGGTTTGCGCGCTCATTCCTTACCGATGAGATTCCCGCTTACTCCGCGGAAAGTGGCTACCCTGCGAAACAGGTGAGGGCGAAACGCTTGCTGGGCGTAATAATTGGGCTCTGCGTCGTCCTGATCATCACGCCACGTGAAAACTGGCGCGGCACGTCATCGCATCCATCCGTGCGGGAGCGCATCGAAGCCGTTCTCAAGTCGGACGTCACCGAGGAGATGTCAGATACATTCTTCTGGTCCACCTGCGCTTCGATGCTGGCCGCCTTCGCGAGGCATTTCGGTGTCTTGAGCGGACCTATTCCGTTCTCCAGTTTCCGAGAGCTAGCGCTTCAGATGTGCGAACGCCTTACCTAGGCGAGACGCAAAAGTCCCGCTGCCACGCACGGGCTGAAACCGCAGAGTTACGGTGACACCTTACTAAATCCCCACGAAAAGGGGATTTAGTATTGTCTCCTTGACCCGCCTTGCCCGCCTCCCGCGCAGCCTTGTTCCTGCCGTCGTCCGCCGGAAGCGTTTCATTTTCCTCACCCCCCAAAATGCGGATGACCTTCGCGGCATGGCCGATGACGTCAGCGGGGTGCTTCTCACCTTTAGCTCCGCTCGGCATCCCTCGTCCGCATCCACCAGCGCCGCGCGGCTATGACGGCCCAGACCGCCTCGACCAATCCGAAGGGCCACGCGCCTTGCAGGAAGCCGTATGCCGAGCCGAGAAGGCAAGCGCCCGCGAAGGCGAGAACGAACCAATGGCTGCGGCTTTCCAAGGCGTAGCAGACCAGCATCGCGGTGACCGCAAGAAGACCGAAGAGCGTGAGGCCGTCCATGCGCAATCGATCTGCCCGGCGCGGCCCGCGGTCAAGCCCTGCGGATTTCAAACTGCGAAGCGGCGCGCGCCGCGAACGCGCCGACTGCGAAGCGAAGCGGAGACGCCGCGCACGGCCCCCGCACGTCATGGCCGGGCTTGTCCCGGCCACCCACGTCTTGGCCGCAAACGACGCGCGCTTGAATGGTTGCCGCTGTCCCCGAGCGCGCAAGACGTGGATGGCCGGGACAAGCCCGGCCAAGACGGTGCGGGGCGGGAGGACTGTCGATATCGCTGTCGATTTTGCGGCTAGGCCGGTGAAACCCATGCCGCCGCAATCTCGGAGACGGCGCTCACGGGCTCGGGAAGAAAGCCCTGCATTCCGGGTGGTTCGCCGCGGCAAACCGGACGTCCGACGAGCAGCAGTCGAGCCCGAACGGATCGACATAGGTTCCCGGCCGGCACGCCGCAGGCGCCAACAGGCGCCAGCGATTGCCGGGATGGCCGCCGAGCGGGAGCGCGGAATAATTGCATTCGTTACTGCGGCGTTCTTTCGGGTCGGATTGCGCCGCGTTGAATTGGGTCTGCCCCATGGCGATGCAGGAATCGTATTTTGGCGTATCCGCCGCCTGCGCGGCGCTCGCTTGCGCCATCGCCTTGACGCATTTGGCGTCGCCCGGCGTCAGGAAACAATTGATCGCCGTCGAATATTTGAGTTTCTTGGCGGCCGAGTCCAGAGAATCGCATTGCGCGCGCAAGGCGGCGGGGATGTCGGTCCTTGAACAATTTGCCGCGTAGAAGGCGGGCGTAAAGTCGAATCGCCCGGCCTTGGGGCCGCCGCCTCGATAGAGCGCGTCCATGCAGGACGAATCGGCCTCGCCGAAGCAGATGCGGCACAGAGCGCCCGCGACGCAGGCGGCTGGATTGGAGCGGGAGGAGCCCGGCTGAAAAGCGTATCGCGTGCCGTTGTCGGATGGATAAAATACGACATGCGCGTCGCAGCCGCCCGGGCACGATCGACCATCGTCATAAATGGTGAGCTGCATTTCGTGGGCTTGCGCAGCCGGAGCGAAAAACATGGCGGCGCCCGCTACGAAAAATATGGCCGCGCCTATCACGATTGAGCGGAGCATGGCGGTTTCTCCCTTCCTCTCTGTCGTCGTCGAACGCCCGGCGTAGGGCTCATCGCATCCCGAGCTCCCTCAGGGCTTCGCGGCGGCAGGCCTGGTCCTCCTCGTAGTGAAGGTTCCAGGCCAGCAGCATGATGTGTCCGTGCCGCGCCGTGATGAAGCCGCCGAGCGACAGCGCGCAGGTGCACTCGACGCCGCCGCGCTGGAGCGTCGCGCCGATGGTCGCGCATTGCGGATTCATCGTGAAGGCGAGCGCCGAAGTGGGAAAAGTCATCAGCGCCGCCAGAATGACGATGGCTTTCATTTGCGTCCCCCTCCCATCGTTGCTTCCGCCAGCCCCGACGCGGCGATGCAACGCGGGCTCGAAGTTAGCGGACGCCGGTGGGATAGGCGAGCGAGCGGCGGGCGCGCCGGGGGCGGTTTTTGTGACGGCTGCGGCGCGAAATCCTAGGCTCGGCCTCAAATCGGCGAAGGTTCGCGCGATTTCAGCCGCGCCGCCACCTGCGCGTCGGTGAGGCGGGCGTCGTAGATCGAGCGCGGCTCGATGGTGCGCGCCACCAGCGTGGCGGCGGCGACCGCCAGCAGCAGCGGAACGATGAACGACCGGTCGCGCCCGGTGAGCTCCATCATCAGCACGACCGCCGAGATCGGCCCTTGCGTCGTGGCCGCCAGCATCGCCGCCGCGCCGATCACCGCGAACAGGCCGGGCGGCGTTCCCGGCCAGAACCAGGACCAGGCGGCGCCGAGAACCCCGCCCAATATCGCTCCCAGGGCGAGCGTCGGCGTGAACAGGCCGCCGGGCACCCCGCTGCCGACGCACAGGATGGTCGCCGCCGGCCGCAGCGCCAGCAAGGCGAGCAGCAAGGCCGGCGCCGCGTGAGCCGTGAACGCCAGTTCGGCTATGTCCTTGCCGTTGCCCAGCAGTTCGGGAAACGGGATCGAGGCGAGGCCGAGCAGCCCCAGCGCCACAATGGGCGCCAGCAGGCGCCGCCAGCCCTTCGGCTTTTTGCGGTCGGCGAAGGCGATCGCCCTGACGAAGCCGACCGAGACAAGTCCGGCGATCGGCCCGGCCAGCAGCGCCCAGACGACAATCGACACCGAGCTCGGATAGGACGGGATCACGTAAGTGGGCGCATCGGGCAGCGCCAGCCACGAGATTCCCGCGGCGACCAGGCACGCCAGCAGCGCCGGCAGCACCAGCCGCAAAGCCAGGACGCCGCGCAGCACTTCCAGCGCAAACAGCGCGCCGCCCAGCGGCACGCCATAGGCCGCCGCCATCCCGGCGCCGGCGCCGCAGGCCACCAGCAGCCGGCGCTGCTCGTCCGACAGGCCGGCCCTGTCCGACAGCGCGTTGGCGATCACCGCGCCCGCCTGTTTGGGCGCTCCCTCGCGGCCGAGCGCGGCGCCCATGCCGACCAATATGACCGACAGCGTCGCGCTGCCAAGCGTGCGCAAGGCCGGCAGGCGCCCGGCCGTAAACGAGATCGCCTCGGTTATGTCGATACTGTTGCCGCTCGACAGGCGCACGAGAATCAGCTGGCCGGCGCCCGTCAGCAGCCCGGCGCCGAGCAGCACCAGGATGTGCCGGGCCGCGCTCGCCGAGGTCGCCGCGTCCACCAGCGTGCCGGGGCCCGGCCACATGAAATGCTGCACCGTCTCGAGCAGCAGCGTCAGCCCGATCGCAGCAACGCCCGCGCCGACGCCGGTCAGCAACGCCGCCAGCCAGAAGCCGAGTGCGCCGGGCTGTCGAAGCGTGGCGGGTATCGCTCCGCGAACGGCGCCGGCCGCGCTCGCTGGGTCCAGCTTGCCGGTTGCGGCGGCGAGAGTCGGAGAAGGCGGATCGTCCGGCGCGCTCATTTGAGCTGATCGGCCGCCTTGTCCAGTCCGGCCTGGACGCAGGGCTCGTCGACGCCGGGCGAGCCGGATATTCCCGCGCCGCCGATCACCTCCTCGCCGGCCTTGATCGGCAGCCCGCCGGGAATGGCGATGACATTGGGCAGCGTCACCTGCTGGCGAACCAGCGGATCGTCGCTGGCGAAGCGCTTGGCGTATTCGGCGGTCGATGTGCGGAAGCTCAGCGCGGTATACGCTTTTCGCCGCGCGTTCTCCATCGTATGCGGGCCGGCGTTGTCGCCGCGCAAGGCGACGATCGTCTCGCCATCGCGATCGACGACGACGGCCGAGACCCGGTAGCCCTTCGCGGCGCAACTCTCCATCGCCGCCTCGGCGATCGTCCTGGCGATGGCATAGGAAAGATCGCGACGTTCGAGCAACTGGGCGTCGGCCGGCGCGGCGAGGAGGCCGGCGAAGCCGGCCAGCGCAAGGCGAGGCAAGGGCGCGGGCATGCTGTCTCCTTCGTTGCTCATTCGGGCCGCCATTCCATCGCCGGCGCGCGACGGGCGCCGACATCCCGGAAACTCTATCCGTCCTGCAGCGTCAGGTCCTGGCCCGGCTCCAACAGAAGGGGGTAGCCGGTCTTTTGGTCGATCGGCCTTCCCTGGCGGGTGATCTGGTAGCGCCAGTCGGCGCGCCGGCGGATCTTGTTGATCTCCTCGAAAGTGTCGGCTTCGGCGACGGCGGCGACGAACTCGCCGCGTCCGGTCACATGCCAGAGCCGATAAGGCTTTTCGCGCGAGCCTTCGATTTCCATTTCTTCATTCGTCGCCACAATGCCCTCTTTTCACCTTCACGCCGCGCGACGAAGAACGCGTCTCGCCCAGACATGGAACCAATCGCCGGTCATACCAGTTAACAAATCGTGTTCACGCCTTCTTTGCGGCGACGAGGATCAGCCATGAGCAAGCCTATTGAATGGACGGCGCTGGCGCGAACGGCGCTGAGGAACTTCTTGGACATTCTGGACGGCCGCCCGTCGGCGCCCGTCCTCCCGTTGCCGCTCACGCCCGCGCGCATCGGGCGCAGACGACCGGCGGAGACGACCGGCGGCCAGGCGACGATCATCCATTTCCAGCCCTCGTTCGGCTCGTCGAAAACCACCCGGCGGATGATTTCTTCGGATCTTGGCGTCGGGCGAGGGCGGCCGCAATCGCCGGCTCTTTGACGCGAAGCCTCATCCCAGCGTGTGCTTGTGCCATCCCTCGGCGGGACGGCTGGCGTCGCAGATTTCGGTCAGCGCGCGCCGGATGCCCGGCCGCTCCAGCCAATGGAGGCCTTCCCCGAAACCCTCCTGGATGACCTCGCGCTCGAGCGAAGCGAAATCCTCGAATTCGCCGGTGCGCGCCAGTTCGTAAGCGATCTGAACGACATGCGCAAAGCGCCCATCTTCCTGGGTCATTGCCGCATCCTCCTGGTTTGTCGTGGACAGCCACCCTCGGCCCGCAATCGGGCTAACGTAAGGCGAGGCGCCAGAGCCCTACTGCTTGATGAGGGAAGCCGAACCATAGCCGAGACGCCCGTGAACCACCGCCGAGGCGGTCGTATCGCCCGTCCGGGTGATCTTCATGAAATAATGATCGCGGTCGCCGAACGAAACGACCTTGGGCGTGACCTTGCTGTATTGGATGTCGAAAGGCACGCCCTTGACCGCGTAGCTGACGACCTTGTCCTGCGCGATCGTAACGGTGATGGGCGACATATTGTGCAGCATCCCCGCCCAGGCGCCGTCCCACGACCCGTTCGGGGTCGCCGGCGTGGCGGCTGTGGGAAGGAGCAGCGCGAGCGAAAAGGCGATCAACAAGGACCGGCGAGCGATCGTCATGGTAAACCTCCCGGGAATTTCAACGTTGTAGCGTTCACTTGGCGACGCGAACGTTCGGGCGCAAGGATAGCAAGCCTGGATCACGCAAAGATGTAATAGCCGGCGCAATTCAAGCGATCGCGCCAGCCAGGAGTAATCGATATGCTCAATCGCGAGGCCAAAGTGGTCGATCTGGCGAAGGCGGCGGCGACCCCGCTCGAATATGATAACCGGCCGGTCGCCGAAGTAAACGATCACGTCGTGCGGATCAGCATCATGACCCGGCCGTTCCATTGGCATTGTCATCCCAATTCCGATGAAACCTTCCTCGTTCTCGAAGGACGGCTATCGGTCGATTTCGAACATGAATCCCTGGAGATAGGCCCCGGTCAGCTTCTCACCGTGCCGCGCGGAATCCCCCATTGCACCAGGCCTATCGGCGCCCGATCCGTGAACCTCACGTTCGAACGGGCCGACGCGACGACCGTCGCCGTCGCGGCGCCGGCTGGATTCGCCAATTAGCGCGGCTATGCCGGACGGCGGCAAATCGCCCCGGCGGCAATCCCATCGCGAGGCGAAATGCTCTAAGGTCGCGACCATCGGGCCCACCCGAACATAGGGAGGAAAGGATGCGATCTCGCGTGCTGGTCTTGTCGCCGTAGCGATAGAGCGACGCGGGCGGCGCAGCTCGATCCGCCGTCATGCCGCCCTGAGTAGATTCCGAACCTGTCGCCGCCCCGCGCCGCCGCCTAGTCTAAGGCCCCGCCAGGAGGCTCGTCATGGAACGCTCCGATCCCGTCACCCACATCCTCGCCCGCATCATGATGCGAATGGACCGATCCGACGAGAGCCTGCTCGACAGTGTCGCCGTCAGCCCCTTCGGCGAGCCGGCGCCGCTTCCGCGCGAGGCCTATCGCCGAAGGCGCACCGCGCAGCCCAGCCGCGATCCGGCGCGGCGAAATCCGTCCGTTCTCGAGCCGGTGAGTTTCGCGCCTATCGCTCATGACGATTCCCCGAGCGCGCGAAATAAAGGCTACGGGCTGGAACGCTAATCAATCTGGTTGGTTTAGGGGAAGACGGCGTGCGGGCCGGCGATTTCCATAGAGCATCGGATTGTTGCAATGAGTTGGCTGTTGATTGCGACGGGACTGATCGGCGCGTTCATGCTGGCGCTGGGCTGCGGTCTCATCATTCCGCTTGGCAGCGGCGTCGGCGGCCTCTGCGATTTGGCGGGGATCGCCTCGGCGATGGTGTTCTTCGGCCTGACGGACGGCGAATAGCCGCCATCTAGGCCGTTCCGCTTCGCGCTCGCGCGGCGATCGCCTCGGCCATCAGGGCGAGTTCGGTCGTGTAGATCGTCGCCGATTTGACGATCATCGCCAGCGACCCCACCGGCGCGCCGAGGCGCGCGGCGACATGGCGCTGAAGCTCGGCGAGCTGCACGAGATTGCCGAATCCCTTTTTGCCGAAATCGATGCTATGGGCGTAGACGACGAGTTCGAGGCGGCCCGACCGCCGCCAGAAATCCATCAGGCTGACGCAGGGTATGTAGCTCGTGTCGGTCAGCGGCTCGAAAGTGGTGATCGCCGCATAGCTGGCGACCGGGTCCTGGCTCAGCTTGTCGACGACCCAGGCGAGCTGGTCGCGTCCCGCGCCGGCATAGTCGAACAGCCGGCTCGCGTAGCTCCTGGCGCCGCCGAGTTCGGCGACGCGGGCGCGATCGGTGAAATTGGCGCGCATCCAGGCGAGCCGTTCGGCGCTGGCGTATCGCGCGATGAGAGCGTCCTCGGGATCGGGCCGCGAGATATCGAGCGTGACGAGTTCGATCTCCAGCAAGGGCAGGCCGTCGTAGCTGCTTGGCGCGCCATGGGCGAGGATCAGGCCGGCGACGTCGAGCCAGGCCTCGCCAAGGGTGGCGGCCGCCACCGTCGTTCCACGCATCGCCGCGACGGGCCGCGCGTCTTGCGGCTCCTCGGGCGCCGGTTGAAGGACATTGACGTTCAAGACATTCTCCTGACGGGCCGGCCTATGACGCCCATTCTTCAGCCTTGCTCGAATCGGCGCCTTGTGGGAGTCTCGCCGCCGAGGGAGGCTAGACGCCCGGGGTGAGATTTTCCAGAGGGATCGCGTCCCGATGATCATTGGCGTTCTCAATCAGAAGGGCGGCGTCGGCAAGACGACGCTCGCCGTCAATCTTGCGGCGACCCTCGCCAGTTCCGGCGCCCGCGTGCTTCTTGTCGACGCCGATCCCCAGGGCAGCGCGCTGGCCTGGTCGAGCGCGCGCGAGCGCGAACCTCTGTTCGCCGTGGTCGGCATGGCCAAGCCGAGCCTGCATCGCGACCTTCCCGGCCTCGCCAAGGATTATGATTTCGTGCTGATCGACGGCGCGCCGCGCGTCAACGATCTCGGGCGCTCGGCGATCCTGGCGAGCGACCTCGTGCTGATCCCGGTGCAGCCCTCGCCCTATGACGTCTGGGCGGCGGTCGACACCGTGCAACTGATCCGCGAGGCGCGCCAGATCAGGGAGAATCTGAAGGCCGCCTTCGTCATCAACCGCAAGATCGCGCGAACGGCGATCGGCCGCGACGCGGCGGCCGCGCTCGCGCAATTCGAGGACGTTCCGGTTCTTGCCGCCATGCTGATCCAGCGCATCGTCTATGCCGAAAGCGCCGCCAAGGGCCTCTCCGTCGTCGAGGCCGCCCCGTCGAGCGAAGCCGCGCGGGAACTGGAGGACCTGGCCAAGCAGGTCGTCGGCCAGAAGCAAAGGAAAGCCGCATGAGCCGCAAGACGGTGACGTTCAAAATGCCGACGCCGGAGGCGCCCCCTCCCGAGGACGGGCGCGGGCCGGACGAATGGGTGCGGCGCGGCGACATGGACGAGGCGGCCCTCGCGCCTATTGCGACTTTGCATGGTTCGGCCGCGCCGGGCCGCGCGACGCTCGATCTGGCGGCGGAGCGCGGCTTTGGAGAAATGCTCGCGCTGAGCCTCGTCGTGCCGCCCATGCTCGGCTGTTTCTGGCTGCTCCATGCGATGAGGCGCTACGAAGATGCGTTCGGCTAGCGCGGGATGCGATGAGGCGACAAGCTTTCAGGGATGAAAAAAATCGCCTGCATGCGAACAATGGCGCAATAACGAATTCGGCGCCGAGCGTAGGCGCTACTTTCAACGATAACGCAGTCGGGTCTATCGATGCGCCCGCGTCACGCGGCTTCCATCCGCCAGACCGCCATCACCGAACCGACGACCAGCGCAAATCCGGCCAGCATCGGCAGGGTGAGGCGTTCGCCGAGCGCCGCCCAGCCGAGCCCGACGGCGATGATCGGATTGACGAAAGTATAGGTGGCCACCAGCGGCGCCTTGGCGTGATCGAGCAGCCAGACATAGGCCGTGAAGGCGATCACCGATCCGGCCAAAGTCAGATAGAGGAGCGCCGCCCAAGAGACGGGCGAGACCCGCCCAAGCGAGAAGCCGGCAAGTTCGCCGGTGAGCGGGCTGGCGACGAGGAGCGCCGCGCCGCCGCAAAGGAGCTGCATGCCGGCGAGCGCGATCGCCGACGTATTGGCGCTCTGGCGCTGCGAAAGGAGCGAGCCGGCCGCCCAGGAAAAGGCCGCGCCGAGCAGCAGCAGCGCCAGGACCGGGGCGACTGGAGCCAGGCCATGGGCGTCGGTCGGCATGACGAACAGCGCGACGCCGGCCAGGCCCGGGACGAGCGCGGCCAAGGTCCATTTCCCAGGACGGTCCTTGGCCGGGGTCGCCAATTTGATCAGCACGATCCAGAACGGAATCGTCGCCAGCATGACGGCGGCCAGGCCCGACGGCACGGTCTCTTGCGCATAGGCGAGCGCGCCATGGCAGCCGCCAAATAACAAGAGGCCGCTCGCGCCCGCCAGCGCCCAGGCGCGCGGCGAGGGCATTGCGGGATTTCGCGCCTGTGCGAGCGCGAACAGGATCGCCCCGGCGGCCAGCGAGCGAATGCCGATCAGCAGGAAGGGCGGGATCGACTGCACGGCAAGCGCCACCGCCAGATAGGTCGATCCCCAGACGACGTAGAGAACCGCGAAAGCGGCCAGAAGCCGGCCGCGCCCGACGGGCTCGCTGGTGGAAGGGCCTGACGTCAGTTCCGATATCCCACTGGAAGGCGCCCGTGGAAGGATGGGCGCCAACCAACATAACTTGACGGCGTCGCACAAAGTTCCGTCACCCCCGGACGGGTTCGCGGTAAGGGATTCCGGCTTGAATAACACCGGCGGCAGAGGCAATCTGGGCCTGCCAGGGCGCGCATCTGCGGAATGTCGGGCAAGGGGCCGATGTCTGACGACAAAACGGAGATCGCGCGGCTGCCCCTCGTTCGCCCATCGCTGTCGCCCGGCCGTCGCATTGTGGCGGCCAGCAGGCGCCTCCTGTCTGGTCAGGTCGGCCGCATATTCTGGCTGAAGGCGACGGCGACGGTCGCATTTTGCATCGGCATGGCTCTTTCCTCGCCGCTTTGGATCGGCCCGCGTTCCTACCCGCTGGCGCCCGTCTCCGGCCTCTTGCCGTCGCTCGCGCATCCCTTCGACTATTTTCTGTTCGCCGCGCTTTTTTCGCTCAGCGGCGCGATCGTGATCGCGCCCAAGCCGCAAAAGTTCATCGGCGCGTTCTTGACCCTCATTCTCGTTCTTTGCCTGCTCGATCAGACCCGCTGGCAGCCCTGGGTCTTCCTCTACAGCTTTATGTTGACGGCCTTGGCGCTATTTTCGTGGGACGGCGACGACGCGGCCGGCCGTAAGCGCGCCATGGATAGCGCGCGCCTGATCGTCGCGAGCACCTATGTCTTCTCCGGCCTGCAGAAAGCGAATCTGAACTTCATCGACGACGACTTCCCCTGGATGACTCAGCCAATCGTCGCCATAGCGCCCTGGCTGGCCTTACCGCTGCATCTCCTGGGAATGGCCGCGCCGGCGATCCAGGTCGGATTCGGCGTTGGACTTCTCACCCGGCGATTCCGGCGCGTCTCGCTGATCGCGGCGGTGGCGATGCATGTCTTCATCCTGGCCATGCTCGGCCCGCTCGGTCAGGACTGGAATCCGGCCGTCTGGCCATGGACGGCGGCGATGGCGCTGTTCGACATCGCGCTCTTTTCCGGGAGCGAGCCGTTCACGGCCGGCGAGATCTTCGCCGCCAAGCGCGATCCGTTTCGCTGGATCGTCATCCTGCTGTTCGCCGTCCTGCCGCTGCTGAGCTTCGTCAATCTCTGGGACTCCTATCTGTCCGCCGCGCTCTATTCGGGAAACCTGACGGAAGCGGAAATCTACGCCAGCGACAGCGGCGCGAAGGCGTTGCCCGAGGCGGTAAGCCAGCGCCTGGTCCACACTTCGCCCGACACCAATGTCCTCAACGTCCAGCGCTGGGCGATCGAAGATCTCCACGTGGCGCCCTATCCGGAAACGCGCGTCTACAAGAGCATCGCCGGCGAGGTCTGTCGGCATTCGCAAGCGCCCGCGCAACTCGTGCTGATCGTTCGCGAGCAGCGCCTCTTCGGCGCCAAGCCGGAAATGGGCTATGGCTGCCGGGATCTGTAGTTGTCGCGCGCGTCCCGATTTTTTTTTGCGCGCCACGCCGCCGAGCGAGCGCTTTCAGCGCTTGCCGGCAAAGCAAAACTGTCGCAGATTTCGCCTGAGCGGCGCGGAGGCGGGCGCGGGAGGTCGTCGACCTCGTCGCGGGGATTTTTTGGAATGGGGCATGGCTGTTCACGCGACGCGGGGCGCCGGCGGCCAGGTGTTGATCCGGGACGACGACGGCTGGGCGGCCTCCCTCATTGATGGGCGATGGCGCGAGGGGGCGCAGTTCTCGCCCGACGAGATCGCCGGTTTTTCTCCTCTCGCCGATCCGGCGGAGGCCGATAGCCTCGCCGCGCAGGCGCGGACGGCGCTCGGCCAGCAAGCGGGGGATCCCTTCCACGCCAGATCGAACGACGAATGGCCGGAGGCCGAGGCGTAAGGGCGGCGCGCCTGCCTCGATTTCTTCATAGTAATATCAATTGCTTATTGCGCGTCGAGCGGAGGGGCCTATATTCGCCCTTGCTAGGCGGCGAAGTTCGCTTCGCGGGAAGTGCGCCGGGCGGCGGATGGTCTCCGGGGCTTCGATGGCCAAGCGGAAGATTTTCGGATTCTCTGCACTTAAAACGAGTATTGTCGGCCCATGAGTGATTCGCTCGATCGTCTCTATGCTTCGGTGCAGGCCGCCAGAGGGCGCGATCCGGCGATTTCGCGCACGTCCCGGTTGTTTCGCGAAGGCGTGCAGAAAATGGCCAAGAAGCTCGCCGAAGAGGCGATCGAGGTCGGCCTCGACGCGGTGCAGATGAATCGCGAATCGGTCATTCTGGAAAGCGCCGACGTGCTCTATCATCTGGCCGTCATCTGGGCCGAATGCGGGGTCAGCCCCGAGGATGTGCTCAGCGAACTCGATCGGCGCGAACGCATCTACGGCATTGCCGAGAAGCTGCCCAAACAGGCGAGCGCCGCGCAAGGGCGCCGCCTCGCCGTGCTCGCGCCGCGCCACAAGGCGGCGGGCAAGCGATAGGGTTCCGCCAAACGGATCGAATGACGCGCGTTCCCTCCCCCCTTGTGGGGGAGGGTTAGGGAGGGGGGTCGCGCCGGACTATCGGAGGGAAGCGCGACCCTCTTTTTTCCGATAGGCCAGCGCGACCCCCCTCCCCGGCCCTCCCCCAACAAGGAAGGGGGGAGGGAGGCGAACGACGGCGCCACGGAGAACGGCTTGACGGGCAGGGGCTATGATCTGGCGGTGGTCGGCGCCGGCATATTGGGCCTCGCCTGTGCGCTTGCCGCGGCGCGGTCGGGCAGAAGAGTCGTCGTCATCGACCGCGACGCGCAGGCCAATGGCGCCTCGATCCGCAATTTCGGCTTCATCACCGTGACCGGCCAGCAGGCCGGCGATTGCTGGCGCCGGGCGATGCGTTCGCGCGACGTGTGGGACGAGGTCGCGCCGGCGGCCGGCATTCAGATCGTGCACGAGGGGCTACTCGTCGTCGCGCGGCGACCCGAGGCGGCGCGGGTGCTGGAGGCGTTCGCGCAAAGCGAAATGGGCGCCGGATGCCGCCTGCATGACGGCGCCGCCGCGCCGCGCCTGCAGCCTGGGCTGCGCGGCGGCTTTGCGGCGGTGCTGGAGAGCCCGCATGAGCGGCGCGTCGAGTCGCGCGAAGCGCTGCCGCGTCTGGCCGCCTGGCTGGAGCGCGCGCATGGCGTCGAATTCCGGCGCGGCGCCGCCGCGCTCGGCGTGACGCCCGAAGGCGTTTCCACGTCGCGCGGCCGGATCGGCGCCGGCGCCGTCGTCGTTTGCGCGGGCGATGATTTTCACACTTTGTTCGCCGACCGCATCGCGCTTTATCGATTGACGCGCTGCAAGTTGCAGATGCTGCGGGCAAGATCGCGCTGCGGCCTGAAACTTTCCCGCGCGGTGATGACCGATCTGTCGCTCGTGCGCTATCTCGGCTATGCCGAGCTTGCCGAGGCGCAGGCTTTGCGCGCCCGCCTCGAGCGCGAGCAAGGCGCGCATCTGGCCGCCGGCGTTCATCTCATTGCCGTCGGCGCCGCCGACGGCTCGATGGTGGTCGGCGACAGCCATGTCTATGCCGATACGCCCGACCCGTTCGCCTCGGAAGCCTTCGACGAACTGATCCTCGACGAATATGAGGCTTTGTTCGGCGAGCGGCCGGATATCTGGGAGCGCTGGACGGGCACTTATGCGAGCGCGCCGGATCGGCTTATGCTGACCGACGCGCCCTATCCCAATGTGCGCCTCGCGATCGTCACGTCGGGAACCGGCGCCTCGACCGCCTTTGCGATCGGCGAGGAAATCATCGCCGATCTCTTCGGCTGAAAATGGCGGGACAGGTGGACGAACTCAGCCAATTTCGCGCGGTCATATTCGACTGGGCCGGCACGACGGTGGATTTCGGCTCGCGCGCGCCGATGGGCGCCTTCGTCGAAATATTCGCGCGCTTCGGCGTGGCGATCTCGATTGCGCAGGCGCGCGGGCCGATGGGCCTGCCCAAGCGCGACCACATCGCGGCGCTGATGGCCGATCCCGGCGTCGCCGCGCGGTGGATTGACGCGCATGGCGCGCCGGCGCGCGAGGACGACATCGATGCGGTCTATGAACAATTCATCCCGCTCAACGCGTCGGTGGTCGCCGATTACGCCGATCTCATCCCTGGCCTGTTGTCGGTCGTCGCGACTTTGCGCGCCGCCGGCCTCAAGATCGGTTCGACCACCGGCTATACCCGGGACATCATGGCGCGCCTGACGCCGGTCGCGGCCGAGGCCGGCTACCAGCCGGACAACCTGGTCTGCGCGGGCGATCTCGTGGCGGGCCGGCCGACCCCGTTGATGATGTATCGCTGCTTTGCCGATCTTGGCGTCTACCCGCCCTGGCGGGTCGCCAAAGTCGACGATACCGCGCCGGGCATAGCCGAAGCGGTCGCCGCGGGCGCCTGGGCGATCGGCGTCACTCTGTCGGGCAATGGCTGCGGCCTGACGCCAGACGAACTCGCCGCGCTTTCGTCGGAAGAGCGCGAGGCGATCCGCGCGCGCGTGGCGGCCGAACTCATCGGCGCCGGCGCGCATGCGACGATCGATACGGTGGCCGATCTCGCGCCGGCGCTAACCGCCATCGGGGCGAGAATCGGCGAGGGGGAGCGGCCGCGGCAGGCGGGGTGATTTGGGCTTCGACGGCTCAGCGTTTTCGTTGAAGGCGGCGCATCCGCGGGCGACGGGGCGCGCCGCCAACTCAGACCCATTTCGCGGCTTTTGTCCTTGACCTCCTGGCGGATGCCGACCAAAGCCATGGCGGCCGGCCGAGGCTTGCGCCCCGCCATTGTTTGGACGCGCTCCGGCGTTTTAAGGTGGGCGGATTTTGACGGAGGATATTTTGGCCGAGCCTGTCGCCGACGCTATTGGACAGTTTCTTCAGGCAATTCCAGCGGCCGGCGAGAAAGCGCCGCCATCGCCGGTATTCGTCGCCGACGCGCGCGGCGGCCCCGACCTCCTGGATATGGCCGAGGCGCTGGCGCCGATCGCCGAGGCCTGCGCCCATCGCGACACGCAAACGCCGCTGACGATCGGCATCGTCGGGCCGCCGGGCTCGGGCAAGAGTTTTGCGCTCGAACGCGTGGCCGCCGCGGTCGAGAATTTGGCGACGGCGTCTTCGCGGGCGCCGGGCGGGCCTTTCCTGTCGCGCATCGTCACCGTGCCGATCGATGCGGCGGCGATTTCCGGCGATCCGGCGAGCGCCATCGCCGCCGCCGTCTTCGCCGCGCTCGGGCGCGACAATAGCGGCGTTCATTATTCCGCCCTGGCGGACGAAGCCGCCCATGCCAGCGCCGACCCCTACCAGGCCGCCAACAAGGCCTTGGAGCGGCACGACGAGGCGCGCCGCCGGCTCGAGGCCGAGCGTCAGGCGAGGGACGAAGTCGAGGCGCGCCGCGCCCGTCTCATCGAGACCGTGCTGTTCGACACGGCGGGATCGCGCATCGACGCCTATGCGCGCAGCCGGCGCGGCGCCATCGAGGCGCGGCTGCGCCGGTTCGATCTGGCTTCGGGCGATGCGACCGCCAATTTCCGCAATCTGGTGCGCGATCTCGCCGGCGCGGGCCTCGGATCGCGCCTGGGCGCCATATTGGGCTCGATCTCAGCCTATCGCAGCCAGCGGCGGTTGCTGCTGGCGGCCGTTCTGTTTCTCGTTTTGGCGTTCGGCCTCGATCAGCTGATCGGCGCGCGGGCTTCCGACTGGCTGCGCGGCCTCGGCGCGCCCTTTCCCATCGTCGTCGATTGGCTCGCCGCCCATGCCGGGCTGATCGGCAATGTCGTCACGGGACTGATCGTCCTCGGCCTCATCGCGCTGGCGATCAATCTGTGGCGCGCGCTTTTGTTCATGGCGATGCTTTTTCGCGGCGCCCGACTGCTGAACTACGACGCGCGCGAACGCCAGCGCGATCTCGACGCCGCCTCGGCGCGCCTCAACCGCCGCGTCGCGGCGCTCACCGTCGAGACGGAAGCGACGGCGCGACACGCCGAGGCCGCCGAAAAGCGCGCCAATGCGCGCGGCGACGCGCCGGCGCGCGCGCCAGGTCCCGCGTTCACCGAACCGGCGCTCGCCGGTCCTTCGGCGGCGCGCGCCTTCCTGGCGGCGCTCGGCAAGATCATCGTCGCGCAATCGGAGCGCGCGCCGCCCGCGCCCGTCTCCGCCGCGCCGCCGGTTTCCCTGCGCGCCGTTCTTGCCCCGCCGGCCGTGGCGCCTGTTCCGGGGGCGATCCTCGCCGCGCCGGAGCGAATCCTGCTGGTTTTCGACAATCTCGACGCGCTGGCGCCGCCGCAGACGCTGCAGCTGATCGAGACGGCGCATTCCCTGCTGGGCCCGGGCTTTGTCGCGGCGCTCGCCTGCGACGCCGCCGCTTTGGCGCCGGCCGCCGGCGGCGCCGAGCCTTTGCGCGGCCGCCTCGACAAATTGCTGCAGCTCACCTTCAACGTGAGGCTGGCCGGCGCTGCCGACGGCGCCGGGTTGATCGGACGGCTGATCGGCGCCGAAGGCGCGGCGCGCGCCGCCGCGCCGGCGATCGAGGCGGGAAAATCGCTGCTGTCCGAGCCTTTGAGCGCCGCCGAGGTCAAGCTCATCGCTGCGCTTGCGCCGCTCGCCGCCGGCACGCCACGCGGCGTCAAACGCTTCCTCAACGCCTATCGCCTCGCGCGGGTCGCCAAGACGTCAAGGCCGGCGCTGGCGCTGATGCTGGCGCTCGGCCAAAGCGGCGATGCGGAGGCGGTCGCCGGCGTGGATCAACTGCTGGCCACAAAAGAGGGCCTGCTGGCCGACCCGGCCGCGCCGCCCGCCCTCGTCGCGGCGGTGCGCGCCACCCGCGCGTCGAGCGAGGGCGTGCTGACGGTCGCCGACGCGATCGCCGCAAGAGACGTCGCGCGGCGCTATCAGCTTTTGACGTGAGCGCGACCATCCCGACGGAGACTGGCATGCTGTTCATGGTCATCGAACATTTTCGCGACAACGATATGGTTCCGACCTACCGGCGCCTGCGCGAAAGCGGGCGTTCGCTGCCGGACGGGCTGGAATATGTCGACAGCTGGGTCGAGCCGAATTTCGCGCGCTGTTTCCAATTGATGCGTTGCGAGGACGCCAGCCTGTTCCAGCAATGGGCGCTGCAATGGCGCGGCTGCGGGGTGACGATGGAAATCATCCCGGTCGTGCCGAGTGGGCGGACGCGGGAGATCGTCGCGCCCTGTCTCGATGCGCCGCCGTAGGATTTGCGAGGACGCCAGGAGCGCCCACCGTCGCGCCGCCATAGTCGGGCTCGGCGGCGTGGCCCCGCAACGCGAGATACGCCCCTATTCCGGCGGCAGCTTGTCCTCGTTCCAGCCGCCGCCGAGCGCGACGATGAGGCTCACGGCGGCGACGACGCGCTGCTCTCTCGTCGTCAGCAGGGATTCTTCATCCGTCAGCGCGGTGGCCTCCGCCGTCACCACGGTGGTGAAATTCTGCGTGCCGGCGCGATATTCGTTGATGGCGATCTGCACGGCCTGCTCGGCCGCCTTGACCGCCTCGACCTGCACCCGGGCCTCCTGCGCGAGGACGCGGATCGCCGCCAGCTCATCCTCCACCTGCTGGAAGGCGGTCAGCACCGTCTGGCGATAGGTCGCAACGCTCGCCAGATAAGTGTCGCGGGCGGCCTCGACCTGGGCCGCCGTAAGCCCGCCGTCGAACAATGTCTGCGCGGCCGCCAGGCCGAACGACCAGACGGGGTTGGTCGCCGCGAGGCCGCCCTTGAACGGATTGCCGACATAGCCGAAGGCGCCCGACAGCGACACGTCGGGATAATAGGCGGCGATCGCCACGCCGATCAGCGCGTTCTGTTCCTTCATCGTGCGCTCGGCCGCCGCAATGTCGGGGCGCCGCTCCAACAGGCTCGAAGGCACCCGCAACGGGACGCCGGGAACGCCCTCGCTGAGCTTGCCGTGCGGCACGGACAGCCCGGCCGGCGGGCGGCCCATCAGCACGGCGATGGCGTGTTCGAACTGGGCGCGGGCGACGCCGGTGTTGATCTCCTGCGCCTCGGCGGCGAGCAACTGGGCCTGCGCGGTGATGACGTCGGAGCGCGCCGAGGTTCCCGCCGCATATTGGTTTTGCGTGATGTCGAGCGAACGTTTGTACTGGGCGACGGTGTCGTCCAGCAGATCATGCAGCGAATCGGTCTCGCGCAATTCGAAATAGGCGGTGGCCAGCGAGGATTGCATCGAAAGCGTCGCATTGGCGAGATCCGCGGCGCTCACTTGCGCTCCGGCGACCTGGCTCTCGATCTGCCGGCGCACCTTGCCCCAGAGATCGAGCGTCCAGCTGGCGTTCGCCTCCGCGTTGAGCATCGTCCCCGTGCCCGACGAGCGCGTCAGCGCGGGATCGAAGGTCAGGGTCGGGAACAAGGCGGCGCGCGCTTCGGCGATCAGGGCCTGCGCCTCGCGGTAATTGGCCTCGTCGGCCTTGATCGTCTGGTTGGAGATCGAGACCTGCGCCTCGAGCGTATCGAGCTCGGAATCGTGGAACAGCTTCCACCAGTCGCCCTTGGCGAAATCGTCGCGCGGCGCGCCGAATTTCCAGCCCTTCATTTCCTTGTATTGGGCGGGAACGATGGCGGCCGGCTTGATATAGTCGGGCCCGACCGTGCAGCCGCTCAACAACAGCGCGGCGCCGGTCAGCGCCAGCCATCGGCCCCCAAGTCTGCGCCCCATTACCCAACTCCCGCGACGCTTTCCCCAGGTTGACCCAGATAGAAGCGATTCCAGAGACGGCGCAGCCAGCCGCTGAGCCGGTCCAGATAGAGATAAATGACCGGGGTCGTGTAAAGGGTCAACGCCTGACTGACGATCAGACCGCCTACGATGGAGATTCCCAGGGGGTGTCGCAATTCTGACCCTTCGCCGGTTCCAAAAGCCAGCGGCAGCGCGCCCAGCAGCGCCGCGCAGGTGGTCATCATGATCGGCCGGAAGCGCAGCAGGCAGGCCTGGAAAATCGCCTCGTTGGGCGGCAGGCCGCCCCGCTGCGCCTGCAGGGCGAAGTCGATCATCATGATCGCGTTCTTTTTTACGATGCCGATCAGCAGGATGATGCCGATCAGCGCGATGATCGTGAATTCCGTATTGAACATTTTCATCGCCAGCAGCGCGCCGACGCTCGCCGACGGCAGGGTCGAGATGATGGTCAGCGGATGGATATAGCTCTCATAGAGCACGCCCAGCACAATATAGACCGCCACCAGGGCGGCCCCGACCAGCAAAGGCTCGTTGGCCAGCGATTGCTGATAGGTGAGCGCCGTTCCCGCGAAGGAGCCGCGGATCGTCGCGGGCATGTGAATGTCGAGCATCGCCTGGGCGATCGCCTGTTGCGCCTCGCTGAGCGCATGGCCGGGGGCGAGATTGAAGGAGACGGTGGTGGCCACGAACGGCCCCTGGTGATTGACCGACAGCGGCGTCAGCGCCGAGCCGAAACTGGCGAAGGCGGCCAGCGGAATCATCGTCTCCTGGGCGGACGACACCGAGGCGCCGGCCGAAGCGCTGGAATGGCCCGTCGCGGCGATCGAGTTGATCGCCAGATTGCGCGCCGAATCGGCGGCGATCGTCGCCGCGGTGCCCGACGCGACGCCGCTGCCGGCGGCCGTCGCGGCATTGTTGGTCATCGTCGAGGCCGCATTGTTGGCGGTGGCCGTCGCCGCATTGCTTGTGCTGGAGATCGGGATGCCGGACGGCGCCGAACTGGGCGCGGCGTTGGCGACCGCGGTGCTGGCGGTGAAAGTGCCGGCCGACGCGTTGGTGGTTTGCGTGCCCGAGGGATTGGCGCCCGAGGTCGAGACCCAGACGTCCTTCAATATCTGCGGATCCTGCCAATAGCGCGGCGCGACCTCCATCACGACGTGATATTGGTTGACCGCGCTATAGATGGTCGACACTTGGCGCTGGCCGAAAGCGTCGTAGAGCGTGTTGTCGATCGCGGTGAGGGAGAGGCCGAGGCGCGCCACGGTCGGCCGATCGATATTGAGATCGGCGAGCAGGCCGCCTTGCTGCTGATCGGAATTGACGTCGGTCAGAATGTCGATCTTCTGCATCGCCGCGGTCAGCCGCGGCGCCCATTGATACAGCGTCTTCGTGTCGTCGGCCTGCAAGGTGAACTGATACATCGCATTGCTTTGCCGCCCGCCGGTGCGCAAATCGGCCGCCGCCTGCAGGAAGAGGCGCGCGCCGGGAACCTGGGCCAGTTTGCCGCGCAGCCTCCCTGCGACCATATCCGCCGAGATCTTGCGCTCGGCGACCGGCTTCAGCGAGACGAACACGAAGCCGGAATTCGTCTGCCGGCCGCCGGTGAAGCCGACCACGCTGTCGACCGCCGGATCGGCCTGCACGATGGACTGCAACTGGGCCAGCTTCAGCTTCATCGCCTGGAACGAGATGCTCTGATCGGCCTGGATATTGCCGATCAGCAGGCCGGTGTCCTGGGCCGGGAACAGGCCATAGGAAATATGCGTGAAGAGATAGCCGTTGAGGCCGATGGTCGCCAGGAGAATCATCGCGACGACCAGCGAATAGCGAAGCGCCACGGCAAGCGTGCGGCGGTAAAAGTTCTGCATCGCCTCGAAGCCGCGCTCGGTCGTGCGGTAGAACCAGCCGTTCGAATGTTCGGCCGGATTGGGCAGGAAGCGCGAGCACATCATCGGCGTCGCGGTGAGCGAAATGAACAAGGAGATCATCACCGCCATCGACAGGGTGAGCGCGAACTCGCGGAACAATCGTCCGATGATCGAACCCATCAGGAGAATCGGCAGGAACACCGCGATCAGCGAAATGCTCATCGAGATGACCGTGAACCCGACTTCGCGCGCCCCCAGAAGCGCCGCCTGCATCCGCGTCTTGCCAAGCTCCATATGGCGCGAGATGTTTTCCAATACGACGATGGCGTCGTCGACGACGAAGCCGGTCGAAATCGTCAGCGCCATCAGCGACAGATTGTCGAGGCTGAAACCGAACAGATACATCATGCCGAACGTGCCGATGATCGACACGGGGACCGCGATGCTGGGAATGGCGGCGGCGCGCACATTGCGCAGGAACATAAAGACAACGAGCGTGACGAGGCCGACCGAGGTGACGAGCGTTTTCTCGGTGTCGGCCAACGAGACGCGGATCGTCTTGGAGCGGTCCACCGCGACGGTCAGATCGACGTCGCCCGGCAGCGAGGCGGCCATGCGCGGCAATTCGGCTTTGACCGCGTCGACCGCGTCGATGATGTTGGCGCCCGGTTGGCGGTAGAGGATGACCAGCACCGAAGGTTTGCCGTTGGCAAGGCCCGCGTTGCGCAAGTCCTCCACCGAATCGGTGACCTCGCCGACGTCGACGAGCTTGATCGCCGCATTGTTGCGATAGGCGACGACGAGATCCTTATATTGATCGGCGTGGCTGGCCTGATCGTTGGTGTAGATCTGGTAATGGAAGGAATCGTCCTCGATGGCGCCCTTCGGGCTGTTGGCGTTGGCCGAAGCCAGGGCGGCGCGCACGTCCTCCAGCCCGACGCCATATTTGAACAGCGCGCCGGGGTTGAGTTCGATGCGCACCGCCGGCAGGGCGCTCCCGCCGACATCGACCTCGCCGATGCCTTGCACCTGCGAGAGGCGCTGCTGCATCACGTTGGACGCCGCGTCGTAGAGCTGGCCCTGCGTGCGCGTCGGCGAGGTCAGCGCGACGACCATGATCGGCGAATCGGCCGGATTGATCTTGTGGTAGCTCGGGTTGGAGCGAAGGCTGGTGGGCAGATCGGCCCGCGCCGCGTTGATCGCCGCCTGCACGTCGCGCGCCGCGCCGTTGATGTCGCGGTCGAGCCCGAATTGCAAGGTGACGCGCGTATTGCCCAGCGAGCTCGACGAGGTCATTTCCGTGACGTCGGCGATCTGGCCAAGATGCTTTTCGAGCGGCGAGGCGACGCTCGAGGCCATATTGTCGGGGCTGGCGCCGGGCATCGTCGCCTGCACGGAAATGGTGGGAAAATCGACCTGGGGCAGCGGCGAGACGGGCAGCAGGCCAAAGGCGAAGCCGCCGGCCAAGGCGATGCCGATGGTCAGCAGCGTCGTCGCCACGGGCCTGCGAATGAAAAAGGCGGAAATATTGTTGTTCACGCCTCCTCCGCCGCAATGACGCCGGAGGCCGCGCCGGCGCCAAAGCGGGCGCCGATGCGCTCGAACAACAGGTAGATCACCGGCGTCGTGAACAGGGTGAGAACCTGGCTGACCGCCAGTCCGCCGACGATCGCCAGGCCGAGCGGATGGCGCAGCTCCGAGCCGACGCCGGTTCCCAGCATCAGCGGCAGGCCGCCGAACATCGCCGCCATCGTCGTCATCAGAATGGGGCGAAGGCGCAACAGGCAGGCCTGATGGATGGCGTCGCGCGCGTTCTTGCCCTCGTTGCGCTGCGCGTCCAGCGCGAAATCGATCATCATGATCGCATTCTTCTTGACGATGCCGATCAGCAGCACGATGCCGATGATGCCGATCACGTCGAGGCCCGCCCCGGCGATCATCAAGGCGAGCAGCGCGCCGATGCCCGCCGAAGGCAGGGTCGACAGGATGGTGACGGGATGGATGAAGCTCTCATAGAGCACGCCCAGCACGATATACATCGTGGCGACCGCGGCCAGCAGCAGGAACAATTCGTTCGACAGCGAGGACTGGAACGCCGACGCGGCGCCCTGGAAGCTCGTTGAAAAACTTGCCGGCAGCTTGATCTCCTTCTCCGCCGCGTCGATCGCGTCGACCGCCGCGCCGAGCGAGGCGCCGGGCGCGAGATTGAACGAAATGGTGGTCACCGGCGCCTGGCTCAGATGCGAAATCTGCAGGGGCGAGGGCTGGATATGGACCTGGCTGATCGCCGACAGCTGCACCTGGCCCGAGGTCGAGGCCGAGGAGGGCAGGTAGATCGCGCCCAGCGACGTCACCGATCGCTGCAACGAGGGGTCGGCGTCGAGAATGACGCGATATTGGTTCGACTGGGTGAAGATGGTCGAGATGATGCGCTGGCCGAACGCATCGTAAAGGGCGCTGTCGACGGTCGCCGGGGTGATGCCGAAACGCGCCGCGGTCGGGCGGTCGATGGTCAGATAGGCCGACAGCCCGCTTTGCTGCAGGTCGCTCGCGACGTCGGCGATGTCGGGCAGCTTTTGCAGGCGCGCCAGCAGCACCGGCGCCCAGGTCTGCAGGACGGTAAGATCCTGGTTGGCGAGCGTGAACTGATATTGCGTGGCGCTGACGGTCGTGTCGATCGACAGGTCCTGAACGGGCTGCATGTATAGCGCGATGCCGGCGACCTGCGCCGTCTCCTGCTGCAGGCGGCGGATGATGTCGCTGGCGGTCAGGCTGCGCTTGTCGTGGCCCTTCAGATTGATGAGAAAGCGCCCGGAATTGAGCGTGATGTTGGAGCCGTCGACGCCGATGAACGAGGAGAGGCTGACGACGTCGGGATCGGCGAGGATGGCGTCGGCGAGTTCCTGCTGATGGCGCGCCATCGCCGAAAAAGAACTGGTCTGGGCGGCCTGGGTGATGCCCTGGATGACGCCGGTGTCCTGGATCGGGAAAAATCCCTTGGGAATGACCACGTAGAGATAGCCGGTCACCACGAAGGTCGCCAAGGCGACGATCAGGGTCAGGACCTGATGGTCGAGCACGACCTTCAGCGAACTGTCGTAGCGGCCGACGAGCCATTGAAAAAACCGCCCGCCGCTGGCGTCGTGGGAAGAATGCGCCTCGCCCTTGGCGTGCGGCTTGAGCAGCTTGGCGCATAGCATGGGCACCAGCGTCAGCGACACGATCGCCGAGATGACGATCGTCACCGCCAGCGTTATGGCGAATTCATGGAACAGGCGCCCGACGACGTCGCCCATGAACAGCAGCGGGATCAGCACCGCGATCAGCGAAATGGTCAGCGAGATGATGGTGAAGCCGATCTGCTGGGATCCCTTGAGCGCCGCCTGGATCGGCGTCTCGCCCATTTCGAGATAGCGTGCGATATTCTCGATCATCACGATCGCGTCGTCGACGACAAAGCCGGTGGCGATGGTGAGCGCCATCAGCGAGAGATTGTCGAGGCTGAAGCCGACTTCGTACATCACCGCCAGCGTGCCCACCAGCGAGAGCGGCACCGACAGGCTTGGGATGATGGTCGCCGGTATGTTGCGCAGGAACAGGAAGATCACCAGCACGACGAGGCCGACCGCCAGCGCAAGCTCGAACTCGACGTCGGAGACCGAGGCGCGGATGGTCGTCGTGCGGTCGGTCAGCGGCGTGATGCTGATCGAGGAGGGGATCGAGGCGGTGATGGCCGGCAGCAGCTTCTTGATGCTGTCGACGACCTCGATGACATTGGCGCCGGGCTGGCGCTGGATATTGACGATGAGCGCCGGCGTCTTGTTCATCCAGGCGGCGAGCTTGGAATTTTCGGGGGCCTGCTCGACCGTGGCGACGTCGGCCAGCTTCACCGGCGCCCCGTTGCGGAAGGCGACCACCGAATTGATGTAGTCGCCGGGGTCCTTGATCTGGTCGTTGGCGTTGATCGAGAACGATTGCGAGGGCCCGTCGAAATTGCCCTTGGGCGTATTGACGTTGAGATTGCCGATCGTCGTTCTCAGATCGTCGAGATTGAGCCCATAGGCGGCCAAGGCGAGCGGATTGGCGTGGATGCGCACGCTGGGGCGCTGGCCGCCGGAGATCGACACGAGGCCGACGCCGGGCAATTGCGACAATTTCGCCGCGATGCGTCCCTCGACGATGTCCTCGACGTCGATCAGCTTGAGCGTCGTCGAGGTCACGCCGAGGGTGAGGATCGGCGCGTCGGCGGGATTGACCTTGGCGTAGATCGGCGGCGCCGGCAGGTCGGCCGGCAACAGATTGCCCGCCGCGTTGATCGCCGCCTGAACCTCCTGCTCGGCGATGTCGATGCCGATATCGAGGCCGAAGCGCAGCGTGATGACCGAGGCGCCCGCCGAGCTTTGCGACGTCATTTGCGTAAGGCTCGGCATTTCGCCGAACTGGCGCTCCAGCGGCGCGGTGACCGAGGAGGTCATCACTTCCGGGCTTGCGCCGGGATAAAAGGTCTGCACCTCGATCGTCGGATAATCGACTTCCGGCAAAGCCGAGAGCGGCAGGAACTTATAGGCGACGATTCCGACCAGCAGAATGGCGATCATCAGAAGCGAAGTGGCGACCGGCCGCTCGATGAAGAGGCGCGACGGGTTCACGGCTGCTCCCTCCGCTCGATCGGCGTCACGGCGGCGGACTTGGCGCGGGAGCGGAGCTCGGCGCCGGGGCCGAGCCCGGCGTCGCGTCGGGGTCTGGGGTCTGGCGGCGTTTATGCTGGCGCTGGCCGGCCTGATCGGGCTGCGCCGAATCGGCGGGCTGCGCGCTCTGACTGCTCTGACCGGTCTGAGCGGGCGCGGCGCCCGTCGCGCCCGGGCTCGCGGGCGCCGCGGCGCCGGCGGCGGGGGTGTTGCGCACGACGACCTTGGCGCCTTCGCGAAGCCGATCCGCTCCGTCGATCACCACTTTCTCGCCGACCGCCAGTCCGCTGGCGATCGACGTGCGCGTCGCATCGGCCGGGCCGATCTTGATGTTGCGCACCGTGACCGTGTTGTCGTCCTTGACGACATAGGCGAAATTGCCGTTGGGGCCGAGCTGGACGGCCGCGTTGGGCACGACGACGGCGCCCGCGAGCGTGTCGACCAGCACGCGCGCATTGACGAACTGGTTGGGGAACAGCGCGCCGTCCTGGTTGTCGAAGCTCGCCCGCAGCTTGAAAGTGCCGGTCGTCGTGTCGATCTGGTTGTCGGTCGTGGTCAGCGTCCCCGTGGCGAGCTGTTTGACGTTGGCGCGGTCGAACGCGGTCACCGGCAGGATCGCGCCGCTCTTCATGCGCGCGGCGATTTGCGGCAGATTGTCTTCGGGCGTCGAAAAAATGACGCTGATCGGCTGAATCTGGGTAATGACGACAATGCCGTTGGCGTCGGTGACCTGGACGTAATTGCCTTGATCGACCTGACGCAAGCCGACGCGGCCGCTCACCGGAGCGACGATGCGGCAATAGGTTATGTTGAGATTGGCCGCGTCGATCTGCGCCTGGTCGGCGGCCATGGCGGCCTTGTCCTGCGCCACCAGGAACTTCTGGTCGTCGATCTGCTGGGTCGCGATCGAATCCTGCTTGCCGAGGATTTGGAAGCGCGCCAGATCGGCCTCCGCCTGCTGATGGAGCGCGGTGTCCTTGGCCAATTGCCCCTGCGCCTGCGCCAGCGTCGCCTGATAGGGCCGCGAATCGATCTGGGCGAGAAAATCGCCCTCCTTGACGATCTGGCCTTCGATAAAGCCGATCTGCTGCAGATTGCCGGCGATCTGGGTGCGCACCGTCACGGTGGCGAGCGAGGTCACCGTGCCCAGCGCATTGACGTAAAGGGGGATGTCGCCGGTGACCGCCTCGGCGTCGCGGATGGTCTGCGGCGCGGCGCCGCCGGCGCCGGCGCCGGTGGCGCTCTTAGGCGTGACGTCGGGCGTTGGCGCGATATCCTCGAAATGCTGCCAGACGAAGAGGCAGACGACGGCGATCGCCAGCACGACCAGCCATTTGGCCAGCCGGCGGCTCTTGGGCGGGGTCGGCCGTTCCGGCGCCGGGAGCGCCGGCCGGGCCGGCGGGCTCGGCAGAGCCTCCGGCTTGGCCTCGACCCGCGTCGGATCGACGTTTTCGTTCATCAGGCGACCTCGTAAAGTCCTATTCGCATGGCATGGGCGCAAGCAAACTTCAACTCACGCCCCTGTGTTTACGGTATACTCACATCTAGCCTGAACGGCAGCTAAACGCGGCGCGACGAGCCGGTTGCAATCCTCGCCCGCTTGCGGCATAAGCGCCGCTGACGGTTTGCCGTCACGGATGCGGGTGTAGCTCAGTGGTAGAGCACAACCTTGCCAAGGTTGGGGTCGAGGGTTCGAATCCCTTCGCCCGCTCCAAATTTCCTTTAGGGAAGTCACAGCGATAAGACGGCCCTTCGGGGCCGGCTTGCTGCTTGCATTGTCTCGCTGGCAGAAATGTAAGCCCTATGTAAGCCGTTCGGCGAAACAGGGGGCGGCTCCAGCGTGCTGAGGCGGGGCAGGCAGCGCCTTCGCTCTTTGCCATCGTCAGCGTCGCGGATTGGCCGTCCGGCACACTAAGACCACGGTATCGCGAAGCCAGCGATGCGCCGGGTCGGCGTCCATCCGAGGATGCCACATCGCCGAAATCACGATCTCCGGCGTGCGAACCGGAAGCTCGAAGCTGCGGAGTCCTGCTGTCGCCGCCGGATCGTTGGCTAGGCTATCGCCCAGGCACGAGCGCGGCACGAGCGCGACCAAATCCGAGTGACGAGCGATCCGCATTGCATCAGGAAATCCCGGCACGACAACGGATATCGTCCGTTGGAGCCCAAGTTCTTCCAGGGCGTCGTCGACAGGTCCGGTGAATTCGCCTTTGCGTGACGCAACAACATGATCGCAAGCTGCATATCTTTCGGGCGTAATGTCTGCGCCAGAAAGAAGCGGATGCCCGATCCGAGCCACCCCAACGAATCTGTCGCGAAACAAAGCCTGCGTGCGCACCTCCGGCGCGAAGGCGCCCAGCACGCCGATCTCCAAATCAATCCGCCCCTCCCGAAGCGGGCGCGCATCCTTCTCGGGCTTGGGCGCGAAACGCAGGCGGACGCGCGGCGCGGCCTCGGCGATGGCGGCGACCAGCGAAGCGGAAAGCGCGGCGACAAATCCTTCGTTGGCTCGAATGGTGAAGGTCCGTTCGAGCGAAGCGATGTCGATATGGCTGACGTGTGGGTGGAGGACCGTCAGCACATCCCGGCTAAGCCCATGGACGCGCTCGCGCAGCTCGGCGGCGTAGGGCGTGGGCACGAGCCCGCGCCCGGCTCGCACCAGCAGCGGATCGCCCGTCGCCGACCGAAGGCGCGTCAGCGTCCGGCTCATGGCGGAAGAACTTAAGCCGAGGTGGCGGGCCGCGCCGGTCACGCCGCCTTCCGTCAGCAGCGCGTCCAGCGCCAAAAGAAGGTTCAAATCCACGTGGTCCATGGCCAAACCTTACATCATTCTCCCCTTATGGCATAGCGTCTGGTGCAACTATAATATGCGTCCTGTGCGTATGGCGCGAGACTTCGCGGAGGGGTATATCCTCGACTAACCGCACCAGTGAGAGTATCGAAGCCATGCCGCTCCATCATATCCACGACCCTGCCGGCGCCATTTTGATCATCGGCGCATCACGCGGGCTTGGCCTCGCGATGGCCGCTGAATTCCTGAAGAAGGGGTGGAGCGTCGTTGGGACGGTGCAAGACAGCGCCAGAACCGAGCTGCACGATCTGGCCGATGAACATCCCGGCCGTATCGAGGTCGAGTCCCTCGACGTTACAGAGCCGGATCAGATCGCGGCGCTGCGCGAGCGTCTCTCCGGCCGCAGCTTCGACATCCTGTTTCACAACGCCGGGATCGCCAACGCCAACCCGCACGAACCCGTCGCGAAGGCGCCGACGGAGGCGTTCGTTCGCGTAATGGTCACGAACGCCCTGAGCCCGATGCGCGTCATAGAGGGATTGCAGGACCTTGTTCCCGCGGACGGGCTAATCGGCGTCATGTCGTCGGGACAGGGGAGCATCAGCAACAACGAGAAGGGCGGGGCGGAAGTCTATCGCGGAAGCAAGGCCGCTTTGAACCAGTTCATGCGGTGCTACGCAGCGCGTCATGCCGGAGAGCCCCGCGCGCTGGTCTTGATGGCTCCGGGCTGGATCCGCACCGCTCTTGGCGGACCGGACGCGCCGTTCAGCATCGAGGAGACCATTCCGAAAGTCGTGGACGTGCTGCTCGCGCAGCAGGGCAAACCCGGCCTGCGATATCTCGACCGTGAGGGGCGCCCCGTTCCGTGGTGAGCCCTCGTGCGAGCCGCGTCATTCTCGCCGAGGCCGCGGAACACGCCATGACAATCGAGGGGATCAAATCTCTGGCAGCCAGACCGCCATCCGATTGGGGCCCCGATTGCTCCAGAGGTAATACGGCACCGCCGTCAGCCGGGCCTCTTTGCGCGCGAAAGGCTCGCTTTGGTAGAGGGCGCTGGCGTTCTCGTCGACGGCGGCGACCTCCGCCTCGGCGACGATGGTGACGATTCCGTCGAACAGGTCGGCGCGCGGCTGCGGGCTGAGCGTGGCGGTCTTGGGCAGGCGCAGCAGGGGAACCGGCGTTGCGGGATTGTCGACTTCCTCGACGCAATAGATCAGCGGGCCGCGCCGCAGGCTGACACGGCCGACATCGGCGCGAACGTTGGGATTGGCGTAGAGCCGCTCGGCCGGCATCGGCAGGATAAGTTCGACGACATCGCCTTTGCGCCATCGCCGTCTTATTTGCGCGTAGCCGCGCAGCGGCGCGTCATGTTCGAGCGCCGCGCCGTTTACGGAAATTTGATGCGAGCGCGCCCAGCCGGGAATGCGCAGCGCCAAAGTGAATTCGGCGGGCTCGGCCGGTTCGATCTCGAGGATCGCTTTGCCGGACCAGGGATAGTCTGCCTGCTGGCGGATCGTCACCTCGCGGCCGTCGATCTTCACGCGCGCGCTGCCCGTTCCATAGAGATGCACAGCGAGCGCTCCTTCCGCCGTCGAATAGAAATAGCCGCCGACCGAGGCGACAAGGCGCGAGACGTTCATCGTGCAGCAGGGACAGGGATGCCATTCCCAGCGCGTGTGAGAGCCGTCGCTCTCCAGCGGATTCTGGTAGAAATAGCGGGTCCCGTCGCGCGACAGGCCGGACAGCGCGCCATTGTAGAGCGCCCGCTCCAATATGTCGGCATAGGCGCCGTCGCATTCGAGATTGAGCATCCTTTGCGCGAAAAAGATCAGCGCGACCGACGCGCAGGTCTCGGCATAGGCGGTGTCGTTGGGCAGATCGTAATCTTTGGTGAACCCCTCGTTCGAGGCCGAGGGGCCGACGCCCGCCGTCACATACATGCGCTTGGCGGTCACGTCGCGCCACAACGCCTCGCAGGCTTTCTTCAGGGCGTCGTCGCCAAGATCGGCCGCCAGATCCGCCATCCCGGAATAGAGATAGAGCGCGCGCACGGCATGGCCGACGGCCTTGTCCTGCTCGCGCACCGGCTCGTGCGACTGGCTGTATTCATGAGTGCGGAACCAGTATTTGCCGGGGTCCTCGCCGCGCGCCAGCGCTTCGACGTCAAAATAATGCGGCGGCTGATTGCCGCGCTCGTTGATGAAATAGGCGGCAAGGTCGAGATGCGCGCGATTCTGCGTCGCATGGTAGAGCCGGATCAGCGCCAGTTCGATTTCCGGGTGACCGCAATAGCCGCGCTTCTGACCGGGCCCCGGTCCGAACGTCGCCGCGATATGGTCGACATAGCGGCAGAAAATATCGAGCAGCCGGCGCCGGCCGGTCGCCTGGAAATAGGCGACCGCCCCCTCGATCATATGGCCCGCGCAATAGAGCTCGTGCCGGTCGCGCAGATTGGTCCAGCGCTTGTCGAGCTCGCGCCCGATATACCAGCAATTGAGATAGCCGTCGGGGAGCTGCGTCTGCTCCAGCCAATCGGTGATCTCCTCGATCTCAGCTTCGATCGCCGCGTCGCGGCGATGCGACAAAGCGTAGCTCGCCGCCTCGATCCATTTGCCGACGTCCGAGTCCCAGAACACCTGCGTCGACATGCCGTGATTGCTGATGGGAATGCGCAGCGGCGGCGCCGGCTTGAGCGCCTTCAGCGATTCCAGGATGCCGTGACGCTGAAGCTGCTCATATTGGCTGGGGATCGTCTTGGTCAGCACGACTTCCAGCCGCTCGTGCCAGAAGCCGGGCCCAATCTCGACATCGGCGAACCGAACCGGCGTGTATCTGCGCATGATAGTTTTTCCCTCGCAGGATTGGATAAGTTCAGTCCGACCGGCCCGCGACGGCGCGCGCCCCGCAGGAGTCGCGAACGACCAGGCTGCACGGCAGGCGCCGCACGCCGCTCAAACGGGTCCCGGCGATCCTTTCCATGAGCCGCAGCCCCGCCTGGCGGCCGAGCTCTTTCAGATTCATGTCGATGCTGGTCAGCGCCGGCCGCGTCGCTTCGGCGACAATCGCCCAATTGTCGAAGCCGACAATCGAAACGTCCCTGGGGGCCTCGATTCCGCGTTCGCGCAAACCGTCGGCGATGCCGCGCGCGATCTGATCGTTGCCGCAGACGATGGCGTCGGGCGGCGGATCGGCGCCGTCGAACAGCGGCGCCAGGGCCTGGCGACCCCAGGCCTCCGACCAGGCGCCGGTCAGGCAATGGGCCGGCGGCGCCGGCAGGCCGGCGCCCCGCAAGGCGGCGCGCCAACCCTGGCGGCGAAGCCGCACCGCCTCGAAATTCTCCGGCCCCGTGACATGGGCGATGCGCCGCCTTCCGAGTTTGACGAGGTGTTGCGTCGCCAGGAAGGCGCCGCCCTCATCGTCGGGCAGCAGGCATAGAGCGTCGGGATCGTCGGTCTGGGAAAAGACATAGATCACCGGCGGCCCGGCGGCGGGCGCCTCCAGGCGCGGGCGCCGGTCGGCGCGCCGGGAGGTCACGATAATGCCGTCGACGCGTTTGCCGAGCAGCGATCGCACATGATGGGCCTCGCGCTCGGGATCGTCGGTGGCGTTGCACATGAAAACCGAAATGGCGCGGTCGGTCATGCATTCCTCGAGGCCTTCCATGATCGGCATGGCGAAGCGGCCGAAATTATCCCTGGAAATGAGCCCGACCGTCAGGCTATGGCCGCGATGGAGGCTCTGGGCGAGGTCGTTGGGGCGAAAGGCGAGCTCCTTGGCCGCCGCGATGACGCGCTCGCGCGTGGCGGGCTTGAGGCGGCCGCCGCGATTGAGCGCTTTGGAAACGGTGCCGATGCTGACCGCCGCGAGGCGCGCGACGTCATGGATGGTCGGGGGCTGATGCGCGCCGCGGCGGCGCCCCTCGCGCATCTCGCCGGAATCGCGCGCGGCGCGCCAAGGATCGTCCTCGTTCATGGCAACGCTTTTCCTTGCGCGGCGCCTCGGCGATGCGGCGGCAAATTCATCATTTGACCGCGCCGTTCAGGAAGCCCGACACGTAATATTTCTGCAGCAGCAGATAGATCAGCAGGCAGGGCGCGATCGAGATCATCACGCCGGCCTGCACCGCGCCCCAGTCGACCGCCCCGAAATGGCCCTGGCGGACGCCGACCAGCATGACGGGCACGGTGAATCCGCTCTCGCGGTTCATGAAGATGAGGGCGGCGATGAATTCGTTCCAGGAGGCGATGAAAGCGAACAGCACCAGCGTCACCAGCGAGGGCAGTGCGGCGGGCAGGAATATTCGCCATAGAGTCTGGAAGCTCCCGGCGCCGTCCATCACCGCCGCCTCGGCCAATTCCTTGGGCACCGCTTCGAAACTGTTGCGCATGAGATAGACGCTGAAGGGCAGTTGCAGCACCGTGTGGATGATCGCCAGGCCAAGATAGGTGTTGGCGAGGCCCAATGTCGTGAACAGCCGGTGCAGCGGCGTCAGCAGCGCCTGATAGGGCGCCATCAGGCTCAGAAGCAGAATGAGAAAGACGGCCTCCTTGGCGGGAATTGGGAAGCAGGCCAGGCCATAGCCTGCGGGGACCGCCAGCACGAGACACAGCGCGATGGTGAGAGAGGCGACCGAAAAACTGTTGATGAGGTAGGTCGGCAATCCCGCCTGATAGTGAAAGACCCGCGCATAATTCTCGAAGCTGATCTCAGAGGGAAAATAATGGGGCGGCGAAGCCGAGGCTTCGACGCTCGTCTTGAGCGAGGCCATCAGCGACATCACGATCGGAAACAGCATCACCGCCATGATCGCGACGCAGAGCGCGCCAAAGAGATAGAGGCTGGGCGTCGTCGCGGCGCGGCGCATGGCGAGGCGCAACGAGCCTGCGCCGCGCAAATTGCGTGAGGAGAGGCCGAAGCCGCGCGAGAATGGCGGGGCCGCGCTCATGTCCGCGCGCCGCGCCGCATGAGTAGGAGCTGCGCGCTCGAGGCGAGGAAGATGATCGCCATCAAAAGGATCGACAGCGTCGCGCCATAACCTTGTTTGAAATAGATGAAGGAGTTTTGGTAGATCCAATAGACCGAAGTGAAGGTCTGGCTCTTCGGGCCGCCCGCCGTCATGATGTAGAACTGGTCGAAGGCGAGCATCGATCCGATCGCGCTGACCAGCGTCGCCAGCGCGATGGTTCGCACGCTGAGCGGCAAGGTGATCCTGGCGACCCGCTGCCAATAGCTCGCGCCGTCGAGCATCGCCGCCTCGAAAATGTCGACGCCGATCGACTGGACGCCGGCGATCATCAGAATCATGCCGTAGCCGACGACCTTCCATACGATCGAGAGAATGACGGCCCACAGGCCAAGCGTGGCGTCGGCGAACCAGACCATCGGCTGGCCGATCAATCCGAGGTCCAGCAAAAGCTTGTTGATGAGGCCGACCTGTTCGTCGAACAGCCAGACCCACAGCAGGCTCGAACTGCCGAGCCCGATGACGACCGGCATGAATACGACCGCCCGCGTGAGCTTGGCGAGGCGCGAGGGCTGGACCGCGACAAGCGCCAGCAGAAAGCCGGCGCCGATGAGGATCGGCGTGATGAGAAGCGTATATTCGCAAGTGAACGCCAGCGAATGCCAGAACGTCGCATCGCCCGCGGCTTTGACATAGTTCTTCACGCCGATGAACTCGCTGCCGCCGAGCAGCGAGGCGTTGGTCAGCGACATGCGGAAAAGGTCCAGCATGGGATAGAGGACGAAGAACGCGACAAAGGCCAAGGCGGGCGCCGCATAGAGAAGACCCATGGCGCCGCGCCGCATCGCGATCATGTTCTGTCCTGTCCTATCCTGTCCTGGTCCGGGTCAGCCGATTGGAAGCTGGGCGCCGTTTCTCCCCTCCCCATAAGGGAGGGCATGCGCAGCGCTTCGCCGTTCCGCGTTCATTCGTTGGCGATCGCCTTCATCTTGGCCTTGGCGGTGGCGATGGCCTCGTCGACCTTGCCGTCGAACACGGCGGTCTGGATCATCTCGATCCATGGCGAGGAATCGCTGTTGACCATGTCGTTGAAATGGAACACCCAAGGCACGTAGCCGATGCCGATGGCCTTGGCCGTCGTCACCACCCGCGGTTCGGCCTGGAAATATTTATTGGCCGCAAGATCGGTGCGCGAGGGCAGGATGTTGTTCTTGGCGAGCCCTTCCAATTGGGCTTCGTCGGTCAATTCCCACTTGATGAAGGACAAGGCAAGATCGGCGTGCTTGCTGCCCTTCGGGATGGCGACGACGTCGCCGCCGACGAAGGCCGAGGCCTCGCCGTCCTTGACGCCAGGCAAGAAGGCGACGCCGAAATCGAGATTGGGCGCGTCCTTCTTCAGGTCGGAGATAAGGAAGCCCCCGGCGCCCTGGATGCCGATCTTGCCGGTCTTGAAATTGGCGACGAAATTGGCGCCGTTGTCGGGCTGCGCGCTCTTGGGGATGAGGCCTTCGCTCCACATGTCGCGGAACAGTTGCAGCACGTCTTTCACCCCGTCGCCGGCCAGCGGCTCTTCATCGCCGCTGGCGGGCAGGATCTTGGCGCCCGAGGCCACCATCATCGGCGAGGTCGTGAAAATATTGCAGCCGGGGCACGAGCCGGAGAAATAGAAGCCATATATGTCCGGGCCGAGGGCGCGAATCTTTTTGGCGTCGTCATGAATCTGCTGCAGCGAGGTCGGCGCCTTGTCGGGGTCGAGCCCCGCCTTGCGGAACAGATCCTTATTGTAGATGAGGATCGAGACGTCGGGCGTGAAGCCCGTGCCGTAGAGGCGGTCCTTGTAGGTGGCGAGCTTCGTGAAGGCGGGGGCGACCTTGGCGAAATTGGCATCGCCCTTCATCGCGTCGGTGATGTCGGTCAGCAGGCCGGCCCGCATGAAATCGGGCATATAGATGAGGTCGAAGGATATGACGTCGGGAACATCGCTCGCCTGGACGCCGATGGCAAGTTTCGAGACGACCTGATTGTCGGGAATGACGGTCAGGCCAAGCTTGTCGGCGTGACCGGCGTTCCAAAGATCCACCAGATGCTGGGCGGCGTTGGCGCCGCTGGCGCGAACCCACATGGTGAGATTTTCGGCCGCGCGCGACGGCGACGACAGCGCCGCGGCCACGGACAAAGTCGCCGCCAGAATGGCGCGGCGCATGCTTCCAGAATAGCCCATCCGTTCCTCCCCTTGCGTTCGAGCCGATTTCTATCGGTCCCGTAGATCGCTTCGACGGCCCCCTTCGCGAAAACCAGGCGGGCGAGGCTCGACCAAAACATTTGCCGCCGGCGGGCGCTCGCCCGTCCGACCGGGTTGATCTTATATTCAGGAAAAGCTTTTCCCACAAGACGGCTTTCCCTAGCGCGAAGATCAAATCGCCGCCGGTTCGGGCTCGATCGGCGCCCGCGCCGGCTCGCCCGTAAAGCCGCAGGCTTGGAGCGCCGCCAGCATATGCGCGGGCGCCGGCGCTTCCACGACGATGGCCGGCCGGCCCTTGGCGAGCGGCACGCAAACCCGGCGCGCCAACAATTGCAGGCTCGGCGCGGCTTCCGGGTCGCCGCGCCTCGCCGCGCCGCCATAAACGCTGTCGCCGACGATCGGCCAACCTTGCGCGGCGCAATGAACGCGCAATTGATGGGTGCGGCCGGTCAGCGGCTCCAGTTCGAGCCAGGTGACGGGCCGCCCGTCCCATTCGCCCCTTCCGGCGATCGTCCAGCGCGTCTGCGCGGGCGCGCCCTCCGCATCGACCTTCATCCACCAGCCGCGCGTCGCATCGAGCCGGCCAAGCGGCAGATCGATGAGGCCGCGCGCTTCTTGCGGGCCGCCCTCGACGATGGCCCAATAGGTCTTTTCGATTTTGCCCTGCTTGAACAGCAGTCCGAGCTTCTCCAGAGCCTTGTGGTGGCGGCCGAGCACCAGGCAGCCCGCCGTCTCGCGATCGAGCCGATGGGCGAGCGCGGGCTTGCGCGGCAGGCCGAAGCGCAAGGCGTCGAAATCATCCTCCAGGCTCGCCCCGCCCTTGGGGCCCTTATGGACCGCGATGCCGGCCGGCTTGTTAAGCACGAGCATCAGCCCGTCGCGATAGAGCAGGCGCGCTCTTGTTTCTTCTGGCGTCATGGCCCCATAGCTAGACCCGCCGCGACCCTGCGCCAAGCCTTCGTTCCTATATGAGGGGTCGACGAGGATCGCGGCGAGCCGCGCCCGCGTCTGATTGGCCTGCGTTTTGGAAGATCGATGACATCAAACGACGACGGCGCGCAGAAATCCAAGCCCGGATTGTTTCGCCGGCTGTTTTCGCCAACCGAGCCCGAGGCGCCGCCGCAAGCGCCCGAAGCGGCCCCGGCGGCCGCCGAACGAAGCTGGCTGTCGCGGCTGACCGGCGGCCTGTCGCGTTCTTCGGCCTCGATCGGCCAGGGCATCGCCGATATATTCTCCAAGCGCCGGCTCGACGCGGCCGCGCTCGACGATCTCGAAGACGTGCTGATCCGCGCCGATCTCGGCCTTGGCGCCGCCACGCGCATTCGCGAGGCGGTGGCGCGCGGGCGCTACGACAAGGCGATCGAGCCGCGCGAGGTCAGGGCGATCCTCGCCGCCGAGGTCGAGCGAATCCTTGAGCCCGTCGCGCGGCCCCTGGCGCTCGAGCCCGGCAGGAGGCCCTTCGTCATCCTGGTGGTCGGGGTCAACGGCTCGGGCAAGACGACGACGATCGGCAAGCTGGCGGCCAAATTCACCGCCGACGGGCTGAAGGTGATGCTGGCGGCCGGCGACACGTTCCGCGCGGCGGCGATCGAGCAATTGCGCCTATGGGCGGCAAGGGTCGGCGCCAAGATCGTGGCGCGCGAGCAGGGCGCGGACGCCGCCGGCCTCGTCTTCGAGGCGATCCAGGCGGCGCAGGCGGACGGCTCCGACGTGCTGCTGGTCGATACCGCGGGGCGGCTGCAGAACCGCACCGAGCTGATGGGCGAGCTCGAAAAAGTGATCCGCGTGATGAAGAAGGTCGCGCCCGAAGCGCCGCACGCGGTATTGCTGGTGCTGGACGCGACGGTCGGCCAGAACGCGCTTTCCCAGGTCGAGATTTTCGGCCGCATCGCCGGCGTCACCGGCCTCGTGATGACCAAGCTCGACGGCACCGCGCGCGGCGGCATTCTCGTCGCCATCGCCGAGAAATTTGCGCTTCCCGTGCATTTCATCGGCGTCGGCGAAACGATCGAGGATCTCGAGCCATTCGCCGCGCGCGATTTTGCCGAAGCGATAGCGGGGCTGGAGCGGTGAGGGCTGAACGTCGCCCTACTGAACGAACGAGGCTTGGGCCTTAAGCGACATGCAGCCTATGATTGAAGAGGTCGAGCGTGATCCATTGGTTGCACGGCGGAGCGTTTTTCATCCCCGAAAGTTTGTCAAGGATCGCCCTACGGGCGACCGTCGAAGGCGGCGCGCTTCGCGCGTCCTGGACAAACTTTCGGGGATGAAAAAAAAATGCCTCCATGCGAACAATGGCGCAATGACAAAGCCGGCGCCGAGAGATCGACGCGCCGCGAATTCCATTAGGTCAGTCCTGACATTGGGAACATGCCTTGCAACCGAAGAAAGCCTTGATGACTGACAGTCCCCCTGCGGTCCCAGCCAAACGCCGCACCATCAATCCGATCCTCAAGTTCGTGCTTGAATTGGGGCCGCTGGCGCTGTTTTTCATCGCTTATTCCCGACTGGGCCTGTTCGGGGCGACCGGCGTCATGATGGTCAGCGTGGTGGTGACGCTCAGCGTTTCCTACGCTCTGCTGCGCCGCATTCCCATCATGCCGCTGGTCACCGCGGTCATCGTCGTCATTTTCGGCTCGCTGACCTTTTTCTTTCACGACGAGACGTTCATCAAGATGAAGCCGACCGCGCTCTATCTGCTGTTCGGCGGCGCGCTGCTGGGCGGCCTCGCCCTCAACCGGCCGCTGCTGCCGATTCTGTTCGACGGCGCCTTGAGCGTGACGGCGGAGGGTTGGCGCAAGCTCACCTGGCGCTGGGCTTTCTTTTTCGTCGCGCTGGCCCTGCTCAACGAAATCGTCTGGCGCACGCAGACGACCGATTTTTGGGTCGGCTTCAAGACTTTCGGCATCATGCCGCTGACGATCCTGTTCGCCCTGTCGCAAGCGCCGCTGGTGATGCGCTACGAAGCCAAACCCGACGAGGCCGGCGAGGCGCTGTAAGGCGCGTCTTGCCCTGCCCCGCTACTTCCAGGCGTCGAGCGCCTGCGCCATCACCCGGTCGCCCGCCTCGCCTTTGGCGAAGGTGAGCTTGGCGATCCGGTCGTCGTTGAGCAGCAGGGGAAAATCGAACCACGCCCGGGTGGCCATCAGGTCGAGATTGTGGGCGGCGTCGACGTCCGAACGCGTGAGGCCGATGAGATAATAGCTGTCGTTGATCTTCACGCGCACGCCGGAAATCGCATCGCCGGTCCCCGCATCGTCCTTGCGCATTTGCGGCAGGCCCATGTCCTTGATGCCTTTGATCTCGGCGCCGTCGGCGAAAGTCGCGCGCAGATCGATCGTATGGGTCGCCGGCAGGCTGGCGTCGGCGTTTTTGCGAATGGTGACCGTCGCGCGCATCTTCTGATCCGGCACTTCGATTTCGATGCGAATGGCGAGGGTCGAAGGCTGGCCGGGCGTGGCGGGAATTATCGACCAGACCGCGGCGCCCAGATTGACGGTCGGTTTTTGCGGGTCGTTGGCGGCGGCGATCAGCATGGCCGCGCGGGAGGTCGCGGCGACGGCGGCTGCGGCCGCGACCGCGGCGGGGGTCTGGGCCGCCGCGGCGCTCTGAGCATTGTCGGCCGGCGCCGCCGGCGCCGCCGGCGCGACGGGCACCGGCGCCACGGTCACCGTGGGGATCGGCGTCTCGCCGGCGGCGGGCGCGGGCGCGGCCTGGCCGGGGGCCTGGATGCGTTCGGCGATCTTGTTCTGACCCGCCGGCGCTGTCTTGTCGGAAACTTCGCTCGGCGTCTTCACCGCCAGATCCTGCGCCGTTTCGCGCCAGAGATAGGCGAGGACGGCGATCGCCGCGACGACGCCGATCAGCACGATCAAAGCGAGCAGGGGCCACAGATTGCGGCGCGGCGGCGGCGCGCGCCCCGGCGCGATCGGGCGCGCGGCGTCGCCGCCCGCCTTGAGGACGGGGGGAATCGGCAGGGCGGAGGACGGCGAGGGGGCGACGGGCGGCGCGAGGCTGCGATCGTCCGCCTCGGAGGCGCGCTGGGCCGCCAGAGGCGGCGCGTAGGAAGGCGTGCGGCCGACCATGAAGGGCGAGGAAGCCTCGATGGACGGCGCGGCGGGCGCCGCCGCGGCGAGCGGCGGGGGCGCTTCCGCGCCCGGTCGGCGCGCCGCGGGCGGCGGGAGCGGAACACGCAGCGGCCGAGGCGCAACGGCGGCGGGCGCCGGCGCCCGCGGGTTGGCGCCGGCCGAAGGCGGCGTCAAAGGCGGCTTCGGGGGGGTCGTCGGCGGCAAGGGCGCAACCGGCGGATTCTCGCGCGCGCCGTCCGAATGCGGCGCCAAAGGCGGCTTGGGGTTTGGCGCCTGCGGGGCCGGGGCGCCCGGCGGATTTGGCCCAGCGCCGGGCGCCGACGGTCGCGGATTCAACGCCAGCGGCGCCGGCGCAACGGACGGGCCTGGCCGCGGGGCGGCGATCGGCGGCGGCGCGGCCGGGTTCGCTTTCGGCCCTCCGGCGGCGGGCGGCGGCGCGGGCTGCGCGCCATATTCGGCCTCCAGGCGATCGATCGCCCGATCGAGCGCCGCGTCTTCGCCGGCGATATCGCTCTCGGCCATCGGCGGCTGCACGGAGCGCAATTGCCCGATCAACGCCTTGCGCGCCCGCTCGTAGATCGCGCGCCGCGCGATCGGCGCGGGCCGACTTGGCATGTTTGCCAAGGCCTTGGCGAGAAGCGGATAATAGTCAGCCATGATCGGTTCCGGTCGCTCCTTCGGCGTCCCCAGCCCTCGTCGAATTAATCCCGAAACGGATCATGCACAAGAATCGTGTCTTCGCGCTTCGGACTGGTCGACAGCAACGCGACGGGGGCGCCGATCAGCTCCTCGATGCGGCGGACATATTTGATGGCCTGGGCGGGCAGGTCGGCCCATGAGCGGGCGCCGCCCGTCGTCCCCTCCCAGCCCTCGATGGTCTCGTAGACCGGCTCGGCGCGCATCTGGGCGCCCTGGGCGGCCGGCAAATAGTCGATGTCGGCGCCGTCGAGCCGATAATGGGTGGCGACCTTGATCTCCTCAAAGCCGTCGAGAATATCGAGCTTGGTCAAGGCGATGCCGTCGATTCCGCAAATCTTGACGCATTGGCGCACCAGAACCGCGTCAAACCAGCCGCAGCGGCGCGGCCGGCCGGTGTTGGTGCCAAATTCATTGCCACGCTGGCCGATGCGGGCGCCGATCTCGTCATCGAGTTCGGTGGGAAAGGGTCCGCCGCCGACCCGCGTCGTATAGGCCTTGGCGATCCCCAGGACATAGCCGATCGCGCGGGGGCCGAGCCCCGAGCCGGTCGCCGCATTGGCCGCCACCGTATTGGACGAAGTCACATAGGGGTAGGTGCCGTGATCGACGTCGAGCAGCGCCCCTTGCGCGCCCTCGAACAAAATGCGCTTGCCGGCGCGCCGGGCGACGTCGAGCAGTTCGAAAGTCGGCGCCATGAAGGGCAGAACCTTGGGCGCGATCGCCAGCAATTCCTCGCGGACCGCCGCCGGGTTCGGCGGCGTGAGGTCCAGCCCGCGCCATAACGGATCGTGATGGGCGAGCAGGCGCGCGATCTTGCCGTCGAGCTCGTCGGGATCGGCAAGGTCCATCAGGCGTATCGCGCGGCGGCCGACCTTGTCCTCATAGGCCGGTCCGATGCCGCGCTTGGTGGTGCCGATCTTGACCCCCGCCGTGTTCGCCGATTCGCGATGCGCGTCGAGCTCGCGATGCAGCGAGAGGATCAGCGGCACGTTTTCGGCGATCTTGAGATTGTCCGGGCTGACTTCGACGCCCTGGCCGCGCAATTTTTCGATTTCCTGAATCAGATGATAGGGGTCGAGCACGACGCCATTGCCGATCACCGACATTTTGCCGGGCCGCACGATGCCCGAGGGCAGCAGCGCCAGCTTGAACGTCTTGCCGTCGATGACCAGCGTGTGACCAGCGTTATGGCCGCCCTGAAAGCGCACGATGACGTCGGCGGACACCGATAGCCAATCGACGATCTTGCCCTTTCCCTCGTCGCCCCATTGGGCGCCGACCACGACGACATTGGCCATCCCGCGCGAACTCCAGCCCCTAAAACATCAAAACCCCGGCGCCAGCGACAATGGGCTGGGCCGGGGCTCATTGCTCCAATGAACTACGCGATCGGGGCGGGCGAGTAAAGTCGCGCCCGCCCGCGGCCGCTACTGGAATATCTTCACGGCGCTATCGAGCGTCTTCCAGACGCCCCAGGCGATCGGAATGCAAACCGCCGCCCAGGCGAGCGCGGTCTTGACGTCGAGGCCGCCGCCAAGGCCGATGCCGAACGACCCGGACCCCGCCGCATCCGCTTTGGCGGAAGCCTGGATTCTGGCGGTCTCTTCCGGACTCATCAGCCATTTGTCGGCGACGGGCCGAACGAGCGCGTTGCAGATGAATCCGACGACGAGGAAGCCGGCGAGGATATAGAGGGTGCGGTCATAGACCAAAGCGCGCTCGACGCCGGCTGAGATCTGCGCGTCCCGGATATAGCCGATGACGAGAGGGCCGACGATGCCGGCCGTCGACCAGGCCGTCAGCAGGCGCCCGTGGATCGCGCCGACGAACTGGGCGCCGAATATATCGGCAAGATAGGCCGGCACCGTCGCAAAGCCGCCGCCATACATGGAAAGGATCACGCAGAAGGCGGCCACGAACATAGCTTTTAAGCCCATATGGGCGAGGGTGGGCGAGGCCGCGTAGAGGACGACGCCAAGACCGAAGAATAGAAAGTAAGTCGTCTTGCGGCCGATCTTGTCCGACAGCGAGGCCCAGAAAAACCGCCCGGCGATATTGAACAGCGAGAGCAGGCCGACGAGGCCCGCCGCGATCGTGGCGATCGCCGTCTTCTGGCCGGCGTCGAGCGCGGAGAAGCCGATGTCGGGCTGCCCGATCAGCGCGCCGCCGAATATTTCCTGGAACATCGGCGAGGCCATCGAGAGCACGCCGATGCCGGCCGAAACATTGAGGCACAGCACCGCCCAGATCAGCCAGAATTGCGGCGTCTTATGCGCGTTGTCGAGATGGACCGCGCCATGGGTGATCATCGCCTTCTTCGCCGAGGGCGCCGTCCAGCCCTCGGGGGTCCAGCCGGCGGGCGCGACCCGGTAGCCGAAGGCGCCGGCCATCATGAAACAGAGATAGAGGACGCCCATCGTCGCCATCGCCTCCCAGACGCCGACCGAATCGGCCGACTTGAAATGGTTCATCAGGAGGTTGGCGAGCGGCGAGCCGATCATCGCGCCGCCGCCAAAACCGGCGATCGCCATGCCGGTCGCCATGCCGCGCCGGTCGGGAAACCATTTCACCAGCGTCGAGACCGGCGAAATATAGCCAAGGCCGAGCCCGACGCCGCCGAGCACGCCGAGCGACAGCCAGAGGATCCACAATTGATGGAGATAGACGCCGAACGCGCAGAGGATGAAGCCGCCGCCCCAGCAAAGCGCCGCGACGAAACCGGCCTTGCGCGGCCCCGCGCGCTCGAGCCAGCCGCCGAACAAAGCCGCCGATACGCCGAGCACCACGATGCCGATCTGGAAAATGACGAGAAGGTCGCTCACCCGCCAATTGCAGGAGGTCGTGAAAAGCGCCGTCGTGACCGACATGTCCTTGCAAGCGGCATCCTGCGGACCGGCGATGGCGTGCGACAGCGGCAGCCAGAACACGCTGAGCCCATACGACATGCCGATGCACAGATGGATCGCCAGCGCCGCGGGCGGCACGAGCCATCGGTTGAAGCCGGGCCCGGCGATCGTTCGCGCCCGATCGAGCAGGCCATTGCCGGAGACGGGGGCCCCAGCCAAGTCATAGGTCGTCATTTTTCCACCCTTTGGTTTGCCGAGTCCTGTTTCCCTGCGGGCCGGACGCGTGCGGACGTTGCGATAATTCCTACACCAGAGACCTGCGTTTGAGTTCGGCGACCGCGTGCGCGGCCGTCGGGTTGAGTCCGGAATGGCCGGCCTCGGCGTGGGCGATGATTTCTCCGACCATTTTGGGCGTCCAATAAAGCCGCAAATGATCGGCGGCGCCGGCGACCGCCTCGTCCTCGGGCATCGCCTTGAAATAATCGCCGATCTGATTGGCCATGCGCACCAGTTTGTCGATTTTCCCCCCGCTCATGCCGCGAGCCCTCCGCTGGCGGCCGATTCGGGCTCGGCGAAGATCATCGCCTGGTCGGCGCGCGCGATGGCGATCAGCGTGACGCCGCTCGCTTTGGCGCGCTCGATGGCCAGCGAGGTCGGCGCGGATAGCGCCGCCAGCGTGGAGGCGCCGAAAACGGCGGCCTTGGCGACCATTTCGAACGAGCACCGGCTGGTGATGACGAAGAAGCCGTCGGCGGGCGAGACGGCTGACCGAACGAGGGCGCCGATCAGTTTGTCCAGCGCATTGTGCCGCCCGACATCCTCGCGCAAGGCGACAAGGGCGCCGGCGCGGTCGCACCAGGCGGCGCCATGGACGGCGCGCGTCTGCGCATTCAGCGGCTGGTTGCGATCGAGCGCGGCCAAGGCGGCTTTGACGGCGGCCGGATCGATCGGGTCGGCATGGGGCGGCGCCTGGCGCGGCGCCGGCAATTGCGCGAGATCGGCGATGCCGCATAATCCGCATCCGGTGCGCCCCGACAGGGCGCGCCCTCGCGCCAGATGGGCCCCGAGCCGATCGCCGGCCAGCGCGACATTGACCTTGAGGCCGAGTTCGGCCCGTTCGATCTCGACGCCGCGAATGTCCCCCAAGCTTTCGATGATCCCTTCGGTCAGCGCAAAGCCGATCGCGAAATCCTCGAGGTCGGCGGGCGTCGTCATCATGACGGCGAAGGGAATACCGCCGAACAGGATATTGACCGGCGTCTCGACCGCGATATTGCGCTCGAAGGGCGGCCCGGCCGGCCCGCCGTCATAGCGATAGTCGCGCGCGCGAAAGCTCAAAAACGCGGCTTCGTCATTCGGCGGCATCAACGAGCCCCTGCGCGATGCGCCGCAGCGAGAAGCCTTCCGCGCGGTCCTTCTCCTGCCAGTCGGAATAATGGTTGGTGCGCCGAATCTGCACCGCCGTCACCTTATATTCCGGGCAATTGGTCGCCCAGTCGGAATATTCGGTGGTGACGACATTGGCGCCGGAATTGGGGTGATGGAAAGTCGTATAGACGACGCCCGGCTGCATGCGCTCGGAGACCTTGGCATGCAGCGAAATTTCGCCCATGCGGCTCTGCAGGGAGACGAGATCGCCGTCGCGGATGCCGCGGCTCTCCGCGTCGAAGGGATGCACTTCGAGCACGTCTTCCTCGTGCCAGATCTCGTTGGAGGTGCGCCGCGTCTGCGCGCCGACGTTATATTGCGACAGGATGCGCCCGGTGGTCAGCAGCAGCGGGAAGCGCGGTCCGGTCCGCTCCTGCGTGGCGACGAATTCGGTCAGCATGAACTGGCCCTTGCCGCGCACGAAGCGATCGACATGCATGATGGGCGTGCCGGTCGGCGCGGCGTCGTTGCAGGGCCATTGGATCGAATTGAGTTCGTCGAGCCGATCATAGGAGACGCCCGCGAAAGTCGGCGTCAGCCTGGCCACCTCATCCATGATTTGCGAGGGATGCGCGTAATTCATTTCGACGCCGAGCGCCTTGGAAAAAGCGATCGTCGTCTCCCAGTCGGCCAAGCCGGCCAGCGGCGCCATAACCTTGCGCACGCGGCTGATGCGCCGCTCGGCGTTGACGAAGGTGCCGTCCTTTTCCAGGAACGAGGAACCGGGAAAAAACACATGCGCATAGCGCGCCGTCTCGTTGAGGAAGAGGTCCTGCACGATGACGCATTCCATCGCCTTGAGGCCGGCCGTGATATGCTGCGTGTCGGGATCGGACTGGGCGATGTCTTCGCCCTGGATATACAGGCCCTTGAACGCGCCCTCGACCGCCTCGTCCATCATGTTGGGAATGCGCAGGCCGGGCTCGTTGGAAAGGGGCACGCCCCAGAGATGTTCGAACATCTGGCGCGTCGCATCGTCCGAGATATGGCGATAGCCGGAAAACTCATGCGGGAAGGAGCCCATGTCGCAGGAGCCCTGGACATTGTTCTGGCCGCGCAGCGGGTTCACGCCGACGCCGTCGCGCCCGATATTGCCGGTCGCCATCGCCAGATTGGCCATCCCCATCACCATGGTCGAGCCCTGGCTGTGTTCGGTGACGCCAAGGCCGTAATAGATCGCGCCATTGCCCCCCGTTGCATAGAGCCGCGCGGCGGCGCGCAATTGGCCGGGATCCACGCCGGTGATCGCCGCGGTCGCTTCGGGCGAATTGCGCGCCTCGGCGATGAACCGCGCCCAGGATTCGAAATTCGCGAGATCGCAGCGCTCGCGCACGAAGGCCTCGTCGACGAGGCCTTCGGTCACCACGACATGGGCGAGCGCGTTGATGAGCGCGACATTGGCGCCGGGCTTCAGCGGCAGATGAAAATCCGCCTCGACATGCGGCGATTTGACGAGATCGATGCGGCGGGGATCGGCGATGATGAGGCGCGCCCCCTGGCGCAGGCGGCGCTTCATGCGCGAGGCGAAGACGGGATGGGCGTCGGTCGGATTGGCGCCGATCACCAGGATGACGTCGGCCTTGTCGACCGATTTGAAATCCTGCGTGCCGGCCGAAGTGCCGAACGTCTTGCTGAGGCCATAGCCGGTCGGGGAATGGCAGACCCGCGCGCAAGTGTCGACATTGTTGTTGCCGAAGCCCGCCCGCACCAGCTTCTGGATGAGGAACACTTCCTCGTTCGTGCAGCGCGAGGACGTGATCGCGCCGATCGAATCGCGGCCGTATTGCTTTTGCAGGCGCTTGAATTCGCCGGCCGCGTAGGCGAAGGCTTCGTCCCAGGAGACTTCGCGCCACGGATCGGCGATTTGCTTGCGGATCATCGGCTTGACGATACGGTCCTTATGCGTCGCATAGCCGTAGGCGAAGCGTCCCTTGATGCAGGAATGGCCCTCATTGGCCTTGCCGGCCTTATAGGGAACCATGCGCACGACCTCTTCGCCCTTCATCTCGGCCTTGAACGCACAGCCGACGCCGCAATAGGCGCAGGTGGTGACGACGGAATGTTCGGGCGTTCCCAGCGCAATGACGCTTTTTTCGTTGAGCGTCGCGGTCGGGCAGGCCTGCACGCAGGCGCCGCAGGAGACGCATTCCGAGCCGAAAAAATCGACGCCGCCGGGCGACACTTTCGAGCCGAAGCCGCGCCCCTCGATGGTCAGCGCGAACGTTCCCTGCACCTCTTCGCAGGCGCGCACGCAGCGCGAGCAGACGATGCATTTGGAGGATTCGAATGTGAAATAGGGATTGGAGGCGTCGGTCGGGCTTTTCAGATGATTGGCGCCGTCATAGCCGTAGCGCACGTCACGCAGACCGACCACGCCGGCCTGCGTCTGCAATTCGCAATCGCCATTGGCGCTGCAGGTCAGGCAGTCCAGGGGATGGTCGGAAATATAGAGCTCCATAACGCCGCGCCGCAATTTGGCGAGGCGCGGCGTCTCCGTCTTCACCTTCATGTCCGGCTCGACCGGCGTCGTGCAGGACGCCGGCGTTCCCTTGCGTCCCTCGATCTCGACCAGGCAAAGCCGGCAGGAGCCGAAGGCTTCGAGCATGTCGGTCGCGCAGAGTTTCGGGATCTGCGTGCCGACGCTCGCCGCCGCCGCCATGACGGAGGTTCCGGCGGGCACGCTGACGCTCTGCCCGTCGATGGTCAGGCTCACCATCGAGCCGCCGACGCGGATCGGCGTGCCGGTGTCGAGTTCATGAATGAGCGCCATGGTGCCTCCTATTCCGCCGCGACGCGCGCGGGAGCGGCGGAAAAATCCTCGCTGAAATTGTCGAGCGCGCTGAGCACCGGCAGCGGCGTGAGGCCGCCCAAGGCGCAGAGCGAACCGTCCGTCAGCACCGCGCAGAGATCGCGCAGCAGTTCGAGATTTTCTTCGCGGCGCACGCCCGCGACGATTTTATCGACCGTCTCCGCGCCGCGCACCGAGCCGATGCGGCAGGGTGTGCATTTGCCGCAGCTTTCCTTGGCGCAGAATTCGAACGCGAAGCGCGCCTGGCGCGCCAGATCGATGCTATCGTCGAAGGCGACGATGCCGCCATGGCCGAGCATGCCCTTGGCCGCCAGCATCGCCTCGTAGTCGAGCGGCGTATCGAGCAGGCTGTCGGGAAAATACGAGCCCAAGGGGCCGCCGACTTGCACGGCGCGCAATTTCCGGCCCGATTTCACGCCGCCGCCAAAATCCTCGACGAGGCGGCGGATTGTCGCGCCGAGCGCCAGTTCGACAAGGCCGCCGTGGCGGATGTTGCCGGCGAGCTGGAACGGCTGCGTGCCGCGCGAGCGCCCCATGCCATATTCGGCGTAGGATTTGCCGCCGTGCTCGAGAATCCACGGCGCGGAGGCGAAGGACAGCACGTTGTTGATGACAGTCGGCTTGCCGAATAGGCCCTGGATCGCCGGCAGCGGCGGCTTGGCGCGCACCTGGCCGCGCCGGCCCTCCAGACTCTCCAGCAGCGAAGTCTCCTCGCCGCAGATATAGGCGCCGGCGCCGAGCCGCGCCTCGATGTCGAAGGCGTGAATCGAGCTGAGGATATGCGGCCCCAGCAGGCCGGCCCTGCGCGCTCTTTCGATCGCCGCCTCGAACGTGGCGAAAGCGTGCGGATATTCCGAGCGGATATAGACGAAGCCTTTCGTTGCGCCGACCGCGATCGCGGCGATCGCCATGCCTTCGATCAGGGTGAAGGGATCGCCCTCCATCAGCATGCGGTCGGCGAAAGTGCCGCTGTCGCCCTCGTCCGCATTGCAGACGATATATTTCTGGTCGGCCTGGACGCCGGCGACCGTGCGCCATTTGACGCCGGTCGGAAATCCCGCGCCGCCGCGCCCGCGCAGGCCTGAGGCGAGCATTTCCTCGATAATTGCCGGCGGCCCGATCTCGATGGCGCGGGCGAGGCCCTTCAGCCCGCCATGGCGGCGATAATCGTCGATCGACAGCGGTTCGACGATGCCGCAGCGCGCGAACAACAGGCGCTGCTGGTCCTTGAGATAGGGGATCTCTTCCGTCGGCCCGAGCGCTTTCGCATGCGCGCCGCCGTCGAGAAAACCCGCCTCGAACAGCGAGGCGACATCGGCCGGCTCGATCGGGCCATAGGCGAGCCGGCCTTGCGCGCTCTCCACTTCGACGAGCGGCTCCAGCCAGAACAGGCCGCGCGAGCCGTTGCGGGCGATTCTTACATCGAGCCCGCGCCGGCGCGCTTCTTGGGCGATCGCCGCGGCGACGGCCTCGGCGTCGACCGACAGCGCGGCCGAATCCATGGGGACGTAGACCGTTGCGCTCATGGCGGCGCTCCGCGAGCGTCGCGAACGATCGCGTCGATCCTCGTGCGGTTCAGCCGCCCGACGGGATCGCCGTTCAGCAAAGCGGCGGGCGAGAGCGCGCAATTGCCCAGGCAATAGACGGTCTCGACATGAAGCGGCGCGCCGGGGCTGGATTTGTCGACCTCGAGGCCGTGTTCGGCGGCGAGATGCGCGACGAGATCCTCGCAGCCCATCGACTGGCAGGCTTCGGCCCGGCAGAGTTTCAGGACGTCGCCGTCGACGGGCGAGGCGCGAAAGTCATGGTAGAAACTGACGATGCCATGCACTTCGGCCTTGGAAATATTGAGCGCCTCGGCGATCATAGGAATCGCAGCCTTGTCGACATAGCCGAAGCTTTCCTGCAGGGCGCGCAGAATCGGCAAAGCGGCGCCTTGGCGGTCGCGCCGCTCGTCGATGAGGCTCGCCGCCAATTCGGCGTCCCAGGGCTTAGCGCGCGCCATCCAACCTCCCGATCCCAGGCAAAGGCAAACGATCGACTTTCCGCCGATTTTTCAGAAATATCGCTTAAAACGGCCGAAAATTCCAATCGATCGTTCCGACTATATGATAGGCAATACCTATTGACGATCGGAAAGACCTTCCGACGATTGCGGCGGCAGGATGAGGCGCCCGATGTCGTCGGGCCGCTCCATCGCGAACAGATTGCGCGCCAGCGGCGAGGCCGGCTCGCGGTCCGACATGATGAGGCCGATCATCCGCCGCGCGCTCGGCTCAACGAGCTCGACCGCGCGGGTCTCACGCGGGATGCCGAAAAACTGCAGCAATTGCCTGGGCACGATCGACGACCACAGGCCGGAACTTGCATGCGAGCACAGGTTGAAGATCGAATTGGTCTCGACGGAGGGTTTCGGCTGGGCGTCGACCGAGCGGAAGATGCCGTCGATAATGCGCCGGTTCTGCATATCGGGCGTCAGCAGGCATAGGGGCGCCTTGGCCGCCTCCTTCCAGGTGATCTTGCGGCGCTGCGCATAGGGTCCGCCGGCCGGGGTGAGGAACAGATATTCCTCGGCGTAGATCGGCTTGGTCCGCACATTGTCGAGCGGCTCGTTGTCGAGATAGGTCAGGCCGACATCGAGCTCGAAATCGTCGATGCCGCGCTGAATCTCCTGCGACGTCTGCGACAGGACGGTGACCAACACATTGGGAAATCGCGCATGGAAGGGCCCGGTCAGGTGCGAGACGATGGGCAGCGCGGTGGGGATCGCGCCGAGCCGGAGCCGCCCGGACAGGCCCTTGTCCATTTCGTGCAGGCTGCGGCGCAGGACGTCGGCCTCGGCCAGGATGCGGTGCGCATGATCGAGGACGAGGCGGCCCTGGCTGGTCAGGCCATGGAATTTATGGCCGCGCTCGACGATCGGCGCGCCGAGATCCGCCTCGAGCTGGCGAATGGCCGCCGAAAGCGTCGGCTGCGAGACATGGCAGGCCGCCGCCGCGCGGCCGAAATGCTTCTCGCGCGCCAAGGCGACGAGATATTCGAGCTGACGCAACACCATCGGCGTTTGCCCCCGCGGCGGCGATCCGACAGCCGCGCTCCCGTTTTCCTCTTCCCATAAGGCATATTGCGCCAATGCAATAGTCGGCGGCCCCGCGAATTGATAGCAGGAGGCTATCGCTTTGCGTGGGCGCCGGAGTGGGCGATCGATGAAGAGCGGGGCGCGCTGCCATCGCCGGGCTCGCCATCAAGGTCAAGCCGCCTCCGGCGGTCGCTTCGCGAACCTTGACTGCTCCGCTCGCCGATGGCGTTCGGCCTACAAGTCCTTTTGGTGAGCGATCGCGGCCTTCGGGCCGCATCGCGCACCAAAAGGACTTGTAGGTAAAAAGCCACGCCGCCGAGCCGCAGTCACGCCGAAGGCGCCGTAGCGAAGCGTAGGAGTCGCGAAGCGACTTGACGGCGTTTCGTCGGCGTGGCCGAGGCAAGACGCAGCGTCCTTATATTAGTGTCCTCGGGAACACGCTCGGGCCATCACCCGCCGGCGCGCACGCCCCGCCTATTTTGCCCCGCCGCTCTGGCGAAGGCCGTGTTTTGGCTCTATTTCGGTTCGATCCTGCCACGGACCCTGGCAAATCAATCTGGAGCCGCTCTTGACCTCGTCCGTCCCTGCCCCCAAAACCCCGCCGCCCGGCGAGCGCCGGTGGATCATCGGCATCGCGGCGGCGATCAGCCTTCTGGCGATCCTCGCCATCGCGCTCTATCCGGTCTGGCGCGGCAAGGCGAGCGGGACGGCCTCGCTGGTCGGCGGCCCGTTTTCCCTGCAAGGCCCCGACGGGCGCGTGGTGACCGACGCCGATATGAAGGGACAGCCCTTCCTCGTCTATTTCGGCTACACCAATTGCCCCGATGTCTGCCCGACGACGCTCGCGCAAATGTCCGATGTGTTGGCCAAGCTGCCGGGTAAGCCGATTAGGGCTCTGTTCATCACCATCGATCCCGAGCGCGACACCGCCCAATCGCTGAAAGATTATCTCTCGAGTTTCGATCCGCGCATCCTCGGCCTGTCGGGCGACGTCGAGGCGATCGGCAAGGTCGAAAAGGCCTATCGCGTCTATGCGCGCAAAGGCCCGCCGGAAAACGGCGGCTACGGCATGGACCATTCGTCGATCGTCTATCTCATGGACGCCCAGGGCAAGTTCGTCGAGGCGTTCAATCTGGAGAGGAAGCCGGAGGAATCGGCGAAGGAGTTGGAGGGGTATTTGTGAGGCGAAGCTCGGACCGAGGCGACTTGCCGCTTCGGCGAGCGGGCTCGTGCGCCGCACGTTTGCCACGGAAGGCCGGCGGCATAATATCCTAAAAGCGAGATCCTCCCGGGACTCGTGATTCGGTCGGCTTGACCCGCAAATCCGTAGATCCTCGCCATGCGCTTCGCCATCGCCGCCATCGACCGTTATCTCGGGGTCTTCGAGGCCTTCGTCGAGGCGGGCTGGAAGCCGCTCCGGTTGTTCACGGTTCCCCTGAAATCCGACCTCGCCAGCCAACAGGCCGTCATCGCCTTCGCCGAGCAGAACAAGGCGGCGATCCAGCTATCTCGAATGAATGCGCGCGATCTTGCGGGACTGCGCGAGGAGGGATGCGAGGCGCTGATCGTAGCCAGTTACGATTGGAAGATCGGCGACTGGCGCACGTTCGTGAAATACGCCGTCAATTTTCATTGCTCGCCGCTTCCCGAAGGGCGCGGACCGTATCCTGTCGTGCGCGCGATCCTCGACAATCGGGAGTCGTGGGGCGTGGCCTGTCATCGGCTGACCCCGCAGATCGACAAGGGAGAGATTCTTGCCGTCGAGGAATTTCCCTTGCGGCCCGACGAATGCCACGAAAGCCTCGATCTCAAGATCCAGATGGCCGCCAGGCGCCTGGCGACGCGGGTGGCCGGCCAATTTGCTGAGCTTTGGCGCCACGCCAAGCCGCAGGCGGAAGGGACCTATTGGAGAAAATTCAGACTGGAGGAACATGTTATCGATTTTCACGCCCCGGTCGAAAGCATCCTGCGCCATATCCGCGCCTTCGGCGCCAACGGGAGTCTCGCGAGCATCGGCATGACCTGGCATACCGTCAAACGCGCCGTCGGCTGGACCGAGAAGCATGATCATGCGCCGGGTGAGGTCGCGCATGTCTTCAATCGATCGATCGTCATCGCGGCCTCCGACGGCTATATCGGCCTCCTCGACAGCGAGCCGACGCCGTTTCCCGTCGTCGCCGAAATGCCGCCCGGCATGCACAATCGCCTGCGATAGCGCCGCAATGCGAAAGGAGGGACGCCCATGATCATCCGCGAATGGCGCGGCCGCGCGAGCCCGGCGAGAGCCGACGCCTATCCCGCGCATTTCCGCGCCGAAGTCGTACCGAAGCTTCGCGAAATTCCGGGCTTCCTCGGCGCCGATCTCAGCCAGCGGCGCCTCGGCGAAAAAATCGAGTTTCTGGTTTTGACGCGCTGGCGATCGATGGAGGCGATACGCGGCTTTGCCGGCGGCGATGTCGGCAAAGCGGTCGTGGAGCCGGGCGCCGCGGCGGCGCTGCTCGAATTCGACGCCGACGTTCGGCACTACGAGGTGATCGAGAACGTGGATTCGCCTGGCGCCTGATCGGCCTTCACCAAGCCGCTTGATAGATCGCCAGCGCATCGGCCTCTGTCACCGGACGCGGATTGTTGACGAGCAGGCGGGTCTGGTTCATCGCGTCGGCGGCGAGCCTGGGCAGCGCGGCTTGCGGTATGCCGACGTCGCGCAATCTTTGCGGCAGGCCGCAACGCTGCGACAGGTCGGCGAGCTTCTGCGCGAAGGCGCCGGCCCGCGACGCGGCCTCGACCTCGGCGAGTTCGGGAAACGCCAGCGGCGCGATTTCGCCATAGATCGCGGCCGCGCTCGCCGCGTTGAAACGCAGCACATGCGGCAACACGAGGGCGTTGGAGAGCCCGTGCGGCACATGATAATGGCCGCCGATGGGATAGGCGAGCGCATGGACGGCGGCGACCGGCGAATTGGCGAAGGCCTGTCCGGCCAGCATCGAGCCGAGCAGCATGTCGGCGCGCGCCGCCCGGTCGGCGCCGTGACGCACCGCCCGCTCCAGCGCGCCGCCCATCAGGCGAAGCGCCTCCCTGGCGAAGGCGCGCGAGATCGGATTGTTGTTGGCGTTGGCGGAGGCGTAGGATTCGATCGCATGGACCATCGCGTCGATGCCGGTGGCGGCGGTGACGGCCGGCGGCAGGCCATAGGTCAGTTCCGGGTCGAGCAAAGCGACGTCGGGCAGCAGGATGGGCGAGACGACGCCCATCTTTTCCGCCGCGCCCGTCGTCACGATGGCGATCGGCGTCACCTCGGAGCCGGTTCCCGCCGTCGTCGGCGCCAGCAGCAGCGGCAGCCGCGGGCCCCTGGCCTTGCCAACGCCATAGATCGAGGGCAGCGATTCCTCGCCGACAGCCAGCAACGCGACGAGTTTGGCGACATCGAGCGAGGAGCCGCCGCCAAGGCCGATGATTCCGGTCGCCGCCGCCGCGCGCGCCGCCTGCGTTGCCGCCAGCACCAGGGCTTCGGGCGGATCGGCGGCGACCTCGGCGTAAACGATCGCCTCGACGCTGGCTTCCGCCAGCGCTTTCAGCGCCGGCTCGACAAGCCCGGCCTTCACGACGCCGGGGTCGGTGACCACCAGCACACGCCGGCCAAGGCGCGCCGCCGCGATCGCCCCGATCTGGCCGATCGCCCCCTCGCCGAACAGGATGGCGCCCGAAGTGTTGAAGGTGAAAGTCGTCATGCTGGCTCCCCGTCGCGCCATTCCCTCAACTGGCGAGGCCGAAGCATAAGAGAATTGGCGCCCCCCGCACAGCCAAGCGCGGCAGAGGAAAGTCTCTCTCGACGCCGAGGTCCCCTCTCCCCGCAAAGCGGGGAGAGGTAAGGTGAGGGGTTGGGGGGATTGGCCGCCACGCCGAACGACGCGCTCTCCCGCAACATCGCCAAAATATCCGCCGCAACCGCCTCCACGAGAATCCGCCCGGCGCTCGGCGCGGCGCAGGAGACGAGAGCGCTGCGTCTCGATGAATCGAAGACCGCGCATGTCCCCCCTCGCGGCTAATCCCCCAGGCCCCTCACCTTACCTCTCCCCGCAAGCGGGGAGAGGGGGCCTTGGCGGCGCGGCCGATTCGATTAGTGGATTTGCGTCGAGGCGTTTTCGCCGCGTGCTGCCCGCATGGTCGGACGCAGCCGTGGAAGTCTCTCTCGACGCTGAGGTCCCCTCTCCCCGCAAAGCGGGGAGAGGTAAGGTGAGGGGCCTGGGGATTGGCCGCAACGCCGAACTACGCGCTCTCCCCCAGCGCCGCCAAAATATCCGCCGCAACCGCCTCCAAGTTCTCGAAAATCTGGCCGTTCGTAAAACGCAGCGCCCGGTAGCCCCGGTCTTCAAGAAAAACCGTTCGCCGCGCGTCGTGGGCGATTTCCTCCGGCGTCGAATGCGTCGCCCCATCGATTTCAATCGCCAGTTTTGCCTCGCGGCAGGCGAAATCGGCGAAATAAGGCCCGATCGGCTCCTGGCGCACAAATTTGAACCCGCCGAGGCTGCGATTGCGCAAGGCGCGCCAAAGGATTCGCTCGGCAGTCGGCGCATCGCGGCGCAGAAGACGAGCGCGGTGCGTCTCGATGAATCGAAGGCCGCGCAAGACGTCCCTCTCGCGGCTAATCCCCCAGGCCCCTCACCTTACCTCTCCCCGCAAGCGGGGAGAGGGGGCCTGGGCGGCGCGGCCTATTCTCTTAATGGATCTGCGTCGAGGTGTTTTCGCTGCGCGCGAGCTCCATCTGGGTGATCGCCACCAGCATGTCGGCGCGGGCCTTGAGATCGGAGGCCTCCAGCAGCGCCTGCTTTTCCTTGGAGCCATAGGGGCTCAGCATCGACAAGCCGTTGACGAGCGCCTCGTTGGAGGCGTTCTTGATGTCGTCCCAATCGACCTTGAATTGGTTGGCTTCCGCGAATTTGCGCAGCGCGGTCAGCAGGCTCGGGCGGTCGACGGCGCTCTCGCCTTCGCCTTCGCGAAAATCGCTCGAGAATTGCGAGAAATCGACGCGCGCCTGCCGATAGGGCGTCGCCGCCGGCGCGTCGCCGATCAGCCGAAACCGCGCGACGCCGGTCAAAGTGATGAAGCACCGGCCATCGCCCGTTTCGGCGAATTGCGTGAGGCGGCCCGCGCAACCGATCGCGCAAAGTTCGGGCGAGATATCGGAAGCTTGTTCGCCGTCGCTTGGCTGGATCATGCCGATCAGGCGCTCGCCGCTCAGCGCATCGTCGATCATCGCGAGATAGCGCGGCTCGAATATGCTGAGCGGCAACGGACGGCGCGGCAGCAAAAGCGCGCCGGCCAGGGGAAACACCGGAATGATCGCCGGCATTTCCGACGGACGCTGATAGTCACGGTTCAATTTCATCGCTCGAAAGCCTCTGGGACAAGCGCCTCAACCAAGGCGCGCGCCCGTTTGTAAAATGATCCACAATTGCGACCGAAATATCGACAAGCCGCGGACGGCAGCCCGCGCCCTAAAATATCAGCGCCGATAGTTTACGCCGCGCTTGGACGGCGGCCGGGTCCATCAGGCCCCAGGCTTCGAAGAATTTCACCAATTGCTTGCGGGCGGCGTCGTCGTTCCACTGCCGGTTGCGCTTGATGATTTCCAGCAGGCGGTCGGCGGCCGCGTCGCGCTCGCCGCGCGCGTTGAGCGCCAGCGCTAGGTCGTAGCGCGCCTGGTTGTCGTCGGGATTGTCGGCCAGCGCCTTTTCCAGCGGCGCCAGATCGCCGAGCGCCGCGGCGCGCTCGGCGAGGTCAATCGCCGCGGTCACCGCCGATATCGCGGGGTCCGGGTCCTTGCCGGCGGCCGGCGCGGGGGCCAGCGACAAGACGGCCTTGGCCTGTTCGAGATCGCCGGCGTCGACGTGAAGCTTGGCGAGCCCGGCGATCGCTTTGATATGGCCCTCGTCCTCGGTCAGCACGCGCGAATAGAGCGCCGCCGCGCCGGCCGCGTCGCCGGCCGCCGCGGCGGCTTGCGCCTGGGCGATCAGTTCGTCCGCGCCCGCCGTCAACGGCCCGACGAGCCGCTCGATGAAGCCGCGGACCTGGCCTTCGGGCAGAGCGCCCATGAAGCCGTCGATCGGCTGGCCCTTGTCGAAGGCGATCACCGCGGGAATCGACTGGATGCCGAGCTGGCCGGGGATCTGCGGGTGATCGTCGATGTTCATTTTGACGAGCTTGACCTTGCCGCCGGAATCGGCGACCGCCTTTTCCAGCACCGGGGCCAATTGCTTGCAGGGGCCGCACCAGGGCGCCCAAAAATCGACCAGCACCGGCTGGCGCTGCGAGGCGGCGATGACCTCCGGCCCGAACGAGGCCGTCGTCACGTCCTTTACCGCCGAAGCCGCGCCCCCGTTCATGCCGCTACCGATCGCCATCCATCCGTCTCCGTCACGCTGAATTGCCCCTTATAGGGCAAAGATGGGGCGGCGCGCCCCCTTGTGCAATATCTCGTTAACCGGCGTCGGACGAGGCGATGGATCCCGCGCTGACATGGGGCGGAGTCCGGAATTCCCAGGTATTTTATCGGAAAAGCCGACAAAAATTGCGGCAACGCCGCGCCGAGTGGGCTAGGCTGGCGAAATGACCGAGCTTCTTCGAGTGTCGCGGCAAATGGCGCGGGATTGCGCGTGGCTGCGGGTGCGCCAGGCCTCGCGCGCCTTGACCGCGATCTATGACGCCCGCCTGCAGCCGGCCGGGATCGTCACCTCGCAGCTCTCCGTCCTTGTCGCCCTCGCCGCGCTGGGCGAGCGGGAAATCGGCATCGGCGACCTCGCGCGCGAGCTGGCGGTCGACCGCACGACGCTGACGCGCAACATTCGCCCCCTCGAAAAGGCCGGCCTTATCCGTGTCGCAAGATCGCCCTCGGACGCGCGGACGCGCCTGGTGCTGCTGACGCTGACCGGCGCGCGGGCGGTGGAGGCGGCGTTTCCGCTATGGGAGCAGGCGCAGCGCTCGGTGCGCGAGACGCTCGGCGCGGTGGGCGTCGACGAATTATTCGCGCGCCTTGGCGAAGTGGCGGAGCTGGGGGCGGCGGGGGCGCGAAGGCGGGCGCGGGCGGGAAGAGGCTAGCGGCGCGGCGATTCTCGCCGTCAGTCCGCGGCCTCATTGCTAGGGCCGCCCAAAGGCGCGATGACCGGCTCGTGGCCCGTCGCGCGCAGAAATTTGACGAGATCGGCGCTGGCGAGGCCTGTCGTCCTGGTGTTGACGAGCGGATGAAAGTTAAGCCGTTCCTCGCCCATCATCGCCGCGTCCAGCACGACGGTCACCCGCGCCGCGCGATCGTTGATCGCCCCGAACGGCGTCACGGCGCCTGGCCGCACGCCCCAAACCTCCTCGAGGAGATCGGCCGCGCCGAAGGAGACGCGCCCCTGCGCGCCGATCTTTTCATGCACGCGCTTGAGATCGACGGTCGCCTCCTCGCCCAGCACCAGCAGGAACAGGCGCCCTTTCTTGTCCTTGACGAACAGGTTTTTCGTGTGGCCGCCGGGAATCTCGCCGCGCAAGGCGACCGATTGCTCGACCGTGAAGAGCGCGGGATGCTCGACCGTGTCGGCGGCGATCGCAAGGCTGGCGAGGAAGGCGAAGAGGTCTTCGGGGCTGGCGGGCATCAAGGAGTCCGGGGCGAGCTTTGGTCTGCCTTTAGCGTCAGGCCGGCGGGGCGGCAAGGGAAGGCGGCCACGCGGACGAGAAGGCAATCGCTTGGCGCGCCGCTATCCGCCGCCGCCCGGTCCCAGCACAAGCGCGAGCCCATAGGCGAGCACGCAGAGCGCGGCGGCAAATTCGAGGGCGCGCGCGATGAGCGCGGCGCGGGAGGATTCGCGCGCCGCCAGGCGCATCGCCGCGTCCTTGGCGAAGACGGCGAGCGTGGCGAGCGCGCCGGTGGTGAGGGCGGTGCCGAGCGCCATGGCGAAAGTGGCGGCAATCCCGGCGGGAAACAGGCCCTGCGTCAAGGCGAAGGTGAGGACGACGATCGCGCCCGAACAGGGCCGCGCGCCCGCCGCGACGACGGTCGCCGCCGCGCCGCGCCAGGAAAATCCATCGCCGAGCAGGGCCGGATCTGGCGCATGGGCATGGCCGCAATCGGCCTCGGCGGTAATGCCGGCGCCGGGCGTCTCGACGCGAAACTGCGAGACGATGCCGCCGGCGAGCGCGGGGCGCCAGGGCGCATTGGCGAAGAGCGCCCGCTGTCCGGCGCGGTTGGCGAGGCTGACGCGAAGCGCGGCGGTGAGCGCGCGGCCCTTGGTCCAGACGAGCCACGCGCCGATGGCCGCCACGAACAGATAGCTCGCCAGTTCGACGAAACGGCTCGCCTGGTTCATCTGCGTGGCGGTCGCCCGGAAAATAAGGGCGGCGATGCCGATCAGCGCGATCGCCACCAGCGCCTGCAGCATCGCGGCAAGGAAGGAAAGCACGATGCCGCGCCGTAGCGCGCGCTCGTTGGCGAACATATAGGAGGCGATCAAAGCCTTGCCGTGGCCCGGCCCCGCCGCGTGGAAAACGCCATAGGCGGCGCTGAGGCCCATCAATCCCCAGATCGCCGAGCCGTCGCTGTGCAGCGCCTTGACCTCGCCGGTCATCAGATGATTGAGCCAGGCCGCGACGCCGAGGATCCAGCCGGCAAGGCCGCTCGGCGCGCCCCCGCTCTCGCCGCCCGGCAAAGCGAAAGGCCGCGCCGCCGATTGGGCGAGGGCGGGATCGACGGCCAGGACGAGGAGCAGCGCCAGAACGGCGGCGGGCGCCAGCGCGCGTCTATCCAAGGGGGACCTCATGGACAGGCGATAATGGCGCGGCTCGCCATTTTGAAGCCGAAATTGGCGCCCGGCGCGAGGCCGCTGAAGAAAGATTCCGACAGCTTTTGCGATTCGTCCGCCTCCAGCGCCTTCGGCTTGGCGAGCGACAGCGAACAGCCGGCCGGCGCGTCGTCGAGCTTGATGGCGTCCTTGTCCTTGTCGTCGAATTCGAAATCGATGAAGAATTCTGGGTCGGCGACGAGAAGCGAGAAATATTTGCCCGGCGCCGTCGGCGTTTTCAGCGGCAGGACGACGTGAAACGTGACGAGGTGGTCCGGGCGCTCTTCCATCCAATAATCCGTGACGTCGCCGAAATCGACCGCCTTGCCGGCGATCTTGAGGGTCGTGAAATAACCGATCTGCGCCAGGCCGCCGGCGTTTTCCTTGGCCAGCGGCGCAAAATCCTCGCGCTTGGCCAATTGGCCGGCCGGCGCCAGGCCCTGCACGGCGAAGGAAGAATACATTTCGTCGAAAGTCCAATCGTGAACGACGCTGCTCACCTTGCCGTCCGGGGCGAACACGACTTGCGAATGCACGGTGACCCAGACATGAGGATGGGCCCAGGCGTGGCCCGGCGCGGCCAAAGCGGCGAGCGCGGCCAACGCCGCCCCGATCCTCCGCCCCCAGCCCGTCCTGCGCTTCATGCCTTGGCTCCAATCCCTCGAATCGAGGCGTTCCAACGCCAGATGACGGCAAACTTGGGCGCGAACATGGCCCGCCGGCCGCCGCAGTAGCGCGCCGCATCAAATGGCCGCCCGTCCTTCATACTTTAGTTCTTGTTAAAGGATTGCGCGCATTTCTAGGCAATGGCACGTCGCGTTCCGCCGTTGTTCCTGGGCGCTTGCGCCCTTTTTTCGCTTTCGGGCTGTGGGCTCTTCGAACACGCCGAGCGACCGGCCTGGCGCACCCAGGCGGAGAACGCGTGCCTTGCCAGCAGGCTCGTGCAGCCTTCCGCCTTCATCACGCCGGCCCATGAAATCGACGGTCCGGGCATTTGCGGCCTCTATCATCCGTTCAAGGTTTCGGGCCTCGCCAACGGAACCGTCTCTGTGGAAGGGCCGGTCACCATCGACTGCTCGATGATCCCGGCGCTCGAGGCCTGGCTCGCCGAAGTCGTGCAGCCGAGCGCGCAGGCGCGCTTCGGCCAGCCCGTCGTCGGATTGAATGCGTTCGGCGCCTATAGCTGCCGCAGCGTCGACAATATCGCCGGCGCGCAACTCTCGGAACATTCCTTCGGCAATGCGATCGACATCGCCGGCTTCAAACTGGCGGACGGGCGCGCCATCAGCATCGTCCAGGACTGGAAGAAGACCGACAGCCAGGAGGCGGCGTTCCTGCACGAGGTCCACGCTGGGGCATGCCAGCATTTCACCACCGTGCTCGGCCCCGGCGCCGACGTGTTCCACTACAATCATTTCCATCTCGATCTGGCGATGCATGGCGCGACCAACACCGGGCCGCGCCGCTATTGCAAGCCGATTCCGAGCCCCGACCTCATGCCGACGCCCCAGGCGCCCGACGGTCTGCCGCCGGCCCCTGATATCGACGAGCCGCAGGATATCGCGCAAATGGGCGCCGGCGCCGGCGGGCCGATGGCGCTGCATGGTCCGACCGGAGAATTGCCCTCGCCGGTGCGCGCCTTTGACGCGCCGCCCCCGCGCCCGCCGGCGCCGGCGAGCGAGGGGCGCCCCGTCGACTGGGACATCACCTCCTCCATCCGCGCCTCGCGCGACGATTGACGGGCGTCGCGGCGCGGCTCCAGTCTCGCCGGAGCCTGGGGACCCCGCCAGTTTTTCCCCAGCCGCGCACATCGGTAAGTTGCGTTTTGCCGCCGATCGTGATTGGTTTCGATATGAACGAATTCGCCCGGCGAATTGGCCGCCGCGGCGAGTGAGACATAGCGAGCGAGGTCGAGGATATGAGCGAGCCCTCAAGCGCGGCGGCGCCGACCGCTCCCGCCGCTTCGAGCGTCGAAGAGGCCGACGGCCTCGAATTGCTCAATCGAATCAAGGATGGGCGCGATGCGCCGCCGGCCATGATGGTCCTGCTTGGCTTCGAAATGTCCGAGGCCGAACGCGGCCGCGTCGTCTTTTCGGCGACCCCGACGGCGGCCCATTACAACCCGGCGGGCGTCGTCCACGGCGGCTTCGCCGCCACCATGCTGGACACCTGCATGACCTGCGCCGTTCAATCGGCGCTTAAAGCGGGCCTCGCCTGCACGACGCTCGACTTGAATATCCACTATACCCGGGGCGCCAACGACAAGACGGGCCCGCTGCGCGCCGAAGGCAAGGTTGTGCATGTCGGGCGTCAGGTCGGGACCGCCGAAGGGCGCGTCACCGACCCGCAGGGCCGCGTCATCGCCCACGCCACGACATCCTGTCTGATCTTCCCCGTCCGCGCCGCCGGCGCGTGAAGCAAGCGCGCTTCAGCTCTGCTTTTCGACCAGCGCTTGCAATTGCGGCGGCATGGACGCCGCTTCACTGGCGAGAAACGCCAGCAGCCGCTTTTCGGCGGACGACAGCGGGCCGCCTCGCGTCAGATGGGCGATCACCCAATCGGCTTCGCCGGGCTTCAGCGCGCTGGCCTGTTTGATCTCGGCGGCGTCCGCGGCGTTCTGCTGGGCGAACGCGTCCTCTTCGATCTTGTCGACGCTCTTGGTCGCGCCGAGCATGCCGCCAAACCGCTGCGCCAGCGGCTGCTCGACCATTTTGGAAAAGAAGTCGGCAAAGCTCGTCGCATGATCGGCCCATTTCTCATGCTCGCGCGCCTCGGCGGCGCTGGCCGTCCCCCGAAACGCGACGCCCATCAGATAATTGCCGACCGCCTTGGCGAAGAAATCATCGAAGCCCGCATCGTTCTGCGCGCTCGCCGTGGCGTGCGCGATGTCGAACAGGGCCTCCGCCGATTCGCGCGTCACATGCAGGGAAGACCCTTCGGTCGGCGCAAAAACCAGATTATGCAGCGCGGCGACATCGCTGGCCGTGACGATTCCAGGCGCATGGTCGGGCTCGCCGGTCGCCGCGCGGCGTCCCGTCAAAATCGACTTCTCGACTTCGCGGACGGCAAATTCCGCCAGCGTCGGCGGCGCCGACACCGCTTGGCTGAGCATATCGACGAGCATGGCGAATTCGGCGCGGCAGGAGAGGCCCCCGCCCTCGTTCAATTGGCCGATCAGCCAGTCGGCGTCGGCCGGCGCGATATAGCCGGGAGGATCGACCTGGCGCACCAGGAGATCGCTCGCCGCTTCACTCAAGAGATCGGCATATTCCGCGCAGGCTTTGGGGCCGGCCGCGCGTCCGAGGCCAAGAAGCCGCGTGAGATCGGCGCGCGTCACGCCGTCCTTGGCATAGATGGCGCGACGCAGGTCCAACACACCCGTCGGGTCGAGCGCGCCGCCGCTCGCGGTCGCCGGATCCAACGATGCCTTCTGCGCGATTGCCATGGCGCTCTCCTCAATAGCCGATGCATCGGCGAGCGCGCAGCATGCTCAGAAGCGATTTACGCCGGGTTAAGCGGCGCGGCGAAATTGACTCTGGGAGCGTTCAGTCCAGCCGGTCGAGCCGTCCGCGAAAGCGGAATTTCGGCGCGCGCTTCTCCAGAAAGGCCGACCACCCCTCGGCGAAATCCTCGCCCGCGCCGGCCCGTTCGATCATCGCGCGAAAAGCCGGGCTTTCGTCCGTGAGACCGCCGGCGATCGCTTCGATCGCGTTTTTTCCGCCGCGGATCGAATGCTGGCTAAGCCGCGCCAGTTCGCCGGCATAGGCCAAAACCGTCGCCTCCAATTCGTCGGGCGCGACGAGGCGATCGATGAGGCCGATCGCCAAGGCCTGCGCGCATTCGACCCGCCGCCCGCTGAACAACAGATCCTTGGCGCGGGAAGGGCCGATCGCCTGGATGAGCCGGCGCGTCTCGACAAAGCCGTAGAGAATGCCGAGCTTGGCGGGCGGCAGCGCCAGGAATGCGTCCTCCGCGCAAAATCTGAGATCGCAGCAAAGCGCCAGCGCGATGCCGGCGCCCAGCGTATTGCCGCGCAGCGCGGCGATCGTCGGGCGATCGAGCGCGATCAGCGCCTTCAGTCCCTCCTGCATGGCCTCATTGAAGTCGCGTATCGTCTGCGCGTCGCGATAGACGGCGGCAAATTCCCGGATATCGGCGCCCGCGCAAAAGTGATCGCCCGATCCCTCGAGGACGACGACCAAAGCCTCCGGCGTCGCGGCGATCTCAGCGCACAGAACCGGCAGGACGCCCCACATGGCGCGCGACAGGACATTGCGCCGGTCAGGCCGGTCGAGGCGAAGGCGCGCGATCGGCGGCTCGAGGATCAGGGAAATGTCGTTCATTGGTTTTGCCGCCCGGCGCCACGCGATATCCCCAGACATTTGGCCCAAACGCCGCGCCGGCGCAAACGGCCGATTGGCGCGATCCCGCGCGAAGCTGTTTCGCATCCATTTGGAAGGAAGCGCCGGGCGCCTTACGTTTAAGATCGACGCCTATCGGGGGAATGAATTCATGACCGACGAAGCCTATCCGCGCGATCTTGCCGGCTATGGACGCACGCCGCCTTTCGCCGACTGGCCGGGCGGGGCGCGCGTCGCGCTGCAATTCGTCATCAATTACGAGGAGGGCGGCGAGAACAACATCCTGCATGGCGATGCGGCCTCCGAGGCGTTCCTTTCGGAAATCGTCGGCGCGGCGCCCTGGCCCGGCCAGCGTCACATGAATATGGAATCGATTTACGAATATGGCTCGCGCGCCGGCTTCTGGCGCCTCTACCGGATGTTCACCGAGCGCGCCATGCCGGTGACCGTCTATGCCGTCGCCACCGCGATGAAGCGCAATCCGGCGCCGGTCGCCGCGATGAAGGAGGCGGGCTGGGAAATCGCCACCCATGGCTATAAATGGATCGATTACCGCGACGTGCCGGCGGAAGTCGAGGCGCGGCATATCGCCGAGGCCGTCGAAATCCATACGGAGATAACCGGCTCGCGGCCCCTAGGCTTCTATCAGGGCCGCTCCTCGATCCATACGACGCCGCTGGCGATGGCCGAGGGCGGCTTTCTCTATTGCGCCGATTCCTACGCCGACGATCTGCCCTATTGGATCGAAGGCCCCAAGGGGCCGCAGCTGATGGTCCCCTATACCCTCGATTCCAACGACATGCGGTTCGCGGCGGCGCAGGGGTTCAATTCCGGCGACCAGTTCTACGCCTATCTCAAGGATTCCTTCGACACGCTCTATGCGGAGGGCGCGACGGCGCCCAAAATGCTGTCGGTCGGCCTTCATTGCCGCCTCGTCGGGCGCCCCGGCCGCGCCGCCGCGCTCGGCCGCTTCCTCGACTATGTCGCCGGCCATGACAAGGTGTGGGTCGCCACCCGGCTCGACATCGCGCGCCACTGGATTCGTAGACATCCTCCCGCCGGCGGCTGGAAGCCGTCGCAAATGAGCCGGACGCTGTTCGTCGAACGCTTCGGCGGCGTCTATGAACATTCGCCTGGGATCGCCGAGGCGGCCTTTGACGCGGGGCTTGGACCTCAGGCCGACAAGGCCGCCGGTCTTGCGGCCGCCATGGCCGCCGCGATGGCGGCGAGCGACGAGGCGGCCAAGCGCGCGCTCATCAACGCCCATCCCGATCTTGCCGGCAAGCTCGCTTTGGCCAAAGGCCTCACCGCGGAATCGACCGGGGAACAGGCGGGCGCCGGGCTCGACCAGTTGACGCCAAGCGAACTGGCGGCGTTCACGCAGCTCAACGATGCCTATCGCGCCCGTTTCGGCTTTCCCTTCATCATGGCGGTGAAGGGCCGCACGAAGGGCGAGATTCTGGCCGCCTTCGAACAGAGGCTGCAGCACGAAAAGCCCGCCGAGCTGCAAACGGCGCTCGCCGAGATCGACAAGATCGCCGCGCTGCGCCTGAAGGACATTCTGCCGTGAGCGATCTCCCGTCCGTTCGCATCCTTCGCGGCCGCCTCGTCAGCTTTCTCGACGATCCGCGCCTCGCCGGCGCCGGCGCGTTGAAAATCATCGAAGACGGCGCGGTGAGAATCGAGAATGGCCGCATTTCAGCGGTCGGCGAGGCCGCGGCGATTCTCGCGCGGGCGAAGGGCGCCGCAGTCGACGACTACACCGGCAAGCTGATCCTGCCCGGCTTCATCGACACGCATATCCATTATCCGCAAACGCGCGTCATCGCTTCCTATGGCGCGCAATTGCTGGAATGGCTGCAGAAATACACTTTCGTCGAGGAGCAAAAGCTGCGCGAGCGCGGCCACGCCGATATTGTCGCAAGCTTTTTCCTCGACGAAATGTTCCGGCAAGGCACCACCACGGCGATGGTCTATTGCACGGTCCATCCTGAATCCGTCGACGCCTTCTTTGAGGAGAGCCTCAAGCGCGGGGCCCGCATGATCGCCGGCAAGGTGATGATGGACCGCAACGCGCCCGCCGGCCTGACCGACGATGCGCAACGCGGCTATGACGAAAGCAAGGCGCTGATCGCGCGCTGGCGCGGGCGCGGGCGGCTCGATTACGCCGTCACGCCGCGTTTCGCCGTCACCTCCAGCGAGGCGCAGCTCGAGGCCGCCGGCGCGCTGCTGCGCGAAAATCCAGAGGCCTATATGCAGACGCATCTCGACGAGAATCTCGCCGAGATCGCTTTCGTCAAACAGCAGTTTCCCTGGAGCAAGACCTATCTCGGCGTCTACGAGCGCTATGGCCTGCTCGGCCCGCGCTCGGTGTTCGGCCATTGCATCCACCTCGAGGAATCCGAAGTCGCCGCGTTGTCGGCGAGCCGTTCGGTCGCCGCGTTTTGCCCGACCTCCAATCTGTTTCTCGGCTCCGGCCTGTTCGACATGAAGCGGCTGCAGGACCGTGACGTGCGCGTGTCGCTCGCCACCGATGTCGGTGGCGGCACCAGCTATTCCATGCTGCAGACCGCCAACGAGGCCTACAAGGTCCTGCAGATGGGCGGCCAATCTTGGCCGGCCGTCCAGGCCTTCTACCAGATGACCCTCGGCAATGCGCGCGCGCTCGGCCTGCAGGACCGCATCGGCGCCCTCGCGCCAGGCCTCGAGGCCGACCTCATCGTGCTCGATTCCAGCGCCACCCCGGCGATGGCGCATCGGATGGAGAGCGTCGAGGGGGATCTGGCCGAAGAATTGTTCGTGCTGATGATGATGGGCGACGACCGTGCGGTCGCGCAGACCTATGTGGCGGGGCGGGCGGTCAAGGCGGGCGGGGGAGGGTAGAGCGCGAGGCAAACAGGTGGAAGCGGTCGAGTCTGATCCATCGTTCGCATGGCGGAGCGTTTTTCATCCCTGATAGCTTGTCAAGGATCGCCTTTCAGGGGTCGTGGTCCATTTTGAGAATCTAATTATTTTTGACGCGCGAAGCGCGTCATGAGAAAGAACGTTTTCTCCGGTGCAATTCTTTTGGCCTTAACTTGCTCGACTTCCATTTTCCCCATGGATGTAAAGATAAAGGTCATCCATGGGTGTGGTTTCTGGTCCCAGATCAATCATTTGCCCATAGGCGCGGCGCTCCAAGTCAAAAATTCTGACCGTTCTGTGCACAACGGGATCATCAACGAATCTATAAGTTGCACATCCAACAATGATGAAGCCTGGGATGAATCCTGGCCCAATTGGGCGGTCTGTATTCGCTTTCCATCGTTTATTTTGGGGGACATTGGGGAACATAATTTCACCCCAACCAACCGTTTTCCCCTGCAAAAAATCTCCGCAGACAGTTTCAACCAGAGCATCAACGGATTTAGTCGGAATACCAGTGGCGAACCCTGGGGGATCGGGAGGTTTAGGCTGTGGGTCTCCCCACGGAATCATCTTTGCGACAAAAGACACATCAACGGCTGGGGATCTTCCGACATTATTGAGTGCATATTTTACGATGAAATTCCAACCATTGATATCGCGAGTGAGCGGGCCTTCGGGCTGCATATCGAGAGAGACCCAGGGACGCTGTTCGGATTCCATAAGTTTAGTTTGCCGCTGCGAAATTTTGGCTTGCTCGTCCATAATTCCGGCTTGCCTGTTGTAGATACACACTTGGAGAAAACCGACCACGACAAGGGCGAGAAGAAATGCCAATTCCAATTTACGACCCCAATCCAGCCCATCCTTTTGGGGTGTGGTGTCGCCATCCCTGTGGGGGTCTTCGTCTTCGCCGGCGCGTGGTGGTTGGTTATCGTCGCTCGTAGGAGGGGCTTCCTTCGGACGGCAACAGCTATTGCCGCCTGCTCCGGCGCAGCGAGTTTAATCTCTATGTTAGCGGTTTTTGTAACTCTTGCTGATATTGCTTCCGCCTCCCACGGCTCTTATTGCGTCCCCTCCCACGCCTCTAACACGGCTACCATATCAGACATTTCCCAAAGTTTGGGAGTGACGTCAGCGGTCATCGCGGGAGTAACCTTCAAGGTCTGATGGATGCGAATGAAATTGTAGTGCATAAAATAAATCGCCATCATGTGCGCGTGGTTCTCAGCCTTCTTTGAAAACGCATTCGTGAGCCGCGTCATCCGCCGATTGCCCATGCGGATCGACAGATTGCTGCGCTCCACAAACGACGTTGAAATGTGTTTTGGGTCGGGCTTGCCTTCGATAGGCGTCTTGATTGGAATTACGGTGCCACCTTACTAAATCTCTCTTTTCCTCGGCCCTCGCTTGCCGGTCTCTCGTCGCGCCCCGTCAGTCGGGCGATCGCATCGAGAAAGGGCTCCGAACCGAGCGGCCGGCCATGGAGCTGGGCGGCGGAGCGGCGGCATTGTAAACTGACGGCATGACCGGCAATCCCATCGCATTGCTCAAGATCACGCTCGACGACGTCAAGCCGCAGGTGCTGCGCCGCATTGAAACGCCGCTGGCGATCCGGCTCGACCGTCTGCACCTCGCCCTTCAGGCGGCCATGGGCTGGACCAACAGCCACCTCTACGAAATCCGCGCCGGCGAAGTCGGATGGGGCGAGCCGGACCCTGACTATGGCGATGGCCCGCGCGACGCCCGCAAGGCTTGCTTGGCGGACCTGCTCGAAGACATCGGCGCAAAGACCATCTCCTATCTCTACGACTTCGGCGATGGTTGGGAGCACACGATCAAGATCGAGCGCATCTTCGAGGCTGAGCCGGGCGTTCAATACCCACGCCTGGTCGAGGCTGTCGGGCGCTGCCCGCCCGAAGATGTCGGCGGGCCCTGGGGCTACGCCGAGTTCCTGGAAGCTGTCGGCAACCCAAAGCATGAGCGCCACGTCGAGCTGACCGAATGGATTGGCGATGGTTTCGATCCGAAGGCGGTCGACGTCGAAGCGCACGCCGAAGAACTCGCGGCCCTCGCAAAGCGATGGACCCGCAAGCCGCCCACAAAACGATCCACTCTCAATTGATCGCGATCCCCGGCGGCGGGTTGCGCCGGAAACGATCGCCGCCACCCGCCGTCAGCTTCACGCAACCCTGGCGCGCCAAACTGCATGCCGCTCAAACGGACGATCCTGGACGGCCCGCCATGATGGCTTCATTCAAGACGCCGCTCGCCATGATCGTGCATCCGACCGATGTCGCGGCCGCCGGCACGCTGGCCTTCGCGCATGCCCTCGATCTTGCGCTGACCGCCAAATCGCAGCTTTGCCTGCTGCATGTCAGGGGCGAGAGCGACGCGCCGCCCGGCAAGTCCGAATTCCCGCATGTGCGCGACGTTCTGGCAAGCTGGGAGAAGCTGGACAAGGACGCGCCGCCGGCTTTCATCGAAAAGGAACTCGGCCTGCGCGTATCGAGCGTCAGCGTCCCGGCCAGGAACGCCCGCACCGGCATCCTGGATTTCCTGGAGGATCATCCTTGCGATCTCGTGGTGCTCGCCACCCATGCCCATAAGGGCCTGACCCACTGGTTCGACGTCTCGGTCCAGCAAAAGGTGTTGCGCAAGGCGCGGGTCATGAGCCTTTTCCTGCGCGAGGGCGCCAAGGGATTCGTCAATCCCCGCACCGGCGCGCTCGCCTTGAACAAGGTTCTGGTCCCGATCGACGATCACCCCGATTGCCTTTCCGCGCTCGGGCGCATCGAGGCGATGGTCAAGCTGGTTTCTCCCGCCGTGGATATTCGGCTCTTGCATGTCGGCGAGCGCGCGCCCAATCTGATCGATGAGCGCGGCAAGTCGCTGGGCCGGCCGGTGCTGATCCGCAAGGGGCCGGTAGTCGAGGCAATCCTGAAGGCCGCCAGGGATTTGCGCGTCGATCTTATCGCCATGCCGACGGCCGGGCGCCATGGCCTCATCGACGCCGTGCGCGGCAGCACGACCGCGCGCGTGCTCGACGACGCGCGCTGGCCGCTGCTTACCGTCCCCATGGGCTGACGTAGCGGCCGCCGGCCTGCCGTCATTAATGGAACGAATGACGCGCCAGAGCATTCTAGGACGAGAGTTCCTAGGTGCCGAGAGCGTCCCCCATGAGAATTGCCCAGATTGCTCCCCTGATGGAGAGCGTGCCGCCCCGGCTCTATGGAGGCACGGAGCGCGTCGTCTCGCATCTCAGCGAGGAACTGGTGCGCCAGGGCCATGACGTGACTTTATTCGCCAGCGGCGATTCCGTCACCTCGGCCCGGCTCGTCGCCTGCGGGCTCGAGGCGATCCGCCTCAATCCGGCCGTCCAGGACCATATCCCGCACTATATGATCATGCTCGACAAGCTTCGCCGCAGCTCTCACCTGTTCGACGTCCTGCATTTTCATATCGACGCCTTCCATATGCCCTTATTCCGGGATATGGCCGCCAAGACGGTGACGACGCTGCACGGACGCCAGGATTTGCCCGATCTGCTGCCGCTTTATCTGGCCTTTCCCGAAATGCCGCTGGTGTCGATCTCCAACGCCCAGCGCCAGCCCATCCTCGACGCCAATTTCGCCAAGACGGTCTATCATGGCCTGCCGCTTGATCTCTTGCCGCCGAACTATTCCGGGCGCGGCGGCTATCTGGCGTTTCTTGGCCGCATCTCGCACGAAAAGCGTCCGGACAGGGCGATCGCGATCGCCAGCGCTCTCGGCCTTCCGATCAAGATCGCCGCCAAGGTCGACAAGGCGGACGAGGCCTATTTCCGCGAGACGATCGCGCCTTTGCTCGATCGGCCCGGCGTGCAATTTGTCGGCGAGATCAACGATTCCGCCAAGAAGAAATTCCTCGGCGAGGCGCTGGCGCTGGTGTTTCCGATCGATTGGCCAGAGCCGTTCGGGCTCGTGATGATCGAAGCCATGGCGTGCGGAACGCCGGTGCTCGGCTTTCGCTGCGGCTCGGTTCCCGAAATCATCGACGATCATGTCACGGGACGGGTGGTCGACTCGCTCGACGAAGCGATCCGCGTCATGCCCGAGGTGATCCGGCTCGACCGGCGCCTCGTGCGGCGACGCTTCGAGGAGCGCTTCTCGGCCGCGCGCATGGCGAGGGACTATCTCAACGTCTATCGCGGCGCGAACCGCGAGGCCAAGCCCGGCCTTGCCCTGGACGATCTCGCGCTCGGGCCCAATGTCATCGCCCTCCCCAGGAGGAGCGGCCTGGAGCATCATGCAAGTTGAGGCGAAGCCTCACGCCAAGGACGGCGACGCCCACCCCGTCGATACGATCGCCGAGGCGCCGTTTTACATCCCGGCGACCGGCGCTTCGGCGCGCGCGCGCCGCGCGCTCAAACACGCCGATACTTTCGCCGTGTTCGACAGCCACGGCGACATAGGCGCCGCGGCCGGCGGACCGGACGGCCTGTTCGACAATGACACGCGCTATCTCTCCCGGCTCGAAATCATGATCGACGGGATGCAGCCTTTGCTGCTCGGCTCCAGCGTTCGCGACGACAATCTCACGCTGACCGTCGATCTCACCAATCCCGATATTTTCTACGACGGGCATATCGTCCTGCCGCGCGACACGCTGCATGTCGTGCGGACCCTCTATCTCTGGCAAGGCGCCGCGCACCAGCGCCTGGCCATCGGCAATCACGGCGAGACGCCGGTCGCCTTCACGCTGGCGGTCACTTTCGACAATGATTTTGCCGACCTGTTCGAAGTGCGCGGCCAGCGGCGCCAGCGGCGCGGCCAATTGCGCGAGGTCGTTCGCGGCCCCGATGAGGTCGCCTTCCTGTATATGGGCCTCGACGGCAAGGCGCGGCGCACCGAGCTGCGCTTCGAACCGGCGCCGACCCAGCTGACGCCAGGCGCGGCGACCTATCAGCTGACCCTGGACGCCGGCCGCTCGCTGCACCTCTTCCTCTCGGCCGAGTGCCATGGGTCGCGCCCGCCGATGCGCGTGACCTTCCTCAAGGGATTGATGGGCGCCAATCGCGAGCGGCGCCTCGCCTCGCGCCACACCGGCGCCGTCGAGACTTCCAACCAGGTGCTGAACGAGGCTTTGTGCCGCGCCATGGCCGATCTTCGCATGCTCATCACGCAGACCCCGGAGGGCGCCTATCCCTACGCGGGCATCCCCTGGTATTCGACGACTTTCGGCCGCGACGGCCTGCTGACCGCGATGCAGATGCTGTGGTGCGATCCCTCGATCGCCAAAGGGGTGCTGAAGCGTCTGGCGGCGTTTCAGGCGGCCGATTTCGACGCGGCGGCGGACGCTCAGCCGGGCAAGATCGTGCATGAGATGCGCGGGGGCGAAATGGCCGCGCTTAAGGAGGTGCCGTTCGGCCTCTATTACGGTTCGGTCGACGCGACGCCGCTGTTCGTGATCCTGGTCGGCCGCTACGTCGAGCGGACGGGCGATGAAGCCACCTTGCGCGAGCTCTGGCCGGCGGTCGAGAAGGCGCTCGCCTGGATGGAGGCGTCGGGCGATCTCGATGGCGACGGCTTCCTCGAATACAGCGGCGCCGGCGCCAAGGGGCTGCAGCACGGCCTGCGCAATCAGGGATGGAAGGATTCGTTCGACGCGATCTTCCACGCCGACGGCCAATTGGCGCAAGGCCCGATCGCGCTGTGCGAAGTGCAAGGCTATGCCTATGCGGCGAGGCGCGCCGCCGCTTTATGCGCGCGCCGTTTGGGAATGAGCGACGTCGCGCAACAGCTTGATGAAGCAGCCGACCGACTGGCGCTTGCCTTCGAAGAGGCGTTCTGGTGCGAGGAACTCGGCCTCTATGCGATCGCGCTCGATGGCGAGAAAAAGCCCTGCCGCGTGCGCTCCTCCAACGCCGGCCATCTCCTGTGGACCGGCATTGCGCGTCCCGACCGGGCGCGCCGCGTCGCCGACGTGATGATCTCGCCCGATTTTTTTTCGGGCTGGGGAATCCGGACGATCGCCAAAGGCGAGCCGCGCTACAATCCGATGTCCTACCACAACGGCTCGATCTGGCCGCACGACAATTCGCTCATCGCGCTCGGCCTGTCGCGCTACGGGCTGCAGGAGCATGTCGACAAGATATTCGAGGCGACCTTCGCCGCCGCCGCCTATATGGACTTGCGCCGGCTGCCCGAGCTTTATTGCGGCTTTCGCAGGCGGCGCGGCGCCGGCCCCACGCTCTATCCCGTGGCCTGTTCGCCGCAGGCCTGGGCGAGCGGCGCTTTGTTCCTGATGATTCAGGCGGCGCTCGGCCTCGAATTCGAGCCGGACGCCAGAGAGATCCGCTTCCGCAACCCGCGATTGCCCGCCTCCTTCAACCGGGTCGCCTTGCGCCATCTGGAAATGGACGGCGCCACGGTCGATATCGAGCTGCGGCGATCGGGCGGCCATGTGTCGATGCGCGTGATGCGCAACAGCGGCGCCGTTCAGGTCTCGATGATCGTCGGCTGAACCCGCCTCAAATCGCTGCGGCGATAAGTTTGGCGATCGCCTCGGCGGCGTGGCCGTCGCCGTAATCGGCGATGTCGCGCCGCGGGCGATAGTCGGGGCCCGTCCAGAGCCGGTTCCAGCCGGCCTCGATCGTCTCCACCCATTCGGTCGCCTCGCGCAGCGTCACGCAGGGCACGCGATGGAAATAGGCCTCTTTCTGGAGGCCGCCCGAATCGGTGAAGACCGCCGCCGCGTTGTGCACGAGCTGCGTCATGTCGAGATAGCCGAGCGGATCGACCAGCCTCACGCCGGCGGCCGTCACGCCGGACGCCGCCATCCGCTTGGCGGTGCGGGGATGCACCGCCATCACCACGGGCTGCCGGCGCGCCGCTTCGGCGAGCCAGTCGACGAGTCGCGAGAATCGCGCGTCGTCGTCGGTATTCTCCGCCCGATGGAGGGTGGCCACCGCATAGGATTTTGGCGCCAGCGACAGCCGCCGCAAAATGTCGGACCGCTCGCCGGCCCGCTCGCTCGCCGCCAGCGTCATATCGAACATCACGTCGCCGACGGCATAGACGCCTTGTCGGACGCCCTCTGCGGCGAGATTGGCGATGGCGGTCGCGGTCGGACAGAACAGCAGCGTCGAGAGATGATCGGCCATCACCCGGTTGATCTCCTCGGGCATGCGCCGGTTGAAGGAGCGCAATCCCGCCTCGACATGGGCGAGCGGGATGTGAAGCTTGGCCGCGGCGAGCGCGCCGGCCAGCGTCGAATTGGTGTCGCCGTAGACGAGCGCCATATCCGGCTTTTCCTCGAGCAGGATCGTCTCGATTCGCTCCAGCATGCGGCCCGTCATCGCGCCGTGCCCAAGCGAATGGATATCGAGATTGTGCTTGGGCGCGGGTATCTCGAGTTCGCGAAAGAACACCTCCGACATCGAGGCGTCGAAATGCTGGCCGGTATGGACGATCGCCTCCTCGAGGCCGGCGCGCGCGAGCGCCCGGCTGACGGGCGAAGCCTTGATGAACTGCGGCCGCGCGCCAACGATGGTGACGATTTTTTTCATGCGCCGATAAGGTTCAAGGGCCGAGAAAGCCCGCGGGTCCAACCCGGAGGGGTCTTTGCGGCGCGTCTAGCAGCCACGCCCCGGCGAGTCCAGCCGGGCGCCGCGCCGACAGGCGGCGGATCGTCGAAACTAGAGAGTGTCCGAGTTCACGACATATGAGACGACTGGGTCTCCTGACTGATTGAAGCCAGATACTCTGCTGGCGTTCGATCGCCAAGGGCCTGGTGGGGCCTG
>Ga0302325_10000607_pt1 | contig 97528 bp, 105 predicted proteins | sample Palsa_T0_2_FD_201948 | JGI IMG/M metagenome (GOLD analysis project Ga0302325, IMG submission 201948) | Peat permafrost microbial communities from Stordalen Mire near Abisko, Sweden - Palsa_T0_2 | ecosystem: Environmental > Terrestrial > Soil > Palsa > Peat permafrost | place: Sweden: Abisko...
TCTCTTGCCAAGGCATCGGCTGGTCCTCCCAGCCGACAGAGAACTGTCACCCATCTATCCGGTCCAATCTGTTACCTATCTAATCGACTTGGACACCTCCCTAACCCTCCCCCACAAGGGGGGAGGGGACGCGCAGTCTCGGCAGCGTCACCAACCAAAACTTCCCCGCTTGATCCTTTCGCCCCTTCGCGGCACAACAGCGCCCAAGTCTTCGAGGAAACGCTCCATGCTGCATGTCAATCCCGCCTTCTCGCGCATCGGCGAGGAAAACGCCTTTGCGGTGCTCGCCAAGGCCGCCGAATTGCAGCGCCAGGGGCGCGACATCATCAACCTCGGCATCGGCCAGCCCGATTTCTCGACGCCGGCCCATATCGTCGAGGCGGCGGTCAAAGCCCTTCGCGACGGCCAGCACGGCTATACCGCCGCCAACGGCATCCTGCCGCTGCGCGAGGCGGTCGCCGCCGACCTTGCCCGCCGCCATGGCGCCGAGGTCTCGCCCGATCTCGTGATGATCGTGCCCGGCGGCAAGGTGACGATGTATATGGCGATCCTGATGTTCGGCGAGCCCGGCGCCGAAATCCTCTATCCCGATCCCGGTTTTCCCATCTATCGCTCGATGATCGAATTCACCGGCGCGACGCCGGTCCCCGTGCCGGTGCGCGAGGAGAACGGCTTCGCCTTTTCGGCGGAGGAGACGCTGGCGCTGATCACCAAGCAGACGCGCCTCCTCATCATCAATTCGCCCGCCAATCCGACGGGGGGCGTCACGCCCAAGGCCGAGATCGACAAGCTGGTCGCCGGGCTCGCCAAATGGCCCGACGTCGCGCTGCTGTCGGACGAGATCTACGGCCAGATGACCTATGACGGCCTCGCCCATCAGACGCTGCTCGCCTATCCCGAAATCCGCGACCGGCTCATCCTGCTCGACGGCTGGTCGAAGACCTATGCGATGACCGGCTGGCGGCTCGGCTATTCCGTCTGGCCGAAGGCGCTTTACGAGAATGCGCGCAAGCTCGCCGTCAATTCCTATTCCTGCGTCAACGCGCCGACCCAGTTCGCCGGCATTGCAGCCCTCACCGGCCCGCAGGACGCGGTCGCCGAGATGGTCGCCGAATTCGACGCGCGCCGCGCCATCGTCGTCGAGGGCCTCAACAAGTTGCCGGGGGTCCGCGCGGCGGTGCCCAAAGGCGCCTTCTATGCGTTTCCCAATATCGCGGCCACCGGATGGAAGGCCAAGGCCTTGGCCTCGGCGCTGCTCGAGGACGCCGGCGTCGCAACCATCGGCGGGCCGGATTTTGGAATCTTCGGCGAGGGCTTCATCCGCCTGTCTTACGCCAATTCTAGCGTCAATATCCGGCGCGCCCTGGAGCGCATCGGCGATTTCCTCACCCGGAAAAACGCGCCGCGCTGAGGCGGCGGGTTGGCGGCGGCGGATTGCGCGGGGGACGTCCCGTAAGCGCCCGTCGCGGCGTCATTGACAGAGCCGGCTCGAATCTCGTTACTGGCGATATTGGATCGTCCTATTCATTGGATCCTTAACGTCATGCGAATTTTGCTGTTAGCCCTGGCGCTCTGCACCGCCGCCGCTTGCCCCGCCTTGGCCCAACTCGCGCGCCCTTCGCAAATGGCGTGCGACGCCAAGAAGATCGGCGCCAAGGAACTGGCCGATTGCCTGCGCGCCGCCGCCGACCGCTCCGACAAGGATCTCGCCGCAGCGCTCGACGCCGCCGCCAAATCGATCGACGGGCGCCCCGGACTGCTTTCCACGCAAAAAGCCCGCTGGAAACGCTCGCTCAATGAATCGCAAGCCCAATGGCTCGGCTGGCGCGACACCGACTGCCAGGATGTCGCCCCCTTCGAAGCGGGCATGGGCGCCAAGGGCGGCGATCCGCGCCTTGCCTGCATCATCGATCACGACGCCCAGCGCATCGAGGAGATGAAGGAGCGGTATCCCTGAGGGATGGCTTCGATCCGTTTACTGCCGCACGACCGGTCCGCGCACCTCGCCCGCCGGGAAGTTCGGCGTATGGACATTGAAATACCAGCGCCCATCCTTGAGGTCCTTGATCTGCGCATCCTCGAGGGTCGCCGTTCCCTTGAACGGGCTCGCCAGGCTGCCCGGCGTTCCCACCTGGATCGGCGCATTGTCTTCGGAGGTCAGGCCGATATAGGAGACCGGGCCGTGGAAATGGGCGCCGATCGGCGCTCCGGTCAGCCCGGAATAGCTCACCGTCCAGCTCAGCGTCTTGTTGTCCGTGTTGAGCGTAGCGGTCAAACTCGCCTTGCCGGTGGTGTTGTTGGGCGGCGCCTCGCCGCCGCCGGTCATTTCCGCCTTGAAGCTGAGCGTGGCGGCAAGAGCGGCCGGTGCGCCCGCTGCCAGCGCGGCGAGCGCCAACACGGCGCCCAAGCCGAGCCCGGCGAAGCGCCTGGCCCGCCTCGCTCGGGCGCCGAGAGGCCACAGCCGCGTGCGGTCGGCAAACGGCGCTTTATCCCTGGCGTGATCGAGCATCTTGTTCCTCCCGTGTGCGTCCCGCAGGCCGCGCGGCAAGCGCGTCGACCCCGATGGCTGGCGCCATTCTTCCATCCTGCTACAGGCCAAAGCGGGCCTCAATGCTTGACGATATCGACGGCGTTCCTCAACGCCTCGCGCACGGCGGTTTCCGCGCGCTTGGATTCGAGTTCGCTCCGATAGCGGATCGAGATCAACGGCGCTCCGTCCTGGTCCTGAATCACAAAGGAATATCCGCCCTCCGGCATGCCAGGGGCCAATGTCGCCTGTGTCGATCCGACCTTCCAACCCATTGTCGTCATCGTCGCTCCTCCCGAACAACCTGCTGCGACAGGCGCGCCGCGCCGCCGCTTTTGGGGGATGACGGCTCCCTCGATCGCCGTCGCCTTATCCGCGCAAGGCGTTGAAAGTCTCGGCGTTGGGACAGAAATCCGCCATTCCCTCTTTTTGGCCGCCGCGCAGCCAATGATCGCATTGGCCGGTCGCCTGGCACCGCATGCACACGACCTGGATGTCGCGCGACCAACTTCGCTCGCTTGTTCGCAGGCGATCCGTCAGGTCGAGTCGCTCGAGCATTTGCTCAAGCCGGCGCGAGGCTCGCCGATCGCCCTTCACGATCGTTTCGATATCGGATCGGCTCAGATTGCATTCGCCAAGGACGCCATCCAACTCGCCGCCGCGATCCAGACAATCAATTTCATCGCGCAGGTTGCGCCGCGCTTTCGCCGTAGCGGCCCAACGCCTTGCCTCAACCAGGAAATCGACGAGGCGGCGCCTGAACCCCGAAGCGTTGTTGGATAGGAACGGCGCGTTCATGTCGCTTCTCCCTTCGACCTGACCGCTATCGATAGCGCCCTCCTCCGCGCGGCCCATTGATCCAGATCAACACAACAACGCGCCTAAAGCTTCAGCGCGTGGGCGCGGCCGCGCCCGGCGCCCTGCGATTCAGAACGCCGTGAACGCGTAGAGCAGCAGCGTATTATTGTCCTTGGCGCTGCGGCAGCCCGGGCATTGCACGGGATCGATATCGGACGTGCCGCCGTCGAATCTTGTCCACCAGGTGTAGGACACGCCGATGCGCGCATTGACCCAGGGCCATGGCCCGGGCGCGCCATGGCTGAACGGCAGATAGGCCAGGTCCACCATATAGCCCTGGGAATTCGGCGAGAAATTCGCATTGTTGGCGTAGGTGATCGCATCCGCGCTGCCGGCCAGCTGGAAGAAGGCGGCGGTCAGGCTGATCGTATGGTCGTAGATGTAGGAGGCCGAGAGGTTGAGGCTGCGCAGGTCGTTGTTGGGATTTGCCGAGCCGCCTGACGGAAACGTCGCGTTGAGCTGCTGTTTCTCGTAGATGTAGCTGCCGCGCAGCGTGATGGCGTGGACGTCGCCGATCCACTGATATTGCGAGTCGATGCCGATGTCGGTGATGCGGTCGTCGCCGATCCCGGGCACGCCGCCCGGCAGCACGCTGGCGGTCATGCCGAAGGTTCCCACCATCAGCGAATTGTCGCCCCAGTTGGGCTCGACCGCAAGGCGCCAGTAGGGCGCGACGCCATTGATCGTCGTCGAGCCGCAGCAATCGCCGAGCGTCGTCTGGGCTCTGGGCGTCAGCGACCCGTAGCCGCTGAGTTCGGCATAGACGATGTCATGCGCGAAGACATAGCCGCCCACCCCGGTCGTCTCGCCGGGGCCGAAGCTTTCCAGCATCGTGGCCGTCGCGGGCGAGAGGGCGAAGTTCGAATTGATGAAGGGGAAGCGCCAGGCGGGCGTGGTGTTCCACACGTCCTGGACGGTCGGGTTGTCGTTGACGGTGACGCCATAGACCATATCGAGATTGCCGATGGTCCCGGTATTGGCGTAGCGGATGTCGGTATTGTCGAGGCCAAACACCCGCCCGTAGTCGTTGGCGTAGGTCGTCTGGATGAAGGCGCCGACATTGCCGTAGATCTTGCCGCCGTAGAACAGGCTGACCTGTTGCCCGAGATCGCCGAAATTATTGTCGCCGAAGCCGCCGCCGGGCGAAACGGGCGTATAGGTTCCCGTCGGCGCATCGAGCTTGCGCGCATATTCGGTGAAGGTGGTCTGCACCACCGCGGCGATGGGCGGAATCTTGGAATCGCCGCCTTCCAACGTATAGCCGCCGAGCTTGAAGCGACGCCCGAACGGCGTCAGTTCGGGAAATGCTGTGTGGCAAGCGGCGCAGGGCTGGCCGGTCTGCCGCGCAAAACTCGGAATGGCGAGAGCCTGCGTCGGCGCCAGCGAGAGAGCCAAGGCGGCAAGCAACAGAGAGGCGACGGCGCCGCCGAGCCCGCGCCAAAGCGCCTCGACGAGGGCGCGCGCCGTGTACTCAGGGTCACGCCGGCGCGTGGCGCCGATCGCTCCCGAATTCGCCGCAGCCCGTCGGCGCCGATTCCCCACGCGCAGATGAGTTTTGGTCCGCATTCGCTGGCCCCCCCAGGGTCGCCAACGCCCTCGCCAGCGGCGAGAACGAATCCTACAATCGTTCTAATACTACAATTCGCCGCGCTCGGCTTGTGTGGCGCGGCGATCCGTCACAAGAACTAAGACGCCGCGGCCTAAGCGGCCTTCTTGACCCAAATCTTGCACCAGCCCTTCGGGCTTATGTCGCCCTTCACCGTCTTGCAGGCGTTGGGCGAGATGAACAGATTGCAGCCGTCGCACTGATGGCCGTCCTTGGGGCTGTCCTGATAGGCGACCGCGGTCGGCGACATGGACGCGGCGGCCTGCGAGCCGCTCGACGACAAAACCCACATCGGCGCGGCGCCGGCCGCGGCGAGCAACATGGCCCGGCGGTTCAGGCTGAATTTTGCATTGTGGTCGACCATTATCGCTATCTCCTGTGGAATCGCGCCCGGAAATCGTCGCCCGATCATGCCTCCTCGCCGGAGCGCTGAACAGATTCGGAAACTACTCATGACCAGAACGCGAACGGACGACGCCAATCTATTGGCTCGGCGGGCCGTCGCCTTGATACAGATCAATCCGGTCTGGGCCGAAGGGCGTGGGAGCGCGCGTCGGAGGGCCGGCGATCATTGGCGCTGCTCACGCAATTCGGCCGCGCCGCCGCGCGTTGCGGCCTACCCTTCCGCGTTGCGCCGCGTCTTGGGATATTCGAGATAGGCGGTGAGGCGGTGCTCCAGCGCGCTCGGGCGTTCGGCGAACAGGCGCTCGAATTGCTTGCGGGCGCGTTTGGCGAGCTGCTTTTGCCGCCGCTCCACCTTCAGCGCCAGATCGGTCAATTGGTTGAGCGACAGGTCGGGCCGCGCGACCGCGAATTCGGCAAGCACCGTCAGGTCGTTATGTTCGCCAAGGCACTGGCGCATGCGATGAAACTCTTCGCCCATCGCCGCGAACAGCGCCGGCCAGGCCGCCTCCAGCGCCGCGAAATGATGGCCAAGATCGACGATCTGCGCGCGCAACTGATGCAGTTCATGCGCGTCGCCGCTCGCCAGCGCCAGCCGCCCGTGCCGGCGCGCCGTGCGATAGGCGTTGCGCAGCGCCTTGAGCAATTGGCCCGAGGTCGTCCCCGAGGAAATGTCCCAGGCTTCGATCGACCGGGCGAGCTCGCGCAATTGCGCGGTCTGGGCGGCGACATCGATATTGCGATGGGCGTGGCGCACCACCTCGCGCTCGAAGGCGATCGCCCTGGCGAGGCGCGCCGAGGTTTCGCCGTCGATCGCGGTCCCCAGACTGGCCAGCGCGGCGGGCATCACGTCGAGGTCGCGCGCGCGCCCCATCTGGCGGCGCGCCGCCTCCAGCGCGCTCACCGCCTCGTAGGCCGGCGGCCCGACGGCGATCGCGAACAGCTTGGCGGCGGCGCGCGCCTCCTTCAGCGCCTTTCGCGCATCATGGATGCGGGTGCCGATATCCTCGCCCGAATGCGGGAAGAGATCGGCCGCCTCCAAAATGGCGGCGATCAGCCGGCGGCGGCAATGTTCGGGCCATGGATCGCGCTTGCCGGTCATCCCTTAAGCCTGGTCAATCGTGCGCGCCCGCTCGCGAAGCATAAATTTCTGAACTTTGCCAGTGGATGTTTTCGGGATTTCCATGAACAGAATGTGACGCGGGCATTTATATCGGGCGAGGCGCCCTTTGCACCATTCGATAAGCTCTTGGGCGCTGGCGCTCATCTCAGGCTTCAATTCGACGAAAGCGCAGGGTGTCTCGCCCCATTTGTCGTCGGGTCTGGCCACTACCGCCGCCAGTTGCACGGCGGGATGCTGGAACAAGGCGTCCTCGACCTCGATGGAGGAAATGTTCTCGCCGCCCGAAATGATGATGTCCTTGGAGCGGTCTTTCAGCTGGACATAGCCGTCGGGATATTTGACGCCGAGATCCCCCGAATGGAACCAGCCTCCTTCGAAAGCCTTGTCGGTCGAGGCCTTGTTCTTGAGATAGCCTTTCATCACCACATTGCCGCGAAACATCACCTCGCCGAGCGTCTGTCCGTCGGGCGGCGCGCTTTGCATCGTCTCGGGATCGATCACGTCGAGCGCCTCCAGCGCGTGATAGCGCACGCCCTGGCGCGATTTGAGCGCGGCCTGCTCGTCGGCCGGCAGTTCGCTCCAGTGGTCCTGCCAGTCGTTGACGACGGCCGGGCCGTAGGTCTCGGTCAGGCCGTAGAGATGCGTGACCTCGAAGCCCGCCTCGCGCATCGCCGCCAGCACGGCGGCGGGCGGCGGCGCGGCGGCGGTGAAGAAGCGCACGAGATGGGGCAGCGCGCGCTTCTCGTGGTCGGGGGCGTTGAGCAAAGTCGACATCACGATCGGCGCGCCGCAGAGATGCGTGACGCCATGCTCGGCGATCAGCTCGTACATCTGTTTGGCGCGCACCTGGCGCAGGCAGACATGCACGCCCGCCTTCACGCTGATCGACCACGGGAAGCACCAGCCGTTGCAATGAAACATCGGCAGCGTCCAGAGATAGACGGGGTGGCGGCCCATATCGGCGGTGACCACATTGCCGATGGCCAAGAGATTGGCGCCGCGGTGGTGATAGACGACGCCTTTGGGATCGCCCGTCGTGCCGGAGGTGTAATTGAGCGAGATGGCGTCCCATTCGTCGCGCGGCGGGACCCAGGTATAATGCTCGTCGCCCTCAGACAGCAGCGCCTCATAGTCGAGCCCGCCAAGGCCGGCGCCGGGCCCGGCATATTCGGGATCGTCGTAGTCGATCAGCAAGGGGCGGCGTTGGCACAGGGTGAGCGCCTCGCCCATCAGCGCCGAAAATTCGCGGTCGACGATCAGCGCCTTGGCTTCGCCGTGATCGAGCATGAAGGCAAGCGCGGCGGCGTCGAGGCGGGTGTTCAAAGTATTGAGCACCGCCCCGCACATCGGCACGCCGTAATGGCATTCCAGCATCGCCGGCGTATTGGCGAGCATCACCGCGACGGTGTCGCCGCGCGCAAAACCGCGCCGCGCCAGCGCCGAGGCGAGGCGGCGCGAGCGCGCGTAGAAATCGCGATAATTGCGCCGCAGCGGGCCATGCACGATCGCCAGGCGATCGGGGAACACGGCGGCGGCGCGCTCGAGGAAAGTGAGCGGGGTCAGCGGCTGGAAATTGGCCGGATTGCGGTCGAGATCCTGATCATAGGGCGAGACGGACATGCCGAGGCTCTGGGCTCGAAAGGCCGCCCATCATAACCAAGACGCCAGCGGGGGCAATTTTCAGGCCTTTTCGTTCCTGCGGAAAGCGGCAATCAGCGGAACGCGTAGCGCCGAAATCCCGCGAAAGTGAGCCCCGTCGCCGTCGCCGTGCCGCAGGCGACGAACCCGGTCAGGATCGCCGGGGTGACCGCGACGCCGCACCAGCCCGCGAGCCCCAGGCACGCCGCATAGACCGCATAGTTCACCGCCAGACCGGCAAGGCAGACGAGGACGTAGCGGCCCAAGGCGGCGAGCCAGGGGGCATCCGCGGCGCGAAACGTGAAAGCGCGGTTCAGCGTGAAATTGACGAATGTGACGAAGGTGAAGGCGGGCGGGCGCGCCAGCAGGGGGTCGACGCCGAACCCCTGCACGAGGCAAACCGTGATGGCGGCGTCGAGGCAGAAGCCCAGCGCGCCGATGATGAGAAAGGCGGGGATCTGGCGCGTCAGCTCGGCGCGCGTGTCGGCGATTGCCTGTGGGCGGTCGCGCATCGCCTCGTTTTCTCTCCGCGCCAATTGCAAAGCCAGACTGCGCCTGCGCGCCTTAAGGATCGGTTAGGCCAGCATTTCGCCGACCGCCTCCCGGACCAGCCATAGCCCGATCAGGAAGGTCAGCGCGTAGACAGCGTTATAGAAACGGTCGGCCGGGACGCGGCGCACCAGCCAGACGCCGGCGATCGTCGCCAGAATGGCGAGCGGAAACAGCGTCGCGGCCGCTGTCAGATTGGCCTGGCTGAATTGCCCGAGCGCGAAATAGGGCGCGACTTTGAGCAGGTTGGCCGCGGCGAAAAACATCGTCGCGGTGCCGGCGAACAGGCGCGGCGAGAGGCCCTGCGGCATCACATAGACCTGGAAGGGCGGCGCGCCGGCGTGGCTGACGAAGCTGGTGAAGCCGGCGAGCGCCCCCCAGAAAATGCCGGGCGCGACTTTCGCCTCGGCGGGCGCCGGCTCGCCGCCGCGCGAGCGGATGACCATGTAGGCGACAAAGCCGATCGAGATGAGGCCGACCGCGAGCCGCACCAGGGCTTCGCTGACATGGGCGGCGAGCAGCCAGCCCGCGCCGATGCCGATCAGCGAGGCCGGAATGAGGATCATCAGGTTGCGCGGTTCGAAATCGCGGCGAAACGCCCAGACGCTGACCCAGTCCTGCACGATGAGGATCGGCAGCATGATCGCCGCCGCCCGGACTGGCGAGACGACCAGCGCCAGCATCGGCATGGCCATCATGCTCAAGCCGGAAAAGCCGCCCTTGGAAAGCCCGACAAGGATGACCGCCGGCACGGCGGCGAAATAAAAGCTCCAGCTGAGAAACATAATTTCGCTTTCGTCGCGCTTCGCCGCTTCAGGAACCTCATGCGCGCGCCGGCCGCATTGCGTTCCGCCGCAAGGCGCGTCAACAATCTCGCGCCAGCGGTCTTAAAAGCAAAGCGATCGCCGCCGGGGAGGATGCGACATGGGGAGCCGCTACGCCGAAGTCTATGGAGAGTGGCGCGCCGATCCGCAAGCCTTTTGGGCCAAGGCGGCCCTCGAAATAGACTGGATCGACAAGCCAAAGCGCATATTCGACGCCAAGGCCGGCGTCTACGGCCGCTGGTTTCCCGATGCGACCTGCAACACCTGCCATAATGCGCTCGACCGGCATGTGGCGGCCGGGCGCGGCGATCGGACCGCCATTCTTTACGACAGCCCCGTCGCCGCCGCCAAAAGACGCTTGAGCTATGGCGAACTGCTCGAGGAAGTCGCTGCGCTCGCCGCCGTGCTCGGCGATTTTGGCATCGCCAAGGGCGAGCGCGTCATCATCTATATGCCGATGATTCCCGAGGCGATCGTCGCCATGCTCGCCTGCGCGCGCATCGGCGCGGTGCATTCGGTGGTGTTCGGCGGCTTTGCGGCCAAGGAACTCGCGACCCGCATCGACGACGCCCGGCCAAAACTCGTCCTCACCGCGTCCTGCGGCATCGAGCCGGGGCGCATAGTGCAATACAAGCCTTTGCTCGACGGCGCGATCGAGCTTGCCGTCCACAAGCCGCAGGCTTGCCTCGTCCTGCAACGGCCGCAGCATGAGGCGATTCTCAAAGCGGGGCGCGATCGGGATTGGGCGGCGACGCTCAGCGCCGCTAAAGCCTCTGGCAAGCGCGCGCCCTGCGTGGCGCTCGCCGCGACCGACCCGCTCTACATCCTCTACACCTCCGGCACGACCGGCATCCCCAAGGGCGTTTTGCGCGACAATGGCGGCCATATGGTCGCGCTCAAATGGTCGATGGAGAATATCTACGGGGTGAAGCCCGGCGAGACGTTCTGGACGGCCTCGGACATCGGCTGGGTGGTCGGCCATTCCTATATCGTCTATGCGCCGCTGCTGCACGGCTGCGCCAGCGTGCTCTATGAGGGCAAGCCGATCGGCACGCCGGACGCCGGCGCGTTCTGGCGCGTCATCGAGGAATATCAGGTCGCCGCCTTCTTCACCGCGCCGACCGCCTTTCGCGCGGTGCGGCGCGCAGACCCCGAAGCCGCCTTGTTGAAGAAATATTCGACGCGCTCGCTGCGCACTTTGTTTCTGGCCGGCGAGCGCGCCGATCCCGACACGCTTGCCTGGGCCGAGAACGCGCTCGGCGTTCCCGTCGTCGATCATTGGTGGCAGACGGAGACCGGTTGGCCGATCGTCGCCAATCCGGTCGGGCTCGGCCTGCTGCCGATCAAACGGGGATCGCCGACCGTGCCCATGCCGGGCTATGAAATCGAGGTCGTCGACGATGCGGCAAAGCCGGTCGCCGCGGGCAAGATGGGCTCGATCGTCATCAAACTGCCGCTGCCGCCGGGCGCGCTGCCCAGCCTATATCGCCAGGACAAAAGGATGATCGAATCCTACCTTGCCGAATTTCCCGGCTATTACAAAACCTCGGACGCCGGCTTCAAGGACGCCGACGGCTATCTGACGATTCTGGGGCGCACCGACGACATCATCAATGTGGCGGGCCATCGGCTGTCGACGGGAGGCATGGAGGAAGTGCTGGCCTCGCACCCGGACGTCGCCGAATGCGCGGTGCTCGGCATCAAGGATGCCCTCAAGGGCGAGCAGCCCTGCGGCTTCATCGTCCTGAAAGCCGGCGTGACGCGCCGCCCGGCGCTCATCGAGCAGGAGATCGTCGCCCTCGTTCGCGAAAAAATCGGCCCGGTCGCCGCCTTCAAGATCGCCATCGCGGTCGATCGCCTGCCCAAGACCCGCTCCGGCAAGATCCTGCGCGGCACGATCAAGAAAATCGCCGACGGCGAGGCCTGGACGATTCCGGCCACCATCGACGACCCGGCCGCGCTCGACGAGATCGCCGCGGCGCTGAAGGCGCGGGCGATCTAGCGCGGGATGCAATTAGGTTGAAGCGGTCGAGTCTGATCCATCGTTCGCATGGCGGAGCGTTTTTCATCCCTGAAAGCTTGTCAAGGATCGTCCTTCGGACGACCGCCGAAGGCGGCGGCCCCTTACGGGGCCGTCCTTGACAAGTTTTCAGGGATGAAAAAAATGGCCTGCATGCGAACAATGGCGCAATCGCGAATTCGGCGCCGAGCGTAAGCGCCGCGATTCAACCATAACGCAACACCTCTAGCGCGGGTCGCCAGGCAAGATTACCGGCAATAGTCCCAGAAGCCGGACGTCCGCGAGGGATCGTTGTAGTACCAGCACATGCCGGGGGCGGGCGGTTGGCCGTAGGTCGCGGCCGCAGCGGCTGCGCCGAGGAAGCCGAGAGCCAGGCCGGGCACGATCCATTGACCGCCGCTCCAATAGCCGCCGCCGCCGCCATGTCCGCCGTGCCAGCCTGGGCCGCCGGGATGGACGGGGCCATGCCCGGGGACGCCATGCTTGGGCGGCGCTTGCACGCTTATGACGTCGCCTGGCCCGACTCCAAGAGCCCTAGCGCCGGCGATGGGCAAGGCGAGCGCCGGCGCCGCCGCCGTTGCGAAAATCGCGCCGGCGATAATGGCGCCCAGCGCCCGGCGGTCGCTCGAAAAAACAAAATTCATCACAGGCTCCCTTCGCCGCCCCGCCGCTCCATAAATCCGGAGGCCGGTTCGCGCCAACAAGATGCGTTCAAGAAACAACCAAAAACAATCGGCGTCAATCTCGCATACGGCAATCGCCGAGCCTCGCTCGCCCCCAGGGAGGGGGCGACCGCCGTCCTATCATCCCGCGCCCTTGAGCTCCTTGAGCTTGCCGAACACCGAATCGACGTCGATCTTTTCTTCTTTTTCCTTGGGCTTGGCCGAGGGGGCGCCGAACACGTCGGCCTGGCTGGTCGGCGAGGGCGCCGGCTTGGCGGTGGTGATTTCGGCGGGAACCAGCGTCTGGCCGCGATCTTCCTCGACCTTGGGGCGCTCCTTGGCGGCGCGATTGACCTCGAAATCGAGGTCGATCTGCGAGCAGAGCCCGAGCGTCACCGGGTCCAGCGGCTGCAGATTGGCCGAGTTCCAATGGTTGCGCTCGCGGATCGCCTCCAGCGTCGATTTGGTGGTGCCGACGAGGCGCATGATCTGCGCGTCCTTCAGCTCGCCGTGATTGCGCAGCAGCCACAAAATGGCGTTGGGCCGGTCCTGCCGGCGCGACAAAGGGGTGTAGCGCGCGCCGCGCTGTTTCTTGAATTCGGGCAGGCTCACCTTGGCGGCGGCCAGCATCAGGCGATGTTCGGGATCCTTTTCGCCGGCGGCGATCTCCTCGCGCGTGAGCTGGTTGGAGGCGATCGGGTCGTGGCCTTTGATGCCGCTGGCCACTTCGCCATCGGCGATGCCCTTGACCTCGAGCGGGTGCAATTTGCAGAATTCGGCGATCTGATCGAAGGTCAGCGACGTATTTTCGACCAGCCAGACGGCGGTCGCCTTGGGCATTAGCGGCGCTTCGCTCATAATCCTTTAACTCCTCATCGATCGAGGGCGCGCCGCGCCGGCCGGCGCCCGGGCGAGGCTGACCCTCAAATCCTTAAATAATTCGGGATTGCGCCGACATATAAGAGACGGGCGTCAAGAAAGCAATTCGCCTGTGACGGAGGTTTGTGACGGGTGTCGGAAAGGCGTGCTCCCCTTGCCGAAGAGCGCCCTAACGCCCAGCTTCCGCTAAGCCGGCGATCGGCCAGTTCCAAGATCTTTCCTTGAAAGGAATATCCAATGAAGTTCAACGCCCTGCTCGTCGCCCTGGCGGGCGCCTGCCTCCTAGGCGCGCCGTCCGCGGAGGCCGCCGGCTGCCTCAAGGGCGCGGTGGTCGGAGGCATTGCGGGCCATTACGCCGGCCATCATGCGGTTCTCGGCGCCATCGGGGGATGCATCGTCGGGCATCATAGGGCCGCGGAGGCGGAGCGGAAAAGGCGGGAGGAGGCCAATCGGCCGCCGGCGCAGTGAGGGTAGTGCGCCTTGCTTCGCCGCGAATTGGCGTTGACCTCTTGCTCTGAATCATGGTTAGATTGACCAATCAATCTAACCAGTCAATTCGTGAGGATCTTATGCGTGAAATCCAGGCGTCCGAGGCCAAGGCGCATCTGGCCAGCCTGCTCGACGAGGTCGAACGCGGCGAGACCGTCGTGATCACCCGGCACGGCAAGCCCATCGCGCGGATCGTGCCCGAAGCGCATCGGCGGCAGGAGGAAATCGATCGCGCCATCGCCGCGATCGAGGAATTTCGCAAGACAATGCCGCGCATTTCGGTTGAGGAAATTCTCTCGGCGCGTCACGAAGGGCATAAATACTGATGCCCTTCGTGGTCGATGCGTCGGTGGTCGCGTGCTGGATCCTGCCCGATGAGCGCCATCCTGTCGCCGCCGCCGCCTACAAAAGGATCGCCGAGGACCCGGCGGTGGCGCCAGGCCTATGGTGGTTCGAGCTTCGCAACTTGCTCCTCGTCAACGAGCGGCGCGGTCGCCTGGATGGCGCCAAGAGCGCGCAGGCGCTTCGCTTGCTCAGAGCGCTCCCGGTGGCGATCGACACGGACGTGGAAGAGGACGTCTTGATGCAGCTCGCCCGGACGCATCGCCTTACCGTCTATGACGCCGCCTATCTTGAGCTGGCGCGGCGTCAGAGCCTCCCCCTGGCGACGCTCGACACCGCGCTTGCGCGCGCCGCGCGCGGCGAGGCGGTCCCCTTGATTGGTCCCGGAGCCGCGCCGTGAAAGAGGCCCGGCGGGCGCCGGGTCTCGTCGCCGCCTCGCCCTATTTCGTCCCGAACATCCGGTCGCCCGCATCGCCGAGGCCCGGCACGATATAGCCGTGGTCGTTGAGGCGCTCGTCGATCGCCGCGGTCCAGATGCCGACTTCCGGATGGGCGTGGTTGAGGCGTTCGACGCCTTCGGGCGCGGCGAGCAGACAGACGAAGCGGATGTCCTTGACGCCGCGCCCCTTGAGCCGGTCGATCGCCGCGATGGCCGAATTGCCGGTCGCCAGCATCGGGTCCATCACGATCACCAGCCGCTCGGCGACGTCGGCGGGCGCCTTGAAATAATATTCGACCGCCTCCAGCGTGTGGGGATCGCGGTAGAGGCCGATATGGGCGACGCGCGCCGAGGGCACGAGCTCCAGCATGCCGTCGAGAAAGCCGACCCCGGCGCGCAGGATCGGCGCGAACACCAGCTTCTTGCCGGCGATCATCGGCGCCTTGGTGGTCTCCAGCGGCGTCTCGACGTCGACCAGCTCCAGCGGCAGGTCGCGCGTCACCTCATAGCAAAGCAGCATGCCGATTTCGTTCAGGAGCTGCCGGAAGCCCTTGGTCGAGCGCCGCTTGTCGCGCATGAGCGTCAGTTTGTGCTGGACCAGGGGATGGTCGACGACATGGGCGCTGGACATGGCGGGCCTCGGAGGGAAAGATACGCGACCTTAGACGAAGTGGGTCCGGCGCCGCTGCGCCGCAATCCAATCATCCCCAGTTTTCCGCATGCCAAGCCGCGCCGCGCGCCTCCTATTGACTGCGCTCGGCTCAGGCTGTCTCTTGGCGGCTTGATGGCGAATGCTTTGACACAGACTTCTCGGCGGAACTGGAACCTTCCCAACATGCTGACCTATGGTCGGCTTGCGGCGGTGCCGCTTGTCGTCGGGTTCCTGTTCTGGCCGGCCGATTTCTGGGCGCGCTGGACGGCGCTGGCGATCTATTCGGCCGCCGCGATCACCGATTTTTTCGACGGCTATCTCGCGCGCGCCTGGTCGCAGCAATCCTCGCTCGGGCGCATGCTCGATCCGATCGCCGACAAATTGCTGGTCGCCGCCGTGTTGCTCGTGCTCGTCGCCGACAAGACGATCGCCGGCTGGTCGCTATGGGCGGCCATCGTCATCCTGTGCCGCGAAATATTGGTGTCGGGCCTGCGCGAATATCTGGCCGAGCTTCGCGTGCCGGTGCCCGTCAGCACCGTCGCCAAATGGAAAACGACAGCCCAGCTCGTGGCGCTCGGCTTTCTCATCGCCGGGCCCGCCGGCGAGGCGATTTTGCCGGGGTCGGTGCGGGTCGGCATCCTGCTGCTCTGGATCGCGGCGATCCTCACGCTCTATACCGGCTGGGACTACATGAAGGCGAGCTACGATCACGTCGGGAGCGAGTGAGCGCCGATGAAAGCCGTCTATTTCGCCTGGGTGCGCGAGCGCATCGGCAAAAGCGAGGAAGAAATTTCGCCACCTGCCGAAGTGGCGACGGTCGGCGAGCTCATCGCCTGGCTGTCGCGGCGCGGCGAGGAATACGCCTATGCCTTCGAGAAGGCGGCGATCATCCGCGCCGCGATCGACCGCGGCCATGTCAAGCACGAGACGGCGATCGCCGGCGCGCGGGAGATCGCGTTCTTTCCGCCGATGACGGGGGGGTAGAGAATTGAATCGTGGCGCTGCTCAATTCTATGCTGGCGTTGGCGCTGCCATCGCCGTGCTCGCCGTCAAGGTCAAGCCGCCTTCGGCGGTCGCTTCGCGAACCTTGACCGCTCCGCGCGGCGATGGCGTTTGGCCTACAAGTCCTTTTGGTGAGCGAAGCGGCCCGGAGGCCGCTCTCGCGCACCAAAAGGACTTGTAGGTAAATTGCCACGCCGACGAGACGCAGTCACGCCGAAGGCGCCGTAGCGAAGCGAAGGAGCGGCGAAGCCCGGACGAATGCTTCGCATTCGCCTAGACTTGACGGCGTCTCGTCGGCGTGGCCGTCCGGCAGATATCGATGAGACCCAGGCGCCAAATGGCCAACGTTCGAGTTCAGGCCGAGGATTTCGACGCCGCCGCCGAGGCCGCGGCGCTGACGCGCGGGCGCACCGATATCGGCGCGCTCGTCACCTTCGTCGGGCTCTGCCGCGATGAGGGCGGCGCGCTGGCGAGCCTGGAGATCGAACATTACGCCGGCATGGCGCGCGAAGAGCTGGCCCGTGTCGCCGCCGAGGCCGAGGCGCGCTGGCCGCTGCTCGGCGCCACGATTATTCACCGCTTCGGCAATATCGCGCCCGGCGAGCAGATCGTGCTGGTGGCGACGGCCTCCGCCCATCGCGGCGCGGCTTTCGCGGCGGCCGATTTCCTGATGGATTATCTGAAAACCCGCGCGCCGTTCTGGAAACGCGCGCATCGCGCCGACGGCTCGATCGAGGATTGGATCGAGGCGAAATCGAGCGACGAGGGCGCGGCGGCGCGCTGGCGCGCCGCCGATCGATAGCCTTCGCCTTGCCGCGTCATTCGGCCGCGCGGCGGGCCTCGACGCCCAGAATGTCCAGCGCCTGTCCGAGGTCCTCGATGAGGTCGTCGACGTCTTCGAGGCCGACCGACAGCCGCACCATGCCTTCGCCAATGCCAAGTTCGGCGCGCGCTTCCGGCTTCAGGCGCTGATGGGTGGTGGTGGCGGGATGCGTCAACAGGCTCTTGGCGTCGCCGAGATTATTGGAAATGCCGATGATCGAGAGGGCGTTGGCCATTTTGAAGGCGCCCGCCTTGCCGCCCTTGACGTCGAACGTCACCAGCGTGCCGCCGCCCGACATCTGCCGTTTGACGAGGGCGGCCTGCGGATGGTCGGGCCGGCCGGGATAGAGCACGCGCGCCACGCTCGGGTGATCGGCGAGATAATCGGCGATCTTGCCCGCCGACAGCACTTGCGCGGCGATGCGCACCGGCATCGTCTCCAGCGATTTCAGCAGCGTCCAGGCGTTGAAGGGCGACAGGCAGGGGCCGGTCTGGCGCAGGTAATTATGGATATGCTCGCTGATGAAGGCCTCGGAGGCGAGGATGACGCCGCCCAGCACCCGGCCCTGTCCGTCGATATGTTTGGTCGCGGAATAGACGACGCAATCGGCGCCGAGCGCGATCGGGTGCTGCAGCAGAGGTGTGGCGAATACATTGTCGACCACCAGCGTCGCGCCATATTCATGGGCGATCCCGGCGACGGCGGCGATGTCGACCACCTCCAGCGTCGGATTGGTCGGGCTCTCCAGGAAGACCGTCTTGGTGTTGGGGCGCATCGCGGCGCGCCATTGGGCGAGATCCGCGCCGTCGACGAGGGTGGTGGCGACGCCGAAGCGCGGCAGCAATTCCTCGACGACGTAAAGACACGAGCCGAACAACGCCTTGGCCGAGACGACATGGTCGCCGGCCTTGACCTGGCCCATCAGCGCCGCGGTCACCGCCGCCATGCCGCTGGCGGTGGCGCGCGCCGCCTCGACGCCCTCCAGCAGCGCCATGCGGCGCTCGAACATCGCCACCGTCGGATTGGCGAAACGCGAATAGATGTAGCCCGGCGCGTCGCCCTTGAAGCGCGCCTCGGCCTGTTCCATCGTGTCGTAGAGATAGCCTTGGGTCAGGAACAGAGCCTCGGACGTCTCCTCGAAGCTCGAGCGCATCGACCCGCCGTGGACGAGCTGCGTGGCGGCGCGCAGGGTCTTGGGGTCGCGGGTCTTGCGTGGGGTCGTCATAAGCCTCTCCTCGCGCGGCGGCGCGCCTGCGGGGCGTCAAGGAACAGGGCGATTGGTGAAAAGCCCCGATCTTTTAGCCCCTTGTTTAGCGTGGCGGCAAGCCGATCGGCTCAAATGACCACGTATGGCGGTCATTTAAGCCCGCCCGCGCCTTGGCGTCAATGCGGCGAAGCGGTAACAAGGAGAAATTGTTGAAACCAATTGGCTTTGAGCCCCCTCATGACGGCGCCGAAAATCGAGGTCCTGCCTAATCTGTTCGATAGCGCGGCGGTGGGCGACGACAGCTATTTCACCCGGGAATTTGGCCTGTTCGGGCGGCAGGAAATCCACGCCATGACGCGCCGCCGCCTCATCCAGGCCTATGCGGCGATCGAGGACGCCCAGTTCCAGCCCGCCAGCCTCGATCTGCGCCTCGGCAAGGAAGTTTATCGCGTGCGCGCGAGCTTTCTGCCCGGCCGCGACCGCTCGGTGCTGGAGCATCTTGAGAGCCTGAACCCGGAGCGCATATCCCTGACCGGCAACGGCGCCGTGCTGGAAAAGGGCATCGTCTATATCGCGCCGCTGATCGAGCGATTGGATCTGCTCCCGAGCCTTTCCGGGGCCGCCAATCCGAAGAGCTCCACGGGGCGCCTCGATATTTTCACGCGCCTCATCGTCGATGGCAGCGAGGCTTTCGACGACGTGCCGATCGGTTATCACGGGCCCCTTTACGTCGAGATTTCGCCGCGCAGCTTCAGCGTGCGCGTTCGCGAAGGCTCGAGGCTCAATCAGATCCGGTTCCGCAACCGCCATCCAAAACAGCGCGCCGCGAACGATTTCGCGCTGAAGGATCATGAAATCCGCCAGCGTCACGAGGAGGCGCCGCTCGTCGACGGCGTCCTCGACGTTCGCGAAGGCCTCATCATGCGCGTCGCGCTTCGCGGCACCTCGGGCCAGATCGTCGGCTATCGCGCGCAGAAGAATGGCGACATCATCGATGTCGACCGCCCCGGCTTTTACGCCGCCGAGGAATTCTGGGAGCCGATCCGGGCGCGCGGCGACGGCCGGCTGATCCTCGACCCCGACGAGTTCTACATCCTCGCCTCGCGCGAGAAAATGCAGATTCCCGCCGATCTTGCCGCCGAAATGGCGCCGATCGATCCGGCCATCGGCGAGTTTCGCGTCCATTACGCCGGCTTCTTCGATCCCGGCTTCGGTCATGGGCCGGGCGGACGTCCGAGCGCGCAGGCGGTGCTGGAGGTGCGCAGCCGCGACGTGCCGTTCCTGCTGGAGGACGGCCAGCCGGTCGGGCGCCTCATCTACGAAAAGCTGCGCGACAAGACCGACGAACTCTACGGCGCGACCGCGGTGTCGAATTACCAGGGCCAGGGGCTGAAGCTTTCCAAGCACTTCCGGGCGTTTGGCGCGGGGTGAGGCGCGCCTAGCCGCCCTTCCGCCGGGTGATATGGGCCGCGTTAAGCAAAATTTATTCGAATAAGCCTATCCGTCTGCGCTGCGTGCTCACGGGAGCGTCAGCGGATGCCAGGCAAGTTAAGGGCGGCGTCGAAGGACCTTCTGGTCCTGGTCGGGGTTCTCTGCCTGTTTGTCGCGGGCGTCTGGGCTGTCTCGCGCGCCACCGTTGAGCATCTCCTGCATCACGACGCCGTTGCGACCGCCCGCACCTGGGCGAGCTACCTCGTCAAAAATGTCGAGGATCTCGATCAGATCGCCGCCGGCCAGAAGCCGTCCGCCGACAGCCAGCGCTTTTTCGATCGCGTGCAGCAGGTCGGCCAGGTCTTCCGCTACATCATCTACGATTCCCAAGGCCACATAAGGCTCGTCTCCGACGACCTTGACGACGATCCGGACGAGGATGAGGATCTGGCGGCCCACAATCCCGCCGCCGCCCGGTCGATCGCCGCCGGCGAACCTTTGATCAACGTCGAGGAGGGAGCGCCGCCCACCCGGCCGCCCTTCTTCGCCGAGGCCTATGTTCCGGTCGCCGTGAACGGCAAAACGGTCGCCATTGTCGAGGTCTATGTCGATCAGACGGAAAAGCGCGACGACTATGGCCGCACATTCGCGGTTTCGACGGCGGCGCTCGGTCTCCTCATCGGACTGGCCTTCGGCGTTCCAGCCGTCGCCTGGCGCCGCCGCACCAATGAAAAGCGCATCGTGGACGACCGCATCCGCTTTCTCGCCCGGCACGATTCGCTGACAAGCCTGCCGAACCGCGACAATCTGACCGCCAAGATCGGCCTCGCCTTGGCGGCCTTGCGCGAGCGCGGCGGACTTTTGGCGATGCATCACGTCGATGTCGACCGTTTCAAGGACATCAACGACGCGCTGGGGCATGAAGCGGGGAATGCGCTCATCGTGGCGATCGCCGAACGTCTGCGCGGCAGGGTCGGCCCGGACGACATCGTGGCGAGGCTTGGCGGCGACGAATTCGTCGTTTTGCAGATGAGCCCGGCCGATGAAAGCGACGCCCTGCGCCTCGGTCAGGCCATTGGCGGCGACCTGGCGCGGCCTTACGCGATCGGCGGGCAGGCCGTCAGCATCACGACAAGCATCGGCATCGCGATCGCGCCGGGCAACGGCGACGACGCGACGCGGCTGATGAAGAGCGCGGATCTGGCGCTCTATCGCGCCAAGGCGGAGGGGCCCAACGCCGTCAGGCTGTTTTCTCCCGACATGGAAGCCGATCTTAACGAGCGTCTCCGTCTCGAGCGCGCCATACGCGACGCGCTGGTCGGCGATCGCTTCGAATTGCACTTCCAGCCGGTGGTGCGGATGCCCGAGCGCCGCCTCGTCGGGTTCGAGGCGCTGCTGCGCCTCAAGGACGAACATGGCGTGCCGATCCCGCCAGCGATTTTCATCCCGGTCGCCGAGCAGATCGGGCTGATCGGCGCGATCGGCACCTGGGTGCTGCGCGAGGCGTGCAAAACCGCGGCGGCGTGGCCCGCCCGTTTGACCGTGGCGGTCAATCTTTCGCCGGCCCAATTCGCCGGCGGCGATCTCTATGAAACCGTGGTCGCCGCGCTTGCCGATTCGGGGCTTGCGGCGCGCCGCCTCGAATTGGAAATCACCGAAGGCCTGCTGCTCACCGACACGCAAGCGGTGATGGGCGAATTGCGCAAGCTGAAGGATTTCGAGGTCGCCATCGTGATGGACGACTTCGGCACGGGCTATTCGAGCCTCAGCTATTTGTGGAAGTTCCCCTTCGACAAGCTCAAGATCGATCGCGCCTTCATGCAGGCGCTCGACGCCGCCGACCACGAGAACGCCGAGACCATCGTGCGCACGATCATCGATCTTGGCCAGTCGCTGGGCGTGACCGTCACCGTGGAGGGCGTCGAAAACGATCGGCAGCTTCACTTCGTCGAGGCGGCCGGATGCGATCAGATACAGGGCTATTTTTTCGGCCGTCCGATGCCGGTGACCGAGATCGCGGCCTGTATCCTTGGCGATTTGAATGGCGCGCTGTCGCCCAAGGCGCCGAGCGGCCGGTCGCCGCAAGCCAAAATCGTGGGATAAAAGTTCGCCTTCCGCGTGTCCCGAGGGAACCCGGCCGCGCCTCGGAGGTTTTGTCAGCTTGGACGGCTCCAGGAGGACGGCATGGGCGATGAACGCGGCAAGCGCACCGACGACAAGGCCAAAGGCGGCGTCGACGGCAAATCCGGCAAGGCGGAGCTCGACCAGAGCCAGCAGACGCGAGGGCAGCCGGACAAGGCGGGCAAGCCGCCCTACAGAGGCTTCAGCGCCGCCGACGACCCGAAGCGGGTCGACAGGACGCCGGTCGACCGCGAAGGCAGCGTCGACGACGAATAGTACGGCCAGCTCGGCGCGAGGAGAGCGCTGACAGCGGATTTGACGGCGAGGGAAGGATCCGCGGCCAGACTATCTTCGAACGGCCCGGCCATCCCCCTGAAACCTCCGTTTCAAGACGGCCTCTGCGAGTCGACAGGGTTCGGCGGGCTGTAGGCCGTTGGGCCGAATAATATCGCCGGCCAATGCTTATAATTATTCTGTTTCAGCTCCATGTAAAGTTTACAATAGGGAGCAAATAGAAACCTGAGCGGGGTGTTGCAATAGTCCGCGTTATCCTCAAAAAGCCCCACCTCTGGAATATAGCTGGGCGGCTCCGCATAGGTGCCGAATAGCCGATCCCATATTGTCAATCGCGCTCCAAAATTCGATCCGTTCGATAAGTTGAACTTTTCCTCTCTGGCGTGATGGGTGAAATGCACGCCGGGGGTCACAAATATCCATCGCAGCATGCGAAGCGCGCGGGAACGGGTTTCAAGGTGAGTGAGAACGACCGAGTGCGAGGGGTCGGCAAGCGCGTCGAAAATCACCGCCGCCACCAGCACCCATCCCGCGTCGCGTATATCGACCGAAAGGAGCTTCGTGACGAACGGAAGCAGCAGAAGCACGAAAACCTTGCCGCCCGCCACGTTCAGCAACAGGGATGGCGGGTCGGCCGAATTGGTGAGCTGCGATAATTTGTGTGACCGGTGGTGATTGATGTGACCGAGGTTCCATAAAATCCGGATGTCGTGGCCCCATCTATGAGCCCAGTAGAAGCAGAAATCGCCGATCAGGCACGCCGCCGCCAACGCGACGGCGCCATTGAGATGCGCGATGGTGGGAACGACACGAAGCGCGCTCACGTATAGGGAGATCAGGTTCGTAATCAGCGGATTCAGAAATAAAAAAACAGCCGTAAGTATGAAAACACTGTTGACGATCGCAATATTTATCATGGCTTCGTAGTCAAAACTATCTCCGGTAATTTTTTTATAGAAATAAATATCCAATAAAGCGATGAGCGCCGAGAAGGATAAGCGAAAAGCAGTTGCGATTAGTAATATTTTTGCTATGGGCCCTGAGACGTCAGAGGTGAGTATTTCTTGCACGTTGTCATAAATTGTTATTGTTCTAAGGCTCAAAACGCCTGGCAGCGCGCTAAAGTGATAGTGGAATAAAATTTCAAATATCAGCGCCGATAGAGAAGCTACGCACAAAATAATTATCTTTATTTTGCTACCTCTAAGTTGGATATCCTTGTCCCATGCATACGTCTTGATGAAAAGAGCGATCGTTTTTAGCCTAAGCGCCTTGGTCGTATCTGGGTCCGCAGACGACATCGCTATCTCAGGGCCTAGTGGGATCCTATAGTTCCACCTCTATGTCCTTTTGAATAAAGGAAGCTTAAGCGCGGCGATTAAATGAGCGCGTCGGAAAACTGTGTTTTGCGATGACAGGCCGGTCTTTATCTTTTCGCCGGGTTGCCGTCTTCGCTCGATTTACAATCGGGTGCGCAATTCTACTGCGCCATGGCGGTATCGAGGCTGGCGGGACGGGCGCAATGTCCATGCGGCGGGTCGCGACGCGTCGGCCTCGATCTTGGCGATGTGGACGAGGCGCTGTCGCCCAAGGCGCCGGCTGGCCGGCCGCCGCAAGCAAAGGTCGCGGGATAATACGGGACGCCGGTCGACGGGGAAGGCGGGATCGACGAAGAATAGCTACGGCCGGCTCGGCGCAAGGAAAGCGGTGAGCGCGGATTTGATGGCGACGGAAGGGTCCGCGGCCAGCCCGAACAAATGAAGCAGCGCCGCGGCGAAAAACATCAAGAAGCAGGCCTTGAAGGCGAGCAGCGCGGCATAGCCGATGGGATTGTCGTCGCTCGCAAAACGCACGTTGGTGACGCCGCCGACGCCCGAGACGCCGGTCCGGATGTCCCTCACGATGATGCAGGCGATCGCGACGACCAGTGCGCCGCATAGGAAGACTTTGAAGGCGTCAGGAGGCATGGCGAGGGTCCGGCGGCGATTTACCCTTTGGACCACGCGCGGGTTAAGTTCGGCTGAACGGCGGGGTTGCGGCTCGCGCCGCGAGCTTCGAATTGCCGACCCGTATGCGCCGCCACGTCCCCCAGTCAAGATCTGCGCCCGCATTTCAAGGCGCCCATGTTACGGAAGGGAGGGATGCGGAGAGCTTCTTCGCTGAATTACTAGCTAACGAGCGCGCAATAAAACTTCTCCGACCCTTAGGTTCTTGGGAAGCCGTGATCGTCGGCGGCCTCACCAGGATTGCGGGTCGGAACACGTTCGAAAAGTTGGCGCTCCTATAGATTGTGGCTAAGCTCAAGGTCTATTCCAGGCAATGCCGAGTTTCCGCGCAAAGATTGGCCGGGAATGAGGGTAGGATGGGGAGGAACGATATGATCGATAATTCCCGCGATCGAGCTCGCCGGACACGCCGAGTGTCTTATCGCCATACCATTTTGAAGGAGAGGGTGATGACGATCCGCGCCGCCTTGATCGCATTGTTTGCTTTCGTGTCGCCCTGCGCTGGGCTCGCCGAGACCATCGAGGTTTTCGACAATCATGGGGGCGTGGTCCCTGACTATGACGCGCATTGGGCTGAATTGGCCGCGCGCGGCGTCGACGTAAAAATTGTGGGTCCGTGCCAATCGGCCTGCACAGTCTTGCTTGGGCATATTCCGCGTGACAAGATCTGCGTGACGCCGCAAGCCTCGTTTGGCTTCCACCTCGCTAAATTTCCAAGGTCTACCGCTATTTTGTGGGCCGCCTATAGCCCGGAAATTCAAGCCTGGATTAATCAGCACGGCGGTCTGACAAGCGAATTCATCTGGATGAAGGCCCCGGACACATATCGATTCTTTAAGAAGTGCTGAGCGCGTGCGTCTATCGCCACGAGCTTGACCTTGAATCGCTGATGGGGACCCGCGGCGGGGCATACCCGATTTCAATGCTCGCCAATCGGCTGAAATGCCCGCAGTGCGGCTCTCGAAAGGTAGCCCTGATTTTCAGCCTGCCGAGCAATCCCATGGCGAAGCGGGCTTGAACGCCGCCTTGCCCTCTCGTATGCTCGCTACCTCGCGGGCGCTGAGCCGGCGCGGAGACTAAAAAGAGACTTCTGAGAGACGGGACAGACCTAAGTCTTTGAAATGCGGGCGTAGTTCAATGGTAGAACGGAAGCTTCCCAAGCTTCATACGAGGGTTCGATTCCCTTCGCCCGCTCCAGCTCCCCGATCCGGCCGCAGCGCGGCGCCCCAACCAGCGAGACGGCGGTAATGAGATTTCTTTGGGCTTGCGGCTTGGCGCTCGCGTTGATGGGCGCGCCGGCGCAGGCCGCCGGCAAGGCCGTCACTTTGTGCAAGCCCGACGAGGCCGTCGTCTTTTCCTGCTCGAGCGGCGCACGCTATGCATCCGTCTGCGCCTCCAAGGACATTTCGAAGAGCCAGGGCACGATGCAATATCGCTCCGGCTCGCCCGACAAGCTGGAACTGGTCTATCCGCAGACGCCCGGTCAGCCCGCCAAGGATTTCACCGGGGGATGGCTGATGTTCTCGGGCGGCGGCGGCGCCTTCCTGCGCTTCTCGAACGGGCCCTATGAATACACCGTGTTCAGCGCCACCGGAAAATGGGGGCCCAACGAGAGCGCGCTCGACGAAGAGGGCGTCGCCATCCGCAAGGACGGAAAAGAATTCTCCAATTTCGTATGCCGCAACCTGCGCCCCGACGTCGGCGAACTCGGGCCGGATTTCCTCGAAAAAATGGGCATGTCGCCCGCCGATCCCGACCCCGAGTTTTCGGTGCCGGAGGCGTTCTTCAAGAAGTGAGGGGAGGGGGCGGTCGGTGGCGGACCGTCGCGCTGCCATCGCCGTGCTCGCTGTAAAGGTCAAGCCGCCTTCGGCGGTCGCTTCGCAAGAGCTTCGCGAACCTTGACAGCTCCGCGCGGCGATGGCGTTTGGCCACCATGTCCTTTTGGTGAGCGAAGCGGCCAAGAGGCCGCTCTCGCGCACCAAAAGGACATGTAGGCAGTGAGCCGCGCCGACGCGACGCAGTCACGCCGAAGGCGCCGAAGCGAAGCGTAGGAGCGGCGAAGCCGCTTGACGGCGTCGCGGCGGCGTGGCCCCGCAACGCAGCTCCCTCACCCCCTCAACCTCACATTCTCCGGATCGAACGGGCTGTCGCCGATGATGACCGCGCGGCGCGTTTCTCCCAGAACGCGAATGTCGAGTTCGGTTCCGAGCGCGGCATGTTCGGGCTGCACCATGGCCAAAGCCAGGGACTTGCCCGTGCGCCAGCCGTAACCGCCCGACGTCGTGCGTCCCACCGAAACGCCGCCGCGCGTCACCGGCTCGGAGCCGCGCGGGTCGGCGTCGGCGACGCCATGCACCTCCAGCGTGACGAGCCGGTTGGCAAAGCCCTTGGAGGCCCAAGCGAGCAGCGCGTCGCGGCCAAGGAAATCGCCTTTCTTCAGATCGATGAAGCGCTCCAGGCCCGATTCGAGCCCGGCATATTCGATCGACAATTCGCGCCCGACGAGCTTGTAGGATTTTTCCAGCCGTAAGGAATCCATCGCCCTTATGCCGAACGGCTTGATGGCGAATTCCGCGCCCGCCTGCATCAATTTATCGAAGATATAATTCTGCATCTCGATCGGGTGATGAAACTCATAGCCGAGCTCGCCGACGAAATTGACGCGCAGCGCCAGCACGCCGGCCGCCCCGATCGACAGCGGCCGTGCGGTGAGCCAGGGAAACGCCTTGTCGGAGACGTCGATGTCGGCGACCTTGGCGAGCACTTCGCGCGCGCGCGGGCCGGCCAGCACCAGCACGCCATATTGCGTCGTCACCTTGTCGAGGCGAACGCTGGGGTCGGCGGGCAGAAGCTTTTGCAGCGTGTCGAAGTCATGCGTCTCGAGCGCGCCGGCGCAGACGAGATAGAAGCGCTGCGGCCCGACGCGGGTCAGCGTGAATTCGGCGCGAACGCCGCCGCGCTTGGTCAGGAGATAGGTCAGCGTCACCCGGTTCAGCGCTTTGGGAATCTTGTTGGTGAGAATGGAATTCAGCCACGCCTCGGCGCCGGGTCCCGATACTTCGATTTTCGCAAAGGCCGACATGTCCTGCAGCCCGACATTCTCATGCACGTTGCGGCATTCGGCGCCGACGAAATCGAAATAATTGGAGCGCCGGAAGCTCCATTTCTCGCGCGGCTTGGCGTCGCCCGCGACGGGCGGATGGTTCTCGTTCATCAGAACGTCGGGCTTGGCGAGGTCGGCTTCGCTGAGCGAATAACCCGGCGGCGCAAAGAAGTTCGGCCGCTCCCAGCCATAGATCGCGCCGAACACCGCGCCGAGATCGCGCATGCGGCCATAGCACGGCGTTTGCCGCAACGGCCGCGCGCCGGCGCGCTCCTCGTCGGGGTAGTGGACGGAGAAGACTTTGGCGTAGGCCTCTTCGTTCTTCTCGATGAGAAAGCCGGTCTGCGCATAGGGGCCGAAGCGGCGGGGATCGACGCCCAGCATGTCGATGGTCGGCTCGCCCTCGGCGATCCATTCGGCCAATTGCCAGCCGGCGCCGCCCGCCGCGGTGACGCCGAACGAATGGCCTTCGTTGAGCCAGAAATTGCGCAATCCCGGCGCCGGGCCGACGATGGGCGAGCCGTCCGGCGTATAGGCGATGGCGCCGTTATAGACCTTCTTGATGCCGACCTCGCCGAACGCCGGCACGCGGGCGATCGCCGCCTCGATATGCGGCTCGAGGCGCTCCAGATCCTCCTGGAAAAGTTCGTATTCGCTTTGCGCCGACGGCCCGTCGACGTAGCAGGCCGGCGCGCCTGTCTCATAGGGGCCGAGCAGCAGGCCGCCAGCCTCTTCGCGCATATACCAGGAACTGTCGGATTCGCGCAAAACCCCCATTTCGGGCAGGCCCTGGGCCTTGCGCGCCTGGATCGCCGGATGCGCCTCGGTGACGATATATTGATGCTGGACCGGGATCACCGGCACGTTGAGGCCGACCATGCGTCCGGTCTGGCGCGCAAAATTGCCGGTCGCCGCCACGACATGTTCGCAGATTATGTCGCCCTTGTCGGTGACGACCTTCCATTCGCCGCCCGTCGTGCGCTCGATCGCCGTCACCACGGTGTGGCGGTTGATTTCGCCCCCGCCGTTGCGCGCGCCGCGCGCCAGCGCCTGCGTCAGATCGGCCGGCTGGATGTAGCCGTCTTCGGGGTGCTGAAGCGCGCCCAGAATGCCGTCGGTCTCGCAGAGCGGCCAGATCTCCTTGAGTTGCCGGGGGGTGAGGAACTTCACCTCGATGCCGCCGATCGTCGCCGCGACGCCGGCGTAATATTGATATTCGTCGAGCCGATCCTGCGTGCGCGCGAGACGGATGTTCGATACTTGCGAAAGGCCGACGTCGAGCCCGGTTTCGGCGCCGAGCCTTTTGTAGAGCGCCACCGAATATTTATGGATCTGCCCGACGGAATAGCTGACGTTGAACAAAGGCAGCAGCCCCGCCGCATGCCAGGTCGAGCCGGACGTGAGCTCCTTGCGCTCGACGAGGACGCTGTCGGTCAGCCCCTTCTTGACGAGGTGGTAGAGCGTCGAGACGCCGACGACCCCGCCGCCGATCACCACCACCCGAGCCTGCGTTCGCATGAGACCATCCGCCGTTTGTGCCGCCGGTCAGCCTATGCCGCCGATTGGCCGTCCTGTCGAGCCCGGCCTCACCTTTGCGCGGTCTCCCAGTTCGGCGCCTCGAAATAGGGGGCGTTGGAAGCGGCGAGCGGGGCGCGGCCCAGAATAAGGTCGGCGGCCTTTTCGCCGATCATAATCGTCGGCGCGTTGAGATTGCCGGAGGTAACCGACGGCATGATCGAGGAATCGACGATCCGCAGCGCCTCCAGGCCATAGGCGCGCGCCTGCGGATCGACCACCGCCATCGGATCGCTTTTTGCCCCCATCTTGCAGGTGCAGGAGGGGTGATAGGCGCTCTCGGCGTGGCGCCGCACGAAGCCGTCGATCGCCTCGTCGCTGACCACCTCTGCGCCGGGCTGGATCTCGCGCCCGCGATAGGGATCGAAGGCCGCTTGCGCGAATATTTCGCGGGTCAGCCGCACGCAGGCGCGCATCTCGGTCCAGTCGTCGGCATGGCTCATGTAATTGAACTGGATGCGCGGATAGTCGCGCGGGTCGGCCGATTTGAGGCGAACCCAGCCGCGGCTTCTGGAGCGCAAGGGTCCGACATGCGCCTGAAAGCCGTGTTCGCTCGCCAGGCCGAGGCCGTCATAGCTCACCGCCAGCGGCAGGAAGTGAAACTGAATGTCGGCATAGCGCACGCCGGCGCGCGAGCGGATGAACCCGCCCGTCTCGAAATGATTGGTCGCGCCATGGCCCTGTCCGCGCAGCAGCCATTGCAGGCCGATCCGCGCGCGCGAGAATAGGCCGACATGACGATAGAGCGTGATCGGCCGGATGGAGGCGACCTGAAAGTAGAATTCGAGGTGGTCCTGCAAATTCTCGCCGACGCCGGGCAGGTCGTGAACGACCGGGATATTGAGGGCTCGCAACTCCTGCGCCGGCCCGACGCCCGAAAGTTTGAGGAGCTGCGGCGAATTGATCGGGCCGCCGCTGAGGATCACCTCCCGCCGCGCCAGCGCGACCTGTTCGCGCCCGCCCCTTTCATAGCGCACGCCGATCGCCCGGCGCCCTTCGAACAGGATCTTCGTCGCCAGCGCATGCGTGACGACCTTGAGATTGCCCCGCTTCATGGCCGGGCGCAGATAGGCGTTGGCGGCCGACCATCGGACGCCGTCCTTCACCGTCATGTCGAAGCGGCCGAAGCCCTCCTGTCGCTCGCCGTTGATGTCTGATGTCACGCCGTAGCCGGCCTGGCGTCCCGCCTCGACGAAGACCTCGTAAAGCGGGTTGGTGGTCGGCCCGTAGCGCGTGGCGAGGGGTCCGTCGCCGCCGCGATAGATATCCGCGCCGTCGCGCCGCCCTTCGGCGCGCCTGAAATAGGGCAGCACGTTGCGATAGCCCCAACCGGCCGCGCCTTCCTCCTCCCAGCGGTCGAAATCGAGCGGGTTGCCGCGGACATAGACGAGGCCGTTGATCGAGGAGGAGCCGCCCAGCACCTTGCCGCGCGGCACGTGAAAGCGGCGATTGCCAAGATGCGGCTCCGGCTCGCTTTCGTATCGCCAATTATAGCGCTTTCTGTTCATCGGAATCGACAGGGCGCCCGGCATCTGAATGACGAGGGAACGGTCCGAACCGCCAAATTCGAGCAGCAGCACGCTGGAGCGCCCGTCTTCGGTGAGCCGGTCCGCCAGCACGCATCCGGCCGAACCGGCCCCCACGACAATGTAATCGAAACTCTCGCTGCTTTGCCGGTTCATCAACATTTCTTCAGGTCAGTGGGCCAAGGCGCCGAATGGCCGCGGACCCCGATTGCGCCGCGACCAGCCGATAAAGCCTGGCAATGTCAATGCCGGCATGCATAATCCAGCCCGCCTTTCGGTTGGAGACTTGGTCGCTCCCCGAACCGGCTCGAACCTCGGAGCGCCTCATGCGCGCAATCGCGCCCATTTTGATCCTGCTTGTCCTGGCTTTGTCGGTTTCCGGCTGCGACAAATGCGGCGATTGGTTCGGCCAGCACCCCGCCCATTCCTGCCATGACGAATCCCAGTTGAAATAAAGTCGCGGCTTTTGCATGGCTCAAAACAGCGCTCGTTCGCTTCGCGCCCATTGCGCCTTGTCGCCGGCGTCTGTATCGCAGGCTGTCGAGAGCGACAGAGGATTCTGATATTTTGAGCGTGGCGGAACCGGAAATCACCGACGCTGTTGTGGCGAGCCATGGCCTCAAGCCCGAGGAATATGCGCGCTTTCTCGCGCTCATCGGCCGCGCCCCGACATTCACCGAGCTTGGCATCGTATCGGCGATGTGGAACGAGCATTGCTCTTATAAATCCTCGCGAATTCACCTGCGCAAGCTGCCGACTTCCGCCCCTTGGGTGATCCAGGGGCCCGGCGAGAACGCCGGCGTCATCGACATCGGCGACGGCCTTGCCTGCATATTCAAGATGGAGAGCCATAACCACCCCTCGTTCATCGAGCCCTATCAAGGCGCGGCGACCGGGGTCGGCGGCATTTTGCGCGACGTGTTCACGATGGGCGCGCGCCCCGTCGCCTGCCTCAACTTCTTGCGCTTCGGCGCGCCCGACCATCCCAAGACGCGGCATCTTGTCGCCGGCGTCGTCGCCGGGATCGGCGGCTACGGCAATTCGTTCGGCGTGCCGACGGTCGGCGGCTCGGTCGGCTTTCACAAGCGCTATGACGGCAACATCCTCGTCAATGCGATGGCGGTCGGCATCGCGCGGACCGACGAGATTTTCTACGCCAAGGCGACGGGGGTGGGAAACCCGATCGTCTACCTCGGCTCCAAGACCGGGCGCGACGGCATTCACGGCGCGACCATGGCCTCGGCCGCCTTCGAGGCCGATGCGGAGGAAAAGCGCCCGACCGTCCAGGTCGGCGATCCCTTCGCCGAAAAACTGCTGCTGGAAGCCTGTCTCGAACTGATGGCGTCCGGCGCCGTCATCGCCATCCAGGACATGGGCGCGGCGGGGCTCACTTCCTCGGCGGTGGAAATGGGGGCCAAGGGCGGCCTTGGCGTCGAACTCGACCTCGACGCCGTGCCCTGCCGCGAGACCGGCATGAGCGCCTATGAGATGATGCTCTCGGAGAGCCAGGAGCGCATGCTGATGGTCCTGCATCCTGAAAAGGCCGCGGTCGCCGAAGCGATCTTCCGCAAATGGGGGCTCGACTTTGCGGCGATCGGCAGGACCACGGACGACCTGCGCTTTGTCGTCAAGCGTCACGGCAAGGTGATGGCCGACCTGCCGATCAAGGAGCTCGGCGACCAGGCGCCGGCCTATGACCGCCCGTGGATCGCCGCGCCCAAGCATCCGGTTCTTTCCGCCGAAGACCTCGAGCCGCCGATGTCCAATCGCGACGCGCTGCTCAAACTCGTCGGCTCGCCGGACCTTTGCTCCAAGCGCTGGGTCTATGAGCAATATGACACGCTGATTCTCGGCAATACGGTCGAGGGTCCCGGCGGCGATTCCGCCGTGGTGCGGCTCGGCGACGGGCCGAAGGGCCTCGCGCTGACCACCGACGCGACGCCGCGCTATTGCGAGGCCGACCCCGTCGAGGGCGGCAGGCAGGCCGTCGCCGAGGCCTGGCGCAATCTGATCGCGGTCGGCGCGCGGCCGCTTGCATTGACCGACAATCTCAACTTCGGCAACCCGGAAAAACCCGAGGCGATGGGTGAGTTCGTCGGCTGCCTCGCCGGCATCGGCGAAGCGGCGCGCGCGCTCGATTTTCCCATCGTGTCGGGCAATGTGTCGCTCTACAACGAGACGATGGGCGCAGGCATCCTGCCGACGCCGGCGATCGGCGGCGTCGGGCTCATCGACGATGTCGCCGCCGCCGCGACGATCGCCTTCAAGGCGCCCGGCGAGATCGTTCTGATGATCGGCGGCGCCGGGACCTGGCTCGGGCGCTCGGCCTGGCTCGAGACGATCTGCGGGCGCGAAGAGGGCGCGCCGCCGCCCGTCGATCTTGGCGCCGAGCGGCGCAACGGCGAATTCGTTTTCGTGCTCATCCGCGCCGGCAACGCGACCGCCGCGCACGATATTTCCGACGGCGGCCTTGGCGTGGCTTTGGCCGAAATGGCGATGGCGGGACGGCTCGGCGCGAAGATCGACGCCGAGGCGCTTGAGGGCGCCGCCCACGGCTTCCTGTTCGGGGAGGATCAGGGCCGCTATGTCGTGACGGCGCGCGGCCCCGAGGCCGCCGCCATTCTCGCCCAGGCCGCAGCGGCGGGCGTCGCGGCCCGGCGCCTCGGGACGACGGGCGGCGACGCGTTGACGCTGCCCGGCGACCCCCCCATATTGGTGAGCGATTTGGCGCGCGCCCATGAATCCTGGTTCCCCGCCTTCATGGCGGCGCCGCGACGGGAGTTCGCATGATAGAACTCGTCCAATTGAAAGCGCTTGCCGGCTTCAACTATGTGCGCGTCGATCAGGTGATTGCGATCAGCGCGACCGAGCCCAGCAAATGCATCGTCATCATGAGCGGCGGCATAACCGTGCCAGTTTCGGAACCGGCCAAGGACGTCATCGCCAAATTGGAGGCGGTGGGGCAGGAAAAAAAGGAATAGACGATGGCGATGCCCGCGGCTGAAATCGAGCGCCTCATCGTCGCGGCCTTTCCCGACGCGCGCGTCGAGATCAAGGATTTGGCCGGCGACGGCGATCATTATTCGGCGACCGTGGTTTCCGCGGCCTTCCGCGGCAAGAGCCGCGTGCAGCAGCACCAGATGGTCTATGGCGCGCTGAAGGGCCAGATGGGCGGCGCGTTGCACGCGCTGGCGCTGCAGACGTCGGTCGCGCCGGAATAAGTCGCTAGCGCGTGCTGCAATTAGGTGGAAGGGGTCGAGTCTGATCCATCGTTCGCATGGCGGAGCGTTTTTCATCCCTGAAAGCTTGTCAAGGATCGTCCTTCGGACGACCGCCGAAGGCGGCGGCCCCTAGGGGGGCCGTCCTTGACAAGCTTTCAGGGATGAAAAAAATGGCCTGCATGCGAACAATGGCGCAATAGCGAAATCGGCGCCGAGCGTAGGCGCTACGATTCAACTGCAACGCAGTAGGCCGTAAGGTCTTATTTTGCCGCCGGCTTGGGGTTCATCAGGTCGCGCAGATCCCATTTTTCGTCGCCGTTTTCGCCGGTGATGTCGTCGATTTTCCAGGCGCCGCCCTCGCGCGCGAAAATGTAGCGAACGACATTGCGCGGGGGCTTCGCCTCGCTGTCGAAACTCGCCGCGACGACCGTCTTGGCGGCGTCGCTGCTTTCGAGCGCGATCGACAGGTTGCGCACGATCGGATCCTGCGAATTGGTGACGGGATCGAAGTCGAGGATCGGTTCGTTGGTCTTCTTGGAGCGCAGGTCCATCGCCTTCTTGGCGGCGAGCAGCGATTTGGTGAGGTTCTTGCGAACCTTGGCGTCGTCGATGGCGGAGGGAACCTGGTAGTCGCCCTTCGGCCCCGCCGCGATATGGTAGATTTCGATGACCATTTCGGTCGGGCTCTGCTCCGCAGCCGCGGCCGGAAGGGCGCAGAAAGCGGCGAGAAAGGCCGCAAGGAAGATTCGACGTTTCATGGATTACTCGCCTTGCCTTTGGGGAGGAAGCCTCAGGATTGAGCCAGCCCGGGATTGCAAAGTCCAGGTGGTATCGAGGCGCTTACGGTCTCCTCTGAGCCGACGGCCAATAGATTTTGCCTCGGACGGCTGGCGGGAAAGGCGAGGGGGCTCTATATGGAAGGCGTGGAAGCGGGGCCTTGACCCCCGCCTTAAGAGGTTGCGCGCCATGGCTAATGTTCACGATTCTATCACCCAGGAAATCACCGAGAACCCCGTCGTCCTCTTCATGAAGGGCACGCCGGAATTCCCGCAATGCGGTTTCTCGGGTCAGGTTGTGCAGATTCTCGACTATCTCGGCGCGCCCTTCAAAGGCGTCAACGTGCTCGCCGACGCGGAACTGCGCCAGGGCATCAAGGAATTCGCCAATTGGCCGACCATCCCGCAGCTCTATGTCAAGGGCGAATTCGTCGGCGGCTGCGACATCGTGCGCGAAATGTTCCAGTCGGGGGAACTCGCCGCGCATCTCGCCGAATCCGGCGTCGAGCTCAAGCAGACCGCCAAGGCGTAAAGCGAAAGCGATCCCTTCTCCCGAGAATCGGGAGAAGGTGGCCTCGCGTTAGCGAGGTCGGATGAGGGCCTCGAAGCTAGGCGCCTCGCCCGACCTTTCACCCAGCTTATAGGCCCTCATCCGGCCTTTGCTTACGCAAAGGCCACCTTCTCCCGCAAAGCGGGAGAAGGGTTGCGCGGCAGCGCTACTTCCCCACCATCGCGGTCACCACCTTCACCGCGTCGGGCGAATCCCATTGCGCCGGGCCCGCCATCACGGCAAGTTCGCACCCGTCGGGGCCGATCAGCAGCGAGGTCGGCAAGCCCAAAGCCTTGCCCGCGACGCGCAAAGTCTCGAACGCATCGGCGCTGGAATCGGCGTAGCTCTTGAGGCTCTTCACCCCGGCGTCGGCCAGGAAAGCCTTCGGCCGGTCGAGACGGCTGGTGTCGATATTGACGGCGACCACCTCGAAATCCTTGCCGCCGAGCTTAGCCTGCAGGCGGTCGAGCGCCGGCATTTCCGAGCGGCAGGGCACGCACCATGTCGCCCACAGATTAAGCAGCACGTTGCGGCCCCTAAAATCGGCCAGCGTCAGCTTCTTGCCGTCCGCCCCGCTGAACGAAATATCGACCGCCGGCTTAGGGTTCTTGTCCACGTTCAAGGCGGCGACCTCGCCCTCGGCGAGGGGCGCGAGGCGCGCGGCGACCGCCTTGGCGGCCGGGCAGGCGGCCTCGTCCTTGCTCCCGCCCGGCCCCGTCCCGTATAGGACGGCGGCGCCGAGCGCGGCGGCGGCAAGCGCGGCGAGGATAATCACGGTGCGCCCTTGCCGTTTGCGCGGGGCGGGCTTTTGATCGGTCATTCAGGCATCCAAGGGGCGGCGATGAGCAACAAGATGTGGGGCGGACGCTTTGCCGGCGCCCCGTCCGACATAATGGAGGAGATCAACGCCTCGATCGACTTCGACCGCAAGCTCGCCGCTGAGGACATTGCGGGCTCGAAGGCCCATGTCGCGATGCTCGCCCATACCGGCATTATCTCCCGCGCCGACGCCGACGCCATATCGGCTGGTCTAGACGAGGTTCGCGCCGAAATCGAGGCCGGGTCTTTCACGTTTTCGCGCGCCCTCGAGGACATTCATCTCAATATCGAGCAGCGCCTTGCCGATTTGATCGGCCCGGCGGCGGGGCGCCTGCATACGGCGCGCTCGCGCAACGACCAGGTCGCGCTCGATTTCAAGCTATGGGTGCGCGAGACGCTCGACGCGCTCGACGCGCAGCTCGTCGATCTCCAGATGGCGCTTGCCGAAAAGGCGCTCGTCCATGCCGGCGCCGTGATGCCCGGCTTCACCCATCTGCAATCGGCCCAGCCGGTGACCTTCGGCCATCATCTGCTCGCCTATGTCGAAATGATCGCCCGGGATCGCGGCCGGTTCGCCGACGCGCGCAAGCGCCTCAACGAAAGTCCGCTCGGCGCGGCCGCGCTCGCCGGCACGAGCTTTCCGATCGACCGCGAAATGACCGCCAAGGCCCTCGGATTCGACCGGCCGACCGCCAATTCGCTCGACAGCGTCGCCGACCGCGATTTCGTGCTGGAGACGCTCGCCGCCGCGGCGATCTGCGCGACGCATCTGTCGCGTTTCGCCGAAGAGATCGTGCTGTGGACGACGGCGCAATTCGGCTTCATCCGGCTGTCGGACGCTTTTTCGACGGGCTCCTCGATCATGCCGCAAAAGCGCAATCCGGACGCCGCCGAACTGGTGCGCGGCAAGACGGGCCGCGTGGTCGGCGCGCTGGTCGCCCTGTTCAGCGTGATGAAAGGCCTGCCGCTCGCCTATTCCAAGGACATGCAGGAGGACAAGGAAGGCGCCTTCGATGCGCTGCAGACGCTGTCGCTGACCATCGCCGCGAGCGCGGGCATGACGCGCGACATGATCCCCGATTTGAAACGCATGAAACGCGCCGCCGGGGCCGGCTATTCCACCGCGACCGATCTTGCCGACTGGCTGGTGCGCGCCCTCAAAATGCCGTTCCGCGAGGCGCATCACGTGACGGGGCGCATCGTCGCCGCCGCCGCCGCGCGCGACGTCGCGCTGGAAAAACTGCCGCTCGCCGAAATTCAGGCGATCGAGCCGCGCATCGGCGCGCAGGTATTTACGGTGCTCGGCGTCGACCGCTCGGTCAAGAGCCGCACGAGCTACGGGGGAACCGCGCCGGCCAATGTGCGCCGGCAGGCGCGCCGGTGGATCGCCCGGCTGAAGGGGGCGCGGCGCAGATAAGCCTCGCGGCCCCGGACGGCTTCCCGAAAGCGACGGTTCGGCCTATTTTAAGGCCGTCGCTCCGGGGAGGGAGTTAGGGAAATGAGCGCCACATCGTCCAGATCGGGTTTGGTGAGCTTTGAAGACCTGCGACTCGTCTACGAGCACGTCAGCATAGCGGCGCCTTCCGAAAACCGAGGGTATATTTGCACGAAGACAGGGCGGACTTACGTTGTCTCCGACTTTTTCGATGGCGACGAAGTCGCCCCCGAAGACGTCGAAACCTCCAAGCAATATATCAGCGTACCGCACAGATATGACTTGGATCTGGGGCGGAATCTGGTCTTTACCTTTGTCGACGAACACCTTCCCGGCGAGTGGGAGGCCGTTCGCGATATTTTTCGCCGGAAGGGCGCTTACAGCCGGTTCAAGCACTTGCTGCAATCGCGCGGCATGCTCGACAAATGGTACGCTTTCGAAGAGAGCGCCGTCGAAAAAGCCCTGCGCGAATGGGCGCAGGAAAGCGGGATCGAATTTAGCGAAAGTTAGAAAAAACGGAATTCCAATCTTCCGACGTTGGCGCCGACGTCGCAAGTTAGGCGGTCAATCGCCCTATCCGGCCCGGTGCTCCCAAACGATCTCCGCCTCGTCGACCTCTTCGCCGGCGCCCGCCGCACGCAAAGCGTTGAGCGCCATGCGGCGGTAGCGGCCGCGCTCTTCGGTTCGCTTCTGGCGCGCCGCCAGTAGCGCCGGCTCCTTGACGAGCTGGATCAGCGGCGGCCCGACGGCGGCCATGACGATCCTCGCGCCGTCGTAGGAGACGTCGATCCAGCCGCCGGCCGCTTTCATTCGCACTTCAATCATCGTCGCTCGATCGGCTGTATGGGTTTTGGACGGCGGCGTCGCCTTGGCGCACAACGCCGTTAACGTCGGAGGGCGTTTTGAAAGTCAAGCTTCGGCTTCCCGATAATACCGTGGAATGATATTCTTCGGGCCGATCCTTGGGTCATCAGGGGAGGTCCGACGATGGCGCAGACGGCGGAAAAACCGAGCGGCGGGCCGGAGCCGCGCTTCGAGGACGGCAAGGCGATGCGCATCGCCGGGCTGGGGGGTCGCTACGGCGAGGCGAACCGCGCTCAGATTCCGGCGCTGTGGGATCGCTTCGGCCCGCAATATTTCGGCCGCGTGCCCGGCCAGGTCGACAAGAGATGCTACGGCGTGTGCTCCAATGTGGATCGCAAGGGCAATCTCGACTATCTCGCCGGGGTCGAAGTGTCGAGCTTCGAGGGTCTGCCGGCCGAACTCACGCAGATGAGCCTTGCCCCGCATCGCTACGCGGTCTTCGCGCATGCCGGCCATATCTCGGCGATCGGGCGCAGCTGGATGGACATTTACGAGACCTGGCTGCCGCGCTCGAAACGCGAACTCGCCGATGCGCCAAGCTTCGAAAGATACGGCGAGGCCTTCGACCCGAAGGTCGCCATCGGCAATGTGGAAATCTGGATTCCGGTCAAACGATAGAGGCGGGAGAGACAGGGTCTCGGACGGCGCGTAAGCGGGGAGCAAAATGGGATATTTTCACACGAGACCTGTGGCCCTTGTGGCCTCGATCACCGGCGCGGCGTTGATGGCCGGCGCGCTTTGCGCCCCGACGGCGGCGCTGGCGACGGCCATGACTCCCAAGCCGCAAAAGAAGGCGACGGGATCGGTCGTCGTCGTCGTCACCAATTCGCGCGACGTCGCGCTCACCGAACTCGACGTGACGCCGGCCGGTCTGTTCGTGCCGAGGAAAATCCTCTCCGGCCTCGCCCCCGGCAAGAAAGCGTCGGTGACGGTCGAGACCGACAAGGACTGCGTATACGACGTGCACGGCCTCTATGCCGACGGATCGAACACCGATTCGACCAGCGTCGATTTGTGCAAGGACCAGAACGTCAATCTTGTACAATGAGCCGGCGCGGGCGTGAACTCAGGTCGCCGGGCGCCGGAAGCGCTCGCGGGGAATCTCGGCGACGGCGGTTATCTCGATCATCAGGTCGCGATGGTATAGCCGCGCGACCTCAACGGTCGTCGTAACCGGGAACGGGGCGGCGAAGAATTCCTTTCGGATGTCGCCGGCGGCCATGAATTGCCCGATATCCGTGGAATAATGGACCAGCGAGACGATGTCGCCCATTCGCCCGCCGAGGCTCGCCAGCACGTCCCGGATATTCTCCAGGACCTTGCGAACCTGAGCGCGCATGTCCTGGGCGCCGACGACCTGTCCCTCCCGGTCGAGGGAGACCTGGCCCTTCAGATGGACGATTTGGCCCTCGCCTTGAAGGACGGCCATCGAAAAGGCCCCGAACGGCGCCCACACGCCGGCCGAGTTGACAGCATCGACCATGGCAAGCCTCCAAAGACCCCGAGCGGCCCTAATGGCCTTTATACGCCACTCGCCAGATGGCGCCGCCGCCGTCGTCGGTGACGAGCAGGGCGCCGTCGTGGGCGACCGCGACATCGACCGGGCGTCCCCAGACCCGGGAATCGTCGACCACAAAGCCGATCAGGAAATCCTCGTATTCGCCGGTCGGCTTGCCGTCGTGGAACAGCAGGCGCACGACCTTGTAGCCGGTGCGCTTGGCGCGGTTCCACGAGCCGTGCAAGGCGACGAAAGCATCGCCCGTGTATTCGGCCGGAAAGGATCCGCCTTCGTAGAACGCGATTCCGAGCGGCGCGGAATGGGGCTGGATCAGCACGTCGGGCAAGGCGATCTTGGCCGCCAGATCGGCTCGCTCGTTCTTGTGAGCGGGGTCCTCGTTGGCGCCGATATAGAACCAGGGCCAGCCGTAAAAGGCGCCCTCCTTCACGCTCGTCGCATAGTCGGGCGGCAGGTCGTCGCCCAGGATATCGCGCTCGTTGACGGCGCACCACAGCGCCCCGCTTTCGGGCTGAACCGTCAGGCCCGAGCAATTGCGAAGGCCGGCGGCGAAAACCTTGGGCTTGCCGCCATCGGGATCGAAGGCGAGCACGTCGGCGCGGTTCTCCTCGGGGCCCCAGGCGGCGCCCAGCGCATGCGTCGCCTCGAACGAGGCGAGTTCCGCCCCCGGCAAGGGCTCCATCTCCTCGGCGTCGTTGGAGCCCGATCCCACCGAGACGAACATCGTCTTGCCGTCGGGGGAGAAGGCGATGTCGCGCGTCCAATGACCGCCTCCGCCCGGCAGCGAGGGCACGATGACTTGCGGCGGCCCCGACGCCTTGAGATCGCCGCTCTGGTAGGCGAAGCGCACGACCTGCGTCTGGCTGGCGATATAGACGTAGCGCGGGTTGGGTCCGGGCGGATAGAAGGCGATGCCGAAGGGGCGATCGAAGCCGGCGGCGAATATTTCCGATTTGGCGGGCGTTGGCGCCGAATCCTCGGCGCGCAACGCGCGCACGCGGCCCGCGCCGCTTTCGGCCACGAAGATATCGCCGTTCGGCGCGACGCGCACGACGCGCGGCTCGCTGAAGCCTTTGGCGAAGAGATCGACGACAAAGCCCGGCGGCGCCTTGGGGCTGGCGCCGGCCGGCTGGCCGATCACTCGCGAGGGATTGGCGACGGGGGCGCTCGCCAGCGGGGCGGGCATGTCGGCAGGCGTCAATTTGCGGCGCACGCCAGGCGCGTCCGAGCGCCAGTCGCCATAAGCGGCGGCGCCGGTGAGCGTTGCGCCATCCGCGGCGAGGACCGGCCGCGGCGCGCCCGAGGCGCAGGCAAGGGCGATGACGCCCGCCAGGGCAAGATGGGCTCGCATTTGCGCTTCTCCTCTTGGGTTGTTTTTCGACGGGCCGTTCGCTGCGCTACATAGGCGGCGGCGCGCGCCGATTCACCGGGCGAATCCGCTCGATCAGGAGGATTTGAACGGCGATGACGCCTTGATGAGCGCCCGAATCGGCGCGGCGTTTGCGAGGCGGCGGCCGCCGCCCGCAGCTTTCAATCCTCCGTGCGACCTTTGTCCGCCGGCGGCGGCCCGCCGCCGGCGGCCGGCCGGAACCGGAAGTCCAGCCGCTCTCGTTTGCCGCCGATCGAGAAGCCATGTTTCGGGCTGAGGTCGGCTCGCGGCCCGCTCACGATATTGGCGGAGGGAATCGACAGGGTCCAACGCAGGCCCTGCGTCGCATAATCTATCGCGACCTCGCCATCGAGCGAATTGGCGACCATGCGTTCGATCACCACGTGCCCGAACCCTTTGCTGGAGGGAATCGTCACGGGCGGTCCGCCATGCTCGGTCCAGTTCAGACGCAAAAGGCGGGGTTCGGCGCCCTTTTCGTCGAACGTCCAGGAAATCTTGACCGTGCCGGTCGGCCCCGACAGCGCGCCGTATTTGGCCGCATTCGTCGCCAGTTCGTGAATGGCCAGGCCGAGCGCCTGCGCCGCCTGGGCGGTGACCAGGACATCGGGTCCGCTAAGCGCCAGGCGGGAGGAATCGGTCTCGACGAAAGGGGCAAGTTGGAGGCGCATGAGGTCGGCGAGCGGGGCGCCCTGCCAGCTCTGGTCGACGAGCACGTCGTGCGAGGCGGCGATCCCGTGCAGGCGCTGGTTGAATCGCGTCTCGAATTCCTCGAGCGTGCCTGCGCTGCGCGCGGTCTGGCCGGCGATCGCCTGGATCACCGACAAGAGGTTCTTGGAGCGATGCGACATCTCCCGCATGAGGAATTGGATGTGCTCCTCGGCTTCCTTGCGCTCGGTGATGTCCATCATGACGCTGACCAGCCGCTGCGCTTTCCCGTCCGCGCCGCGGGCGACGACCTGGCCGCGGCCCGACAGCCAGATGACGGACCCGTCCGGACGCACCACCCGATATTCCGCCAAGAACGAATCCTGCCGGTCCGCCAGATCGTGATAATGCTGCGCGAGGTGCCGGTCGTCGGGATGCAGCGCCGACACATATTCATCGGCGTCGCCGCCGATGCGCCCGCGGCCTTCGGGGAGGCTAAGGCCGTACAGCGCCATGCCTTCTTCGGACCAGGTTCTGGCGCCCGTGACGTAGTCGGTTTCCCAGGTGCCCATGCGGCCGGCCGTCAGCGCGGTGCGGTAGCGCGCTTCGCTCTCGCGCAGCCTCTCGAGGAGCCGGGTGCGGTCGAGCGTCGCCGCGCATTGATCGGTCAGCGTTTTGAGAAGCTCGATGTCGGATTCGGTGAACCGGCTCTTGTACGGCGAGCCGAAAGCGATCGTCCCGAAGAGATGGCCATGCGCCAAAAGCGGCAGGCCGATATAGGCTTTGACGCCTAACGCCCGCAGCGCCGCCGTCGGTTCGTCGTCCCTCAGATGGACATTCTCGACGGAAAGGGAGCGGCGCGACAGCGCGACCTCGCCGCAAAGCGACTGTCCGATCGCAATGCGTTCGAAAGCGCGCCGCTGAGCCTCGTCGAGGCCGCCCCAGGTTCGCAACGCGAGGAAGCCGGGATCGTGCTTGTCGACTTGATAGTTGAGATAATATCTTGCGCCGATTTCCTCGGCCGCGACATCGAAAGCGGGCTTCAGGTGTTCATGCGGCGTGTTGGCGAGGAGGAGCGTGTTGGCCGTCCGGGTCAGCAGGGTCAGGCGCCGATTGGCCTGGACGAGTTCCTCGGTCTTTTGCTCCAGCGCCTCTTTCGATTCGATGAGTTCCTGCTCAGCGCGTTGCCGGGCCGCCAGAATGCTGTTGGCGTTCTGCAGCGCGACGGAGCGTAGCAGGCTTTCCTCCTCCTCGTCCCTCGCCTTCGCCATCAACGGCCCCCAATCAGATCTCGGGCGAGCGCGGCGCCGATGACGCGCGCCCGGATCTTGGCGAAGGCGGTGTCGCGGGAGGTCGAAATGTCGTCGCTGAAAGGCGAGAAGCCGCAATCGTCCGTGGTTCCGAGCTGCTCGATCGGGATATATTTGGCCGCCTCGAGGATATGGTCGCGGATTTCCTCGGGAGTTTCGATCCGCGGGTCGATCGGCGCGACGACGCCGACGAATATCTTCTGATCGCGGTTCATATTGTCGCGGATGATTTTCAGGACGCGCGCGCGGTCCTTCTCGCCCGCCAGCGCGATGTAGAAATTCGTCGCGCGCAATCGCAACAGGCTCGGCAGCAATTCGGCATAGTCGACGTCTCCGCTATGGGTCGATTCGCGGTCGCCGCCGGGGCAGGTATGCACGCCGATGCGCTTGCGCTCGTCGGCCGAGAATCGCGACAGCGCCAGATTGTTCAAATCGATGAAGCTGTTGAGCAGATGCCCGGAAGGATCGAGCTTGACCGCCAACCGTCCTTCGGTGAAGTCGATCTGGACGCAATGGGCCCCTTTTTCGAGACAGCGGCGAACCTCGGTCTCATGTTCGGACAACAGATCGTCGATGAACTGTTCGCGGGGATAGTCGGGAATGCCTTCGGCCGGATACATGAGGCTGAGGGCCGAGGGCGAAATGACCGCCTGTTTCACCGGCGCGTGCGCGTAATGCATTGCGGCGTCGAGGTAGCGGTCGGCGTAAACCTTGTAGCGAAAGGGCCCGGCCGTCAGGCGCGGCATGTGCCTGACATGGCCGGCGGCGAAAGGAATCTTGAAGCCGTCGGGCGCGGTATTGGACAGGCCGTGCACGCAATAGGTCCAGAAATTGTGATATTTCCTCTGTTCGCCGTCGGTGACGACCGGCGAGCCGGTCGCCTCGAAGCGCTCGATCGTGTCGGCGATCGCCTGCTCGTAAAGCGGCTCCAGTCGCGGATCGGCATAGTCCCCCAAAGCCGCGATGGCCTCGATCAGTTCGATGGGTCTGGGAATGCTGCCGATCGGCTCGGTCGGGAGGATCATGTTTGTCGGTCGCGGTTGCGGAGCGCCGCGCGCCCTTTCGCTGTCCTTTCTTGCATACACCGATCCGCCGCCAAAAGCCTATTCGGCCCGCCGGCGCCCCCGGAGGCCATCGCCGGGCGGCCTCGATCTTCAACCCGTAATCATGGGCGTTCGCACCGTGCGGCGCGAGCTGAAAATAACCAATCCATCCGGCGGGAGTTTTCGATGAACCCCAAGCGCAAGATTTTCTTCGCGGTCGCCTTGGCGGGGCTGGTCAACGGGGCGCCCGGCGTTTCCGCGGCGACGCTGTCGGATTGGGCCGAAGGCGCTCGCGTCGCCGATCTCTTCGTATCGGCCGGCATTCCGGTCAAGAGCTTCCTGCAACCCTCCACCAAGATGACGCCGAACATGCTTGAGGGCGATGTCCTGCTCGCGGACCTGCGCGAGGCCGGCGTCCAGCCGCAACGCGGCGAGTTGATCGTGTCCTGGTATGATCCCAAGACCGTCTATATCGACCGGGTGATCGGCCTGCCCGGCGACCGCATCGCGCTTCGCGCGGGGCATATCGTCCTCAACGGAGCGGAAATCGCCCAGGCGCCGGCCGGAACATTCGAATATGACGATTTGGGCCGGAGCGCCAAGCGCAGCCTGTTCGTCGAAGCCCTGCCGGGGGCGCGGCCTTACAAGATCGCCAGAATGATCGAGGGCGGCGGCTTTCTCGACGACATTCCCGAAACGACCGTGGCGCCGGGGCGTCTCTATCTCTTGGGCGACAATCGCGACAATTCGGTGGACAGCCGCGTCGCCTCGCGCGGCCAGGTCCCGATCGAAAGCGTGATCGGGCGCATCGTCTACCGCCTGCGGCCCAATCCAGGCTGGCTCGCGCCGCGCGACAGCGTGCCGGGACTGCCGGGAGATTGACTGTCGACGTCGATGGCCTGGAAGGCGAGGCCGCGCCCGGCTGAGGGCGCGGCATGGACGGCGCGAGGCCGCCGGCGATCGTTCAGAACGAACAGCCGATCGTCGCGCTCTGCGCTTTGACGCTGGTCATGATCTGCGTGCAGATCATGTCGGCCTGCGGCTTGGTGCTGGCGTCGGCCGCAAGGTCGCGAATGGTCTTGCGCATCGGGTCCATCGCGGCGATCGCCTGAGCCTGCTGCGCCGCCGGCGCCTTGTCCTTGATGCAGGCCTCGTATTTGGCGAAAAAGTCGTCGCATGCGGCGACCCCCGTCGGCTCGCCCGCGCGCGCGCCGGCGGCCAAGGTCATGGCCATGACCGCGCTTGCGGCGAATATGTGGATTTTCATGAAGCGTCCTTTCCAAGGCAATTGGCGTCTTCGACATTCGTCGTTACGGCGCGACCCCATTGGCGCCGATGCAAGCGGCCTCGCCCCGCTTGCGGGAGACGCCGGCATGCCGCCGATTACGGGACGAACGCGGAACCTGCGACCCATTCGCGGCGCGTCAGCCGGACCCCGTTCGCTTGAGCCGCACGATCGTATTGTCGAGCGCGCCGAGGAAATTCGAGCGGTCGCGCGGCGAGAAGGGCTTCGGGCCGCCGGTGATCTCGCCTCCGGCGCGCAAATGATCCATCAGATCGCGGTTGGCGAGCGCCATGCCGACGGAACTTTCCGTGAAACGCTTGCCTGTGGAAGCGAGGACTTCGGCGCCGGCCTTGACGCAGCGGCTCGCCAGCGGAATGTCCGAGGTCACGACGATCGCGCCGGGCCCCGCGCGCGCGGCGATCCAATCGTCGGCGGCGTCCGAATCGGCGCCGACCACGATCGGCTCGATCGAATCCTCGCGCGGGACTCGCAGGAAGCTGTTGGCGACGACATAGACTTTGACGCCGTATCTTTGCGCGACGCGATAGATTTCATCCTTGACGGGGCAGGCGTCGGCGTCGACGAAGATTTCGATCGGCATTTTTTGCATCCATGGCCCGTGGTCGACCGGTCGCCGGCCCCCGGCAAGGATCGCTCCACGCCTTAAGCCCGGGAGCTTCGAGAGGGAAGGTCGAGGAGGATCGGCGTCCCCGCAAAATGCGGCGCGGAGGAGGTCGAATACGGCGCAAAAAGACGCGCCGGCGCACGGTCGACCGATCCAATTATGAATGAATATTCAGATAGATAGAGTTCGCGTTTATTTTATCGGCGGGCGCCCCGGCGCCACAATTCCAGCCACAAGAATCCGTGTTCGGGAACAATATTCCAACCGTGGCGTTGGTCGTCCCGTAAGACCGGCCCACATAAAGCGACGCCATTCCGGCCTGCCGCTTGAAAACTGGAGATGCACATGCGCGCTTCATTGAAAAAGACGGTCGCCGGTTCGCTGGCGGCGCTCACCCTCGCTTTCGCGCTCGCCGGCGCGGCAACCCCGGCTTCGGCGACTCCTTTTCACCCCGGCTTCCACGGCGGCTTCCACGGCGGTTGGCATCGCGGCTGGGGCGGCCCGGCTCTGGGGCTTGGCATCGCCGGCCTCGCGGCGGGCGCCATCATCGCCTCGCAGGGGCCCTATTATAACGGCTATAACAACGGCTGCACGGGCTATGCGCCCATCTATGACGCCTATGGCAATTACCTTGGCCAGCGTCCCGTCAACGTCTGCTGATCGCTGCGGCGGCGCGACCGCCGCTTGAGCCATCCGCCGGTCTCCCCCAGTCCGGCGGTGCGGGACGCCCCGCCCCTACGGCGTCCCACTTGAAGGCCCCGTCGTTTCGGCGGGGCCTTTTTTTCGCGCCGTTCAGGCGGCCTTGGGCGCCGGCCAGAAGACGCCGCCGGGCATCGGCCGGGGCGCGCCGGTGGTCGTCGGCAGCGACAGCGGCAGGCCGCGCCGCGAACGCAGGCCGAGATAGGCAAAACACTGCGCCTCGATCACATCGCCGTCATAGCCGATCGCCTCGATCGGCTCGACTCGCGTATCCAGTCTGGCGCCAAGCGCGGCCATCAGCGTCAGATTGCGCCGCCCGCCGCCGCATACCAGCCATCGCCGCGGCCGGTCCTCGACATGGCGCAGCGCCGCCGCCGTCGCCTCGATCGTGAAGGCGGCGAGCGTCGCGGCGCCGTCTTCGTCGCCGAGCGTTTCCACCTGGCGCCCAAGGCCATGAAAATGATTGCGATCGAGGGATTTCGGCGGCGGCGAATCGAAATAGGGATCGCTCATCAGATGGGCGAGCAGGGCCGCGTCGATGATTCCCGCGGCGGCCAGCGCGCCGCCTTCGTCATGGTCGAGGCCGCGTCGCCGGCGCACGAAATCGTCGATCAGGGCGTTGGCCGGCCCGGTGTCGAAGGCGACGATCTCGCCCTTGGCGCCGAGATAGGTGACATTGCCGACGCCGCCCAAATTCAGCACCATCAGCGGTCGCTCGAGCCCGGCGCAGATCGCCGCGTGATAGAGCGGGACGAACGGCGCGCCCTGGCCGCCCGCCGCGACGTCGGCGGCGCGAAAATCATTGACGACGTCGAGCCCCAGCAGGCGGCTGGCGCGCGCGCCGTCGCAAAGCTGGCGCGTGAAATGTTCGCGCGGACGATGCAGGATCGTCTGGCCGTGCAGCCCGACCAGCGCGACGTTTTCGCGCCGCACGCCGAATTTCTCCATGAAGGCGACAACCGCCGCGACATGCGAATCGGTCACCGCGCGCTGCAGATCGTCGAGCGGGCCCTTGGCCGCGCCGGGGTCGGCGATGACGTCGCGCAGCGCGCGCCTCACCCCGTCGGGATAGGCGAAGGTCGCGCCGGGGCCGGGCTCGACATGCGTCTCGCCGTCGCTGCGGATCAGCGCGACGTCGATGCCGTCCATCGATGTGCCGCTGATGACGCCGATCGCCTCAAGCATAGGCGTGGCCGGCGCGTTCACCGCGCCGCTCCGATCGTCGCCGACAATTCTCCCACGCCCTCGATGGAGCCTTCCAGGAGATCGCCTGGCGCGACCGGGCCGACGCCGGCCGGCGTGCCGGTGAAGATGAGATCGCCGGGCCCCAGATGATAGAAGCCCGAGAGATGCGCGATGATTTCGGGGACCGACCAGACCATCTGGCCGATGTCGGACGATTGGCGCGTCTGGCCGTTCTGGCGCAGCACAATGGCGCCCGCCGCGGGATGGCCGATGCGCGAGGCGGGCGCGATCGTCGAAACCGGCGCGCTCGCCTCGACATCCTTGCCGAGCGTCCAGGGCCGCTGTTTGGCGCGCTCGGAGAGCTGCAGATCGCGCCGCGTCATGTCGAGCCCGCAGGCATAGCCGAACACCGCGTTCAACGCCTCGCCGGCGGCGACCTTGAAAGCGGGCGCGCCGATCGCCACGACGAGCTCCATTTCAAAATGATAATTTTCCGTGCCCGGCGGGTAGGGGAGACTTGCGCCCGATTGGCGCAAGGCGGTCGCGCTCTTGGAGAAATAGAACGGCTTTTCGCGATCGACCACATGGCCCATTTCGCGCGCATGCTCTTCGTAATTGCGGCCGACGCAAAAAATGCGCGCGACGGGAAACAGCGCCTCCAGCCCGGCGATCGGAACGGCGGGAACCGGCGGCGGATCGAACAGATATTTGGCCATGCTGCGATCGCTCCTATTTCTCGTCCTGATTCGCGCCGGGAATCCATAATATGTCGCCTTTTCCGCGATCATTGGCAAAGCGCGCCGCAACGAACAGAAAATCGGAAAGGCGGTTGATATAGGCGATCGCCGTCTTGCCGACCGGCTCGCCCTCGGCGGCGGCGAGCGCGACGATCTGTCGTTCGGCGCGGCGGCAGATCGCGCGCGCCTGATGCAGGGCGGCGGCGGCGGGCGTCCCGCCGGGCAGCACGAACGAGCGCAGCGGCGAAAGATCGGCGTTGAGCGCATCGATCGCCCCTTCCAGCCAATCGACCTGGCTTTGGAGGATTCTGAGCGGCGGCCGGGCGGCCTTTTGGCTTGCGATTCGTTTGGGGGCGGGCACGCAGAGATCCGCGCCGAGATCGAACAGGTCGTTCTGGATGCGCTTCAGCATCGCATCGATCGCCGCAAGATCGGCGTCGGGCGAGGCGGCGGTGGCGAGGCGGGCGAGCCCGATCGCGCTATTGGCCTCGTCGACCTCGCCATAGGCGGCGACGCGCGGGTCGAATTTGGCGCGGCGCTCGCCATTGCCCAGACCCGTCGTGCCGTCATCGCCGGTGCGCGTATAAATCCGGTTGAGCCTGACCATCGATCTCCTCGAAGCTTCGCATCGGCGCCCGGCCGCGAAGATTCCAGCCTAATGTCCGCGCGTCCACAGTACGATCACGATGATGACGATCGCCAGAAACTGCAGGCCGACGCGCCAGCGCATCAAGGTCTGCGATGTGTTGGACGATCCCTGGCGCAGCATGTTGACGAGGCCGAGGATCAGGACGAGCGCCACGGCGCCGACCGCGACGGCGACGCCGATATTGGAGAGGGGCGGCATGGGACTGGCTTTCGAAGCGTGGAGCTTATCGTCTTATAGACCCCTCTGCCGCCATCCGTAAAACGCCGGGAGCCGCCTTCCTCAACGCTGCAGCAGCCGCTCCAGATAGTCGCGCTCTTCTTCGGGCCGGTTCGGGTCGGCGAGGCGGCGGCGCAATTCCTCCAGCACACGTTGCGCGCGCTGGGCCGCGCCCACGGTATCGCCGAGCAGGGCATTGTCGTTGCGGCCGTAATTGCCGTCCCGCCCGAGCGGATCTCGCCCCTTCTGGCCGCCCGGCTTTCCCGTCGCCTCGACGCCTTCGCTCCCCTCGCCTTCTCCTTGGCCCTGCATCTGCTTTTGCAGGCCCTGTGCGCCCTCGCGCAAAGCTTCGAGCGCGCGCCCCTGCTCCTCGACGGCGCTGGGCTTGCCCTTGCCGCCGGCCTTGAGGTCGCCCTCGGCCTCGCCCATGTCGCCCTCAGCGTCGTCGAAGCCTTTTTCGCCCTTCAGCCCCTGGCCCTTCATCTGCTCCTGAAGTTCGGCCAGACGGTCGCGCAAGGCCTTCTGGCGCTCGTCGAGCGGCGTCTGATCTCCATCCGAATCCTCGCCGTCCTTATTCGCGAAAGGGTTGAAAGGCTCGGCCTCGCCGTCCTTGTTCATCCGCGGATTGTCCTCGTCGGGCGAGGGCGAGGGGCGCCCCAGCCAATTGGGCGCGGCCTTGCTCCGGCGTTCGCGCTGATCGCGGCGAAACGTGTCGTCGCGCAGCGCCTGCTGATCGCGCATCAATTTGTCGAGCTCGCCCATTTCGCGGCGCATCTCGCGCTCGGCCGGGCTCGAGCCTTTTCTCGCGCTCTTCATGTTTTCAAACAGGTTCTGCAATTGATCGAGCATGGCCTGCGCCTGCGCCTTGTCGCCGGTGCGCGCGGTGTCCTCCATGCGATCGAGCAGGTTGTCGAGGTCCTGGGTCGTCAACGGTTGCGAATCGCGCTCGTCGCCCGGGCGCTGCGCGAGTTCGCGCGTGAATTTCTCGGCGGCGGCGCGCAATTCCTTCATCAGTTGGCGAATTTCCGCGTCGCTCGCGCCGCGTTCGAGCGCCTCGCGCAGCCGCTGTTCGGCGGCGCGCAGATCGCGCTCGGCCTGCGAGGCGTCGCCGTCCTCGATTTGCAGCGCCATCGCCCACAGGAAGTCGGCGACGGCGACGAGGTCCGGGTCCGATCGCGCCTGCGCAAGGCGCGCCTGGGCCGCTTTGAGGCCGAGATAGACGCTGGGGGCGGTTCCGAACACTTCAGGCGCGATCAGCAGCGCGTCGAGGGCGCCCGCGACGCGGTGGCGATTGGAATCGGGATCGAGCACCAGATCGCGCCTTTGCTCGACCAAGGCGCGCGCCAGCGGATTGTCGAAGCGGCGCTGCGGCAGGACAAGCGGGATCGGCGCGCTCGCGCCATCCTCGCCGGCGATGTCATGGGCGCTCAAGGTCATCGTGACATGGGCGCCCGCCCAGGGATGTTCGGAAAGATCGCTCGTCGTCTGCGCCTCGCCGACGCCATTGGCGCCGCCGGGCAATTGCAGCGCCATTTTGGGCGGCTCGACGAGCGAGCGCCCCTTGGGCGCTTTGCCGTCGATCAGCGGCTTGGCGAAATTGGCTTCGGCGCTCGCCACGCCATATTGGTCGGCGAGCTTGTAGGCGAGGGTCAGCGATCCCCTGACATTGGCTTGCGGCGGCGCGGTCAGCGCGATGGTCGGCTTTTGATTGGCGACGCCGGTAATCTCGAAGGCCGACAGCGGCGCGCCGTCGCGGCTGACGACGAGCTTGCCGTCGCCCTTGATCGTCCAGCGGCGCTCCTGCCCGGCGTCGGGCGCCGTCTTGGGCGGCGGGGCGGCCGCACCGGCGGCCGGCTTCACCGGCGCGAGGGGCGTGAGAGCCCCCTCGACATGGGCGTCGATCGAATCCTCGCCGGCGCGCAGCACGAGGATCGAGCCGACCGGCGTCTCGATTTTTTGCGCGCGCGGGTCCTTGGCGAGCGCATCGAGCAGGATCGGCGGCTTGCCGGCATAGGCGGGTGGGTCGATCCAGGCGTCGAGGCGAAACCCTTGCGCGATCGCCGCCTCGCTTCGCCAGTCGAAGGCGGCGGCGAGGCGCGAATAGCGCTCGGAGCCGGCGACGAAGGCGGCGCAGACCGCCAGCAGCGCGGCGCCGAAGCGCAAGGCCGTTATGTCGCGATCGACCATGCGCGGGGCGGGCGGAGCGACTTCGATCGCCGGAATTTTTGCGGCGAGGCGGCGTTGATGCAGATCCCATAGAGCGCGCGTCGCCGCGTCGGCTTTGGGATCGGCGAGCCGGTCGAGGCTGGAGGAGGCGGGCCGGTGGGGCGCGCGGCTGTCGCGGTCGAGGCGCGCCAGCGCCTGGGCGCGATCGGGCGCCCGCAAAAACGCCAGGGGATAAAGCGCGGCCAGCAGCGCCGCCGCGAATAAGGCAAGACCCGCGATCCGGGCGCCGCGCGGCAGGTCGAGCCACAGCCCGAACCAGGAGGCGGCGAGGAATAGGGCGACGATGGCGAGCGCCCAGGCGGCCGGCGGCCAGAAGCGCTCCCACAGCAGCGCGCGGCCGGCCCGTTTGGCCAGGCGATCGAGCCGCAGACGAGCCTGCGCGCGCGCGTCTTCGGGGGGTCGGGGCGGGAGCGGCGTTCCGGCGCCTTCGTTCAACGCATTCTCCTTGGCCGCGCCTTATCGGCGGTGGCGCCGCCCAATGTGATTCGATTCCGAGCCGAACACCAGCCTTACGCCAACCAAGGCGGAATTTTGTCCAGGCCGATCAAGTCTTCGTAGGTCGGGCGCGGGCGCACGATGGCATATTGAGCGCCTTTGACCAGCACTTCGGGAACCAGCAGGCGCGAATTATAGGTTCCCGCCTGCACGGCGCCATAGGCGCCGGCCGACATCATGGCGATCAGATCGCCGGCGGCGACTTCGGGCAGGTCGCGGTTCTGCGCGAGATAATCGCCGCTCTCGCAGACCGGGCCGACGACGTCGACCCGCCGGCGCCGCGCCGCGGGCTTGGCCTCGACGACGGGCAGGATTTCATGATGCGCCTCGTAAAGCGTCGGGCGAATGAGATCGTTCATCGCCGCGTCGATGATGACGAAAGTCTTGTCCGCGTTCTCCTTCACGTAGATGACCGAGGCGACGAGAATGCCGGCGTTGCCGACGATCAGCCGCCCGGGCTCGAAGAACAGCTTGCAGCCCAGCGCCTGGGTTCGGCGCTTGACGATCTGCGCATAGGCGTCGGGAAGCGGCGGCGGTTGGTTGTCGCGGCGATAGGGGATGCCGAGGCCTCCGCCAAGATCGATGTGATCGATCGCGTGGCCGTCGGCGCGCAAGGCGCCGACGAAATCGGCGAGCAGCGCGAACGCCTCCTCGAAGGGCGTGAGATCGACGATCTGCGAGCCGATATGCATGTCGACGCCCGTGACGACGACGCCCGGCAGATTCCTGGCGCGTGCGTAAACTTCCCTGGCGCGCGAAATCGGGATGCCGAATTTGTTTTCCGACTTGCCGGTGGCGATCTTGGCGTGGGTGCGCGCATCGACGTCGGGATTGACGCGAACCGCGATGCGCGCCGTCTGTCCGCGCGAGGCGGCCAGTTGCGAGAGCGCCTCGAGTTCGGGCTCCGATTCGATGTTGAAGCACAGGATATCTTCGTCGAGACCGAGCGCCATCTCCGCCTCGGTCTTGCCGACCCCTGAGAAAATGATCTTTTGCGCCGGGACCCCCGCCGCGCGCGCCCGCCGCAATTCGCCCTCCGACACGACGTCCATTCCCGCGCCCGCCCGCGCCAGGGTCGCGAGCACGCCTTGGTTGGAATTGGCCTTCATCGCGTAGCAGACCAGGGCGGGGACGTCGGCGAACGCCTCGCAAAACACCCGGTAATGGCGCTCGATCGTCGCGCTGGAATAGCAATAGAACGGCGTGCCGACCGCCCGCGCGATTTCGCTTAACGCGACGTCTTCGGCCCACATGGCGCCGTCACGATAGGCAAAATGATGCATGGCGCCCTTGGACTTGATCCATCAATCGTGGCGATCGCCGCCGGCGGCCGCCCGCTCGGCGCCGCTCGCCGTCGCGAATGGATTGCCCGCCTCAGAGCAGCGGGTCAAGCACAAAGGGGGTCTTTGGCGCCTCGACGGGCTTGGGCTTGTGGTGGACCTGCGGATGGGCGGGATCCTCGGGCTTGGCGACGGCGTTCGGATCGGGCGCCGGCTCCAGCGCGCCGCGCCGCCCGCAGCCGCTGGCCCCGAGGGCGAGGAGCGCGACAAGGGCGAGGGCGCCCGCGCTCGTTCGCGAGCGAATCTGGCTTGGGCGGGTCTTTGCGGGAGAGATCACGAAGCGGCTCCGATGGCTGGCGCTAATATACCCGAACGCGGCGCCGAGGCGAGGGCTAACGGAACGGCAGCTCCGCTTGCGCGCGCCGCGGCGAGGGCCGACGAAAGGCTCGCCCGGCCGCCTTATCGGCGCGCCGCCCATGCGGAAGCGGCGGCCGATGCGGCTTGCCGCGGCTTTGCGTCGCGGGGCTCGCGGCTCGCCATCTTTTTCAAAACAAATGCATTTTTGTCGTTTCGTTGCGCGGATGTAACGCGCATTTACCGAGATTGGTAACGCGGAATTTAGGTCTGCCGCCTCATGGTTCCCGGGGAAGGATAGGGCGAGGCATGGCGCAGAAGGCGAGTGCGGGGCGGATGTTTGCGTCGCTGACGGACGCCGAACGGCTGCGCCGGCTGTCGGAGAATGTCACCTTGGCCCTGTCGAGCCTCTCGTCGGCCGGCGGCGGCCGCTCGCCCGACGAGCCCAAGGAACGCCTGACCCGGATGTTCGCCGCCCTTAGCGCGACGAACGAAGCCATCATGCATGCCCGCACGCGCGCCGAACTGTTCCAACTGGTTTGCGAGGCCGCGGTGCATGGCGGCAAGTTCAATTCCACCATTATCGGCATGGCGGAGCCTGGAGAAGACTTTCTTCGCATCGCCGCGTCGGCAGGGCCGGGCGCGGAAGCGGCCAAGATCGCGAGATTTGCGATCACGACCAACCATCCCGAGGGACGCGGGTTGACCGGGACGGCGTTTCGCACGCGTCAACCCTGCGTCAGCAACGACTATCTGGCCGACCAGCGCGGCGCCGCCTTTCATGGCATAGCGCGCAACGCCAACATCAACGCCAAAGCCTGTGCGGCGCTGCCGCTGCTGAACGGCGGCGAGGTGGTGGGCGTCCTGATCTTTGTCTCCACGGAAAAGGACGCCTTCACGCCCGAACTCGTCGAGCTGCTGCAGCGGCTCGCCGAGAACGTCTCGTTCGCCCTCGATAATTTCGATCAGGCGGACGGGCGTCGCGCGGCCGACGAGCAAAGGGACCGCCTCACCCGCATGTTCGCCGCCCTCAGCGCGACCAACGAGGCGATCATGCGCGCGCGCACCCGCGCCGAATTGTTCCAACTGGTTTGCGAGGCGGCGGTGCATGGCGGCCAGTTCGCCTCCACCATCATCGCCCTGACGGAACCGGGAAGCGATTTCCTGCGTCTCGTCGCGGCGGCGGGCCCGAAGGCGGATATGCAGAGGAGCGTGAAAATCGCCATCACGGACGCTTATCCCGAGGGGCGCGGGGTCAGCGGAACCGCGTTTCGGACTTTGCAGCCCTGCATCATCAACGATTATCTGGCCGACGATCGCGGCGGCGCCTTTCACGAAAGGGCGCGCCGCGAGGGCAACAAGTCGGGCGCGGCGCTGCCGCTGCTGGTTCGCGGCCGGGCGGCCGGCGTCCTCGTATTCATGTCGAGCGAGAAGGACGCGTTCACCCCCGAACTCGTCGAACTGCTGCTGCGGCTGGCCAATAACGTGTCCTTCGCGCTCGATAATTTCGAGCGCGCCGACGAGAAGGCGCAAGCCGACGAGCGCATCAAATATCTGGCGACGCACGACGGTCTGACCAACCTGCCCAATCGCGCCATGTTCAACCAGCTGCTGCATTTTTCGATCGAGGCGGCCCTCCGCTACGATCGGAAATTCGCCTTGCTGTTCATCGACATCGACCGGTTCAAGGTGATCAACGATTCGCTTGGCCATGACGCCGGCGACGCCCTGCTGATCGAGATCGGCAAGCGGATCCGTCAGTGCCTGCGCGCCGGCGACGTCGTGGCGCGGCTGGGCGGCGACGAATTCGTCGTCATTCTCGACCATGCCAGCCAATCCCAGCAGGTCGACGTCACCGCGCGCAAGCTGCTGTCCGTCGTCAGCCAGCCGCTCCAGCTCTGCGGGCTGGAATGCCGCGCCACCGCCAGCATCGGCATCGCGATGTTCCCGACCGACGGCGAGGACGAACAGACGCTGACGAAAAACGCCGATATGGCGATGTATCGCGCCAAGGAAGAGGGCAAGAACGGTTTCCGTTTCTTCACCCGGCAGAGCAAAGCGCAGTCGGTCGAGCGTCTGGTGTTTGAAGCCAGGCTGCGCCAGGCCCTCGATCGCAACGAGTTCTCGCTGCATTATCAGCCCAAGGTCGATGTCGCGAACGAGCAGATCGTCGGCGTGGAGGCGCTGCTGCGCTGGACCTTGCCGGACCTCGGGCCCCTGCCGCCGATGCAGTTCATTCCGCTCGCCGAGGAAACCGGGCTGATCGTGCCGATCGGCCGCTGGGTGTTGAACCAGGCCTGCGCGCAAAACATGATCTGGCGGCGCGAGGGCCTGCCGGCGCTGTCGATGGCCGTCAACCTTTCGCCGCGCCAATTTTCGGACGAGAATCTGCTGGAGGTCATCGACGACGCGCTTGGCGCCAGCGGCATGCCGCCCGAGCTCCTGCAGCTCGAGATCACGGAAAGCATGATGATGCACAATGTCGGGCGGGCGATCGAGCTGCTCGACGTCATCCGCAGCCGCGGCGTGCGTCTGGCGATCGACGATTTCGGGACCGGCTATTCCTCGATGTCGCTGATAAAAAAGATCCCCGTCGACACGATCAAGATCGATCGCTCCTTCGTCCAGGACCTGCCGCATGATTCGGAGGACAGGGCGATCGCCCAGGCGATCATCAGCATGGGCAAGGCGCTCGGCCTGACCGTCGTCGCCGAAGGCGTGGAGACCGCGGCGCAGGCCGCCTTCCTACGCGAGCACGCCTGCGATCAAATGCAGGGCTTCTTGTTCAGCCGGCCGGTTCCCGCCGAATGCATACCCGATCTTCTCAAGGCCAATTGCCCATTCTTCCCGCCCCTGTCGCCGATCGACCCGCCCGGCGCCGCCGCGCCGCTCGGCGGGGAAGCCGGGGCCCTGCTGCTGGCTCTGCCCAGGAAGCGGGTAAAGGGCCAAAAATCTTAAAAATCGTAGCGGCCGCCGTCGTTTTCGCCCCTGTCTTGCGCGACGGCCCCTCATGGTCCAAATAGGGGCTGGGAGGTTGGCGAGGGACGTACCGCTCGCCAACCGGGTCAGGTCCGGAAGGAAGCAGCCCTAACGAGCCAGGGCGGGTCTTTGTCCAGCCTCCTACTTTGGCCCAACCTCCCATCTTGCGAGGCGCCGCAAGGCCCCGCGTCCCGAGCCCTTGGCCCATGAACGAGATTCCAGCGCAGGAAAGCCAAGATTCGCCCGCGCCGGAGCCTTCGCTGGGCTTCGATTTCCCGCCGAGCGCGCCAAAAGCCGGCGCGCCCTATCGGGTTCTGGCGCGCAAATATCGGCCCTCGCGCTTCGAGGACCTCATCGGCCAGGAGCCGATGGTGCGCACGATCGCCAATTCGTTCGCCAGCGGGCGCATCCACCAAGCCTATATCCTGACCGGCGTGCGGGGCATCGGCAAGACGACGACGGCGCGCATTCTGGCGCGGGCCTTCAACTATTCGCTGCCCGGACGCATCGACAAGCCTAGCATCGACATGCCCGAACTTGGCGTGCATTGCCAGGCGATCATCGAATCGCGCCACGTCGACGTCATCGAAATGGACGCGGCATCCCATACCGGCATCGACGATGTCAGGGAGATCATCGAGAACGCGCGCTACCGTCCTGTCTCGGCGCGCACCAAGGTCTATATCATCGACGAAGTGCACATGCTCTCCAAGGCGGCGTTCAACGGCCTGTTGAAGACGCTGGAAGAACCGCCCGAACACGTCAAATTCCTGTTCGCGACGACCGAGATCGAGAAAGTGCCGATCACCGTGCGCTCGCGCTGCCTGCGCTTCGATCTCAAGCGCATCGAAGCGGGCCAGATGACCCGTCATTTGTCGGGAATTTGTGAGGCCGAGAGCGTCGCATTCGAACCGGACGCCCTGGCGCTGATCGCCCGCGTCGCTGAGGGATCGGTGCGCGACGCTCTGTCCCTGCTCGATCAGGCGATCGCCCATGGCGCGGAAGGCGGCGTGCAGGCGGTCGGCTTGCGCGCCATGCTGGGGCTCTCGGACAAGGGCCATATCATCGATCTGTTCGAACTGGCGATGAAAGGCGATCTTGGATCCGCCCTTACGCTGACGGAGGCGCTGCATCAGGCCGGGGCCGATCCGGCCCAGGTGCTGGTCGAACTGGCCGAATTCTGTCATTTGGTGACGCGGTTGAAACTGGCGCCGGGCGGCGTCGACGATCCGACCATCGGCGAGGACGAACGCCGGCGCGGCGCCGAATTTGCCGGCAAATTGGGCCTCGGGCCGCTGACCCGCGCCTGGCAGATCCTGCTCAAGGGCGTGCAGGACGTCAAGGATTCGCCGCGCCCGCTGGCTTCGGCCGAAATGGCGCTGATTCGGCTCGGCTATGCGGCCGATCTGCCGCCGCCCGAAGACGCCCTGCGCAAATTGGCCGAGAGCGCGGAGGCGGCGCCGAGAATTGCCCCGCAAAGCGGGCCCGCGCGCGGCCCCTCGGGCGGCTCGGCGCTGCGCGCCGTCGCGCAGACTTCCCCGGCGCCCGCCGCCGCGCCGGCGCCGGCGTCGGCGGCCGCGCCCGGCGTCAAGCTGGCGCGCTTTGAGGATGTCGTCGCGCTCGCCCGCTCCAAACGCGACATTCAATTGCAGGCGGCGTTGGAAAACGACGTGCGCCTCGTGCGTTTCGAGGCGGGCAGCATCGAATTCTCGCTCATCGCCGGCGCCTCCTCGCAGATCGCGCAAAGCCTGTCGCGCCGGCTGCAGGAATGGACCGGCGAGCGATGGATGGTGGCGCTGGTCGCCGGCTCGCAGGCGCCGACGATGCGCGAAAGCGCCTCGGCCAAACAAGCCGAGCGCCTCAGCGGCGTCGCCGCCAATCCGCTGGTGCGCAAGGTGATGGCGCGTTTTCCCGGCGCGCAGATCGTCGAAGTGCGCGGCGCCGAGGCGGCGCCGGCGCCCGATGCGGCTCCCGCCGGCGACGACGATCTTGCCTATGCCGACGCCGTCATCGTCGAAGACGATGTCTGATTTTCCAAGGAGCCGTCGATGGTCGACATTATGGGATTGATGAAAAAGGCCCAGGCCGTGCAGGCCAAGATGAAGGATGTCCAGGAAGAGCTGGAGCGTCTCGAGGTCGAGGGCCAGTCGGGCGGCGGCATGGTGAAGATCACCCTCAACGCCAAGGGCCAGATGAGAAGAATCGCGCTCGATCCGACGCTGCTGAAGCCCGAGGACGGCGAGATCGTCGAGGATCTCATCCTGGCCGCCCATGCCGACGCCAGGGCCAAGGCGGACCGGGTGACGGAAGAGAAGATGCAGGCGGTCACCGCCGGTCTGCCGCTGCCGCCCGGCATGAAACTGCCGTTCTGATCGCCTGATATGGCCGAGAGCGTCGCGGGACCGGAAATCGAGCGGCTGATCCAGCTGCTCGCGCGCCTGCCCGGCCTTGGGCCGCGCTCGGCGCGCCGCGCCGCGCTGCATCTCATCCGCAAGCGCGAGCAATTGCTCGGGCCGCTGGCCGAGGCGATGCAGGTCGCGCACGAGCGGGTCGTCACCTGCCATATCTGCGGCAATGTCGACACGCGCGATCCTTGCACCGTCTGTGAGGATCCTCGGCGCGATCCGGCGACGCTCATCGTGGTCGAATCGGTCTCCGATCTGTGGGCGCTCGAGCGGGCAGGGGTGCTGCGCGCGCCCTATCATGTCCTCGGCGGCACGCTGTCGCCGCTCGACGGCGTCGGCCCCGACGATCTGAGCTTTGCCGGCCTGTTGGCGCGGGTCGGCGAGGGCGCGATCAAGGAGGTGATCCTCGCCGTCAACGCCACGGTCGACGGCCAGACCACCGCCCATTACATCACCGATCTCCTCAGCGCCTATCCCGTCAAGGTCACGCGCCTTGCCCATGGCGTGCCGGTCGGCGGCGAACTCGACTATCTCGACGAAGGCACGCTGGCGGCGGCGATCCGGCAGCGCACGACGTTTTGAGGGCGGCTGTCGGCCTGTTATGATGGGCGCCGCGCCCACCATCAACGAGCAGTCCGGCCCTGCCGCATGAGACGTCCATGACCGTCGCCTCGCTCCCTTCCGCCGTCTTCCGGCCGCCCAAGCCCGTGCCCCATGACGGGCCGATCGGCGTGCTGCGGATGATTCTGGCGCTGCGGCGCAATCCGCTCGAGATCTGGTCGAAGGCGCATTACGAACAGCCGATCCTGATGGGGCGAACGATCCTGGGCGATCGGGCCGTCGTCAGCGAACCTGCCGCCGTGCGGCGTATCTTCCTCGACAATGTCGCCAATTATCGCAAGGACGCGCTGCAATTGCGCGTGTTGGGGCCCGGTCTCGGCAAGGGCCTGCTGACCGCCGACGGCGAGGACTGGCGCGCCCAGCGGCGGGCGCTCGCGCCGCTGTTCTCGGCGCGCCAGATTCCCGGCTTCGCGCCGGCCATGCACCGCGTCGCCGAAGCGGCGGTCGAGCGCCTCGCGCCCAGGCGCGAAGGACGCGTCGTCGACGTGGCGGCGGAAATGGCGCGCATTACGCTCGAAATGCTGGAGCAGACGCTTTTCTCGCAAGGGCTGGGTCGCGACGCCAGCGAATTTCAGATCGCCGTGACGCGCTATTTCGACACGATCGGGCGCATCGATCCGCTCGACCTGCTCGGCCTGCCGCAATTCCTGCCGCGCTTCGGGCGTCTGCGCGGGCGCGCCACGCTCGATTTCTTCGCCCGCGCCGTCGACGACATTATCGACGCGCGCCGGCGCCTGCTGGCTTCCGGCGCCGAGGCGCCCAACGACATTCTGACTCTGCTGCTGGGCGCGCAGGACCCGGAGACCGGCAAAGGCATCAGCGAAGACGACGTGCGCGCCAATATTGTCACCTTCATCGGCGCCGGCCACGAGACGACGGCCAACGCTCTGACATGGACGCTCTATCTGTTGTCCCAGGCGCCCGACTGGCGCGCGCGGGTCGAGGAGGAAATCGACGCCCATTTCGATCCGGCCATTGAGGCGGGCTTTGCCGATTCGCTGCCCATCGCCAAGGCGGCGATCGAAGAGGCGCTGCGGCTCTATCCGCCGGCCGCCATGCTGAGCCGCGAGGCGATCGGCCCGGACGTGCTGGTCGGCCGGCGCATCCGCGCCGGCACCGTGGTCACCGTTTCTCCGTTCCTGCTGCATCGCCATCGCACCTTGTGGACCGACCCGGACGCGTTCGATCCGGCGCGGTTCCTGGGGGCCAATCGCGAGGCGATCGACCGTTACGCCTATATTCCGTTCGGCGCCGGCCCGCGCGTTTGCATCGGCATGGGCTTTGCGATGCAGGAGATGATGGCGCTCATCGGCCATTTGTTGCGCGCGTTCCGCTTCGATCTGGCGCCCGGCCATCCCGTGTCGCCCGTCGCGCGGGTCACGCTGCGGCCGGCCCATGGCATGAAAATGATCGTGCGGCGGCGGCCAGGCGGCTCGTGATTCCAGAGCGCCGCACGCGGCTCGCTCTATTGCGCTTTCATCCCGAAATGTTCGGCGAGAAATCGCGCGACGCGGTCGCGCGCATCGGCGCGCGCGTCTTCATTCGTGCCTTCGATCGGCGCCCAGTCGTTCCTGCGATAAGGCTCGACCGTATGAATCGGCATGTCGCGAGCGTCGAAGCTATGATAGGCGCCGGGGTAAATCTGAAACGTCACCGGCGCGTCGCGCGCCTGCGCGCCTCGCAGGAACGCCTCGCAGGGCTTGGCCGGCGTCCAATTGTCGAGCTCGCCTTGCAGAACGAGCAATGGGATCGACGTCGTCCAGCTCTCCGGTGGCGCGCCGAGATGCGCCGCCTGCAATTTGTCACTGCAAAGGCCGGGATAGAAGGCGATCGCCGCTGCAAAGTCATGCGCGGGCGAAGGGTTCGGCCGCCCGAGGCTGTGCGTGGGGATCGTCTCCAGCACGACGCCGCCGCCCTGCGACCAACCGATCAGGGCGATCTTGTCGGGAATGACGAACGGCTGAGATTGCAGAAAGGCCAGGGCGGCGTAAGCGTCGGACGGGCGCTCCGCCCACATGCGCTGGGTCTCATCTTTGACCGCGATCGTGCAAGTCTGGCCGAAGCCCCGCGACGCCGCGCTATCGACCATCAGCGTCACATAGCCTTTGCCGGCAAGGAAATCACGCCAATCGCGGTAGAACGCGAACGGCCCTTTCGCCGAGCCGAGCCCGCTGCACCCATGCAGCATCACCACGGCCGGCGCGGGCTCCGCCAGCGCCGGCCGATCGAGGATGGCCGTCAAGGTGAGTTTGCCGTCGAGACTCTGAAACTGTATTCGCTCGTCAGCCTGCGCCGCCGGCGAAAGGATGAGCGTCAAGCCGGCGGCCAAGGCGACACAGGCTGACGTGGGGGCGCGCCGCGCCGCCGGACGGCCTTTTTCATCCTGGTGGGATTTCGCCATCTTTGCCCTCTTTGTCCTCTCGCCGAGCGCCATTTCCGCCTTGCCTCGACACGGCGAGCGAGCGCGCCTCATTTCCCCCGCGCGCGCTCGCGCCAGATCAGATAGAGCCCGCAGCCGACGACAATGCCGGCGCCCAGCAGAATCCGCCCGCTCGGCCGGTCGCCGAACACCAGGAGGCCGGACAGGATCATCCATAGCAGCTGGGTGTAGCCGAACGGCGTCAGGACCGAAGCGGGCGCGCGTTCATGCGCGAGAATCAGCAGCCAGTGGCCGAGCGAGGCGAAGAAGCCCATTCCGACCATCACCGCCAGGATCGTCAGGCTCGGCGGGTTGATCCAGGCGAAAGGCAGAGCGGGCGTTAGCAGAACGACGCCGGCCAGCGGAGTCCAGAACAACGTCGTCGTGGACGGGTCGGAACTGGCGAGCAGGCGCGTCGTCAGCGCGTAGCCGGCGTTGCAGAACACGCCGGCGATCGCCACGAAGACGACCGGCTGGAAAGCATGGGTTCCCGGGCCCGTCGCGACGATGACGCCGACAAAGCCGATCGCCACCGCGACGAGCCGCGCCCCGCCCGCCCATTCCCCCAGCAAGGGGCCGGCCAGCAGCACCACGAACAGAGGCGTGAGGAAATTGATGGTCGAGGTTTCCGCCAGTTGCAATTGGCGCAAAGCCAGGAAATTCGTGGTGGTCGAGGCGAGCAGCAGCAGGGAGCGCAGGATCTGCAGCAGGGGGCGCTTCGATCGCAGCACTTCGGGATGCAGAAAAGGGCGCACCGCGACGAGGCCGACGATCGCCGCAGCGACATAGCGCGCCCATACGATCTCGATAGCCGGCAGAACGCCGCTCAGCGATTTGGCCGACGTGTCGAGCCCGGCAAAGCAGATCGTCGCCGCGCACATCAGCGCGATGGCGCGCATCCGCCGGCGCTGATCGGCGGCGGAAACGGGCGCCTGCGCGCGAATGCCCGGGGAAGGCTGGCCGGCGGCTGAATCGAGAATTTCAGCCGCCATCAGGGGATTTTGTCATCGAGACGATTGTTGAACCCTGCGCCGGGCCGAGGCAAGGCGGCTTAATCGCGCAGGGCGAGGATTCGAATCCACCCGCTCGCCGTCAAATGGGGACGTCGCGTCAGGCCCGCCGGCGCGACTTGAGAGAAGCCAGCATTTCACGCCGAAGAATCGCGTTCATGCGGCCTTGATAGCCCTTGCCCTGCGACTTCAGCCAATCCAGCACGTCCGCATCGACGCGAGCGGTGATTTGCTGCTTGACGGGTCTATAGAAGCGGCCGCGAACCGCATTCTTCAATTGTTCGTCGGTCAGCGCCGGAATGTCGCTCGTATCGATCTCGGTGTCGGGACGCTTGGCCAGCGCTTGAAGATTGGCGCGCTGCGCCGCCGTCAGGGACGGGAGCCCATCCAAGCTGTAGCTAGTCTTTTTCGTTTTCATAACGTCGCCTTTCGCTGCGGTCGGCGCGTCGGGCCGAAATAATGCGGATGACTTCCACCATTCCGCTCCCGGCATCTTCCTCCGTGACGGTGTGAGCGACCATCAGGATCACGAAGCCGCCGACCAAGCCGAATGTCCGCCATCGCTGCTCGCCGCTCTCGATGCGATCTGGGGTTGAAAGGTGCAGAGGATCGCGGAACGCCAGACTGGCTTCCTCGAAACTGACGCCATGCTTTTTTGGTTGGAACGGTTTTTTGCCTCGTCCCATTCGAAGCGAACGCCGATCACGACGGAAATATAAGTATTTTTTTGTAACTACGCAAGACATGCGCTCCGATGTCCGTCCGCAGGCGCTCTTGTTGGCGCCGGAAAAATGACGCAGCTTGCGCGTCAATTTTCTAAAAGCAAAGCGGGGAGGCAGGCGGCTTGCGCGATCTCAAGGGCAAGACAGCATTCGTCACAGGCGGGGCCAGCGGCTTCGGACTGGAATTCGCCAGGGCCTTTCTCAAAGAGGGCATGCGCGTCGCGCTCGCCGATATCGAGGCGCCGGCGCTGGCGAAAGCTCGGGACAGCCTGCAGGCTGACGACAAGCGCCTGCGCGGTTTCGTCTGCGACACCGCCGACCGCGCCTCGCTGCAAAGGGCGGCCGACGGGGCGATCGAAGCTTTCGGGCGCGTGCATCTCGTCTGCAACAATGCGGGGGTCGGCGGCCGGCCCGGGAGCGTCGATGAATTGCCCGACCGCCAGTGGAACTGGGTGCTGTCGGTCAATCTGATGGGCGTCGTGCACGGAATTTCGGTTTTTCTGCCGCATATGCGCGGCCATGGCGAGGGCGGCCATTTCCTCAACACCGCCTCGATGGCCGGCATGCTCGGTCAGCCGCACGACGGGCCCTACAGCGCGAGCAAGGCCGCGGTGATCGGCATTTCCGAATCGCTCTATTACGAATTGCGCGGCTCGAATATCGGCGTCAGCGTGCTTTGTCCGGGCTTCGCCAAAACCGGCATCGCCCTCAGCGAGCGCAATGCGCCGGCGGAACTCGCCGCGGATGTAGAAGCGCCGCTGTCGCAAGCCGGCGCCGCGCATGCCGCGCAAATCTGCGAGTTCATCGCCAGGGGAATCGAACCCGCCGAAGTCGCGGCGCGCGCGCTGCGGGGAATTCTCGACGACGATCTCTATATTTTCACGCATCCCGACATGCGCCCGATGCTCGAAAAACGCCTCGCGCGCATTCGGGCGGCTTATGACAAGGCGGAGCGGTTCAAGGAGTAAGGGCGGGCGAGGCGGACCAACGGCGGACCGTCCCTACTCCCCCGCTCGGATGAATCCCCCGCCGAGCACCCGCGCATGGGGGGCGGTGGAGGCGTAGAAGACGCAGGCCTGGCCGGGCGACACGCCGGTCTCGGCTTCCAGCAGTTCGACTTCGCCATCCGGCGTCAGCCGGGCGGGCGTCGGCTCTCTTGTCGAGCGCACGCGCACAGCGATTTCGAGGCCGCGCGCGTCAATATCTTCGAGGCGCCCTTCGCCCAGCCAGTTGACGTCGCGCAGGCGAATGCGGCGCGTCGCCAGCGCCTCGCGCGGGCCGACAATCACTTTGGCGCCGGCCGCGTCGAGCGCGGTGACATAGAGCGGCTCGGCGGCGGCGATGCCGAGCCCGCGACGCTGGCCAATCGTGTAGTGGAGGATGCCGGCGTGGCGCCCGAGCACCCGCCCGTCGATATGCACGATGTCGCCGGGAACCGAAGCGCCCGGCATCAGGCGCTCGATCATCTCGCCATAGCGGCCCGAAGGCACGAAGCAGATGTCCTGGCTGTCGGCCTTTTGCGCGACGGCGAGGCCCTGCGCGCGCGCCAGTTCGCGCACCCTCGCCTTGGGCAGGCCGCCCAGCGGGAAGCGCAGCATGGCGAGCTGTTCGCGCGTCGTGGCGAACAGGAAATAGCTCTGGTCGCGTTCGGGATCGGCGGCGCGGTAGAGCGCGCGCCCGCCCCGCCCATCGTCCTGCGAGACCACGTAATGGCCGGTCGCCAGCGCGTCGGCGCCGAGATTTTTCGCGGTTTCAAACAGGTCGGCGAATTTGATGTGCTGGTTGCAGGCGACGCACGGAATCGGCGTCTCGCCCGCGACATAGCTGCGCGCGAAAGGCTCGATCACTTTTTCGCGAAACCGCGCCTCGTAATCGAGCACGTAATGGGCGATGCCGAGCTTGGCCGCGACGTCGCGCGCGTCATGGATGTCCTGGCCGGCGCAGCAGGCGCCCTTGCGATGGATCGCCTCGCCATGATCGTAGAGCTGCAAGGTGACGCCGACGACGTCATAGCCCTCGCCCGCCATCATCGCGGCGACGACCGAGGAATCGACGCCCCCCGACATGGCGACGACGACGCGGGTGTCCCTTGGCGCCTTGGCGAGGCCAAGCGAGTTCACGGGGGCGTCGATGGCGAGATCTGCGAGCATGTTTCCTTCGGCCGGCCGTCCGGGCGCGTCTGACCGCCAAAATGGGCATTATCGGCTCGGATGCAAGCAAAATGGCGCAACCCGGCCGCGCCGGCGATCCCAGGCTTGGGTCCGGCCCGGCGAGCCCTTTGCTTCGCCAAACCGCCATTTGATAATGAAATCGCAAGGTTTCAGAGCGTTTTGAGACATTTTTTAACGGAAATCCCGGGGGTTGGTTTAGGTAAATCTTAAATCCGAGCGTCTATGGTCGCCTTCATGATCTTTGCGTTTGAGTATGCGAGAGTGACATGAGTGAAGCGCTTCGCCCGAGGGTGAAATACGTGATCGGCCCGGACGGCAGCCCGTTGACGATCGCCGATTTGCCGCCCTCCTCGACCAAGCGTTGGGTCATCCGGCGCAAGGCCGAAGTCGTCGCCGCGGTGCGCGGGGGTCTGCTCTCCCTCGATGAGGCCTGCTCGCGCTACACGCTGACGGTCGACGAATTCCTGTCCTGGCAAATGTCGATCGACCAGTTTGGCCTCGCCGGCCTGCGCACCACGCGCATCCAGCAATATCGCCAGTAAGCGCCGATATCCCCGATAGACAAACGCGCCGGCCCCTGGGCCGGCGTTTTTCGTTGGTGGGTCGATTGGCCTTCCCTTGCGTCCGCTTCTTGCCACTTTGTTGTTCGAATGTATTTTGAGCGGCCGGTTGGCGATCGTGCGGCCGGCGCGACAATCCTGTGGAGCGACCGTGAAATCCGCCAGCCTCTGCCTGCCTGCTTCCAATCCCCGCCGACGCTTCCTCAGCCTCGCCGCGCCCTGCCTGATGGTTCTGGCGTTAGGCCTCTTCGCCGCGCCGGCGCGGGCGCAGACGATGGTTCCGGTCGATCAACTGATGGCCCCCGGGCCCTTGCCCGACCTGCCGCTGGGCTCGCCGACCGCCCCGGTCACCATCGTCGAATACGCCTCGATGACCTGCAGCCATTGCGCGGCGTTCCACGAAACGACATGGCCTGCGCTGAAGGCCAAATATGTCGATCCGGGCAAGGTCCAGTTCATCCTGCGGGAATATCCCCTCGAGCCGCTCGCCGCCGCCGCCTTCATGCTGGCGCGCTGCGCCGGCCCCGAGCGGCGCAACGCCATCGTCGATCTTCTCTATACCCAGCAAAAGGACTGGGCTTTCGTCGAGAAGCCGCTGGAAGCCCTGGCCGCCCTCGTCAAACAGGCCGGCGTTTCGCAGGCAGAATTCGAGAGTTGTCTGCAAAATCAGGCGCTTTACGATGAGGTCAACAAGACCCACGACCTTGCGACCGAGAAGTTCAAGGTCAATGCGACGCCGACCTTTTTCGTCAACGGCCTCGAGATGAATGGCGAATTGCCGATCGGAGAGTTCGACAAAGTGCTTGCCCCCTTATTAAAATAGGGTCGGTTTCGCACAGGATTCTGATTCGCCGCCCTTGATCCGGACGGCGCTTTCTGTGCGCGTAGCGGGCGTCTTCCGCCCCAGCCGGGCCGCAAAGAGGCAACCTTGGTCGAGCCGCGCCGCATCCCCGACAGAAACGCCAGCTTCGGCTGGCGCCTTCGCCCCGTCCTGACAGGGCGGGCTTGCGCATGATCTTCGACAGGCTGCGGCTGGCCGGCTTCAAATCCTTTTGCGACCAGACCGAATTCAAGATCGAGGCGGGCCTCACCGGCATCGTCGGCCCCAACGGCTGCGGCAAGTCCAATCTTGTCGAGGCTTTGCGCTGGGTGATGGGCGAGAATTCCTACAAGAGCATGCGCGCCTCGGGGATGGACGACGTCATCTTCGCCGGATCCGGCAATCGTCCCTCGCGCAACCTCGCCGAGGTCGGCCTGGTTCTCGACAATTCCGACCGCCGGGCGCCCGCCGCGTTCAACGATTCCGAAGTGATCGAGGTGACGCGGCGCATCGAGCGCGAATCGGGCTCGACCTATCGCGTCAACGGGCGCGAGGTGCGCGCGCGCGACGTGCAATTGCTGTTCGCCGACGCTTCGACCGGCGCGCGCTCGCCGGCCCTCGTGCGGCAGGGCCAGATCGGCGAGATCATCGCCGCCAAGCCGCAGGCGCGCCGGCTCATTCTCGAAGAGGCGGCCGGCGTCTCCGGCCTGCACTCGCGCCGCCACGAAGCCGAGCTGCGCCTGAAGGGCGCCGAAGACAATCTGACGCGCCTCGAAGACGTGCTCAAGCAGATCGACGCGCAGGTCGACAGTTTGAAGCGCCAGGCGCGCCAGGCGCAGCGTTACAAGGGGCTCGCCGCCGACATCCGCCGCCACTGGGCTTTGGCGCTGCATATTTCCTGGCGCGAATGCGAGACGAAATTCATCGAGGCGCAAAGGCGGCTGGAGGCCGACGTGCGCGAGGTCGCCGAACGCACGCGCGTGCAGGCGGAAGCGGCGCGCGGGCAGGCGGTCGTCGCGGCGGCGTTGCAGCCGCTGCGCGAGGCGGAGGCGCGCGCCGGCGCCGCCCTGCATCGCCTCGTCCTGGCGCGCGAGGCGCTGGACGGCGAAGAGCGGCGCGCCAAGGAGCGCACGGCCGAGCTCGAGCGCCGCATCGGCCAGCTCGCCGACGATCTGTCGCGCGAGGGCGCGCTGATCGACGACGCGGCCGAGGTTTCGGCGCGGCTGTCGGCCGAAGAGACGGAGCTTGCCGCGCAATCGAGCGCCGGCGCCGAACTGACCGGCGCGGCGCGGGCGCGGCTCTCCGACGCCGAGCGCGCGCTGGAGGTCAGCGAGGCGCGGCTCAGCGAGGCGCAGGCGGCATTGTCCGATCTCAATGCGCGCCGCCATTCGCTCGCCGCCGCCTTGGCCGAAGAGGGCCGCCGTCTGACGCGCCTCACCGAGGAATGCGCGACGATCGAGCGCGAGCGCGCCGCGTTGCAGGGCGCCGGCGCCGACGAGGCGGCGCTCACGGCCGAGGCGCAATCGCTGGCGGCGCTGAACGCGGCGCTGGCGCAAATCGAGGCCGAAGCGCTCGAAGCCGAGGCCGCGCATGCGCAGGCGCGCGAGGCGGAGATGCGCGCGCGCGCGCCGCTCAACGAGGCCGAGCGCCAGGCCCAGAAGCTCGAGACCGAGGTCGCCACGCTGACCAAGCTGTTGGGCTCGGCGGCGGACGCCCAATGGCCGCCGGTGCTGGACCAGATCACCGTCGCCAAGGGCTATGAGGCGGCGCTCGGGGCGGCCTTGGGCGACGATCTCGACGCTTCGACCGACCCCGACGCGCCGGCCCATTGGTCGGCCGCGGTCGGCGATGCCGGCGATCCGGCGCTGCCGGCCGGGATCGAGCCGCTGGCCGGCCGCGTTCACGCGCCGCCGGCCTTGCGGCGCCGGCTCGCACAGATCGGCGTCGTGGCGCGGGGGCAGGGCGAAGCCTTGCGCGCGCAACTGAAAGTCGGCCAGCGCCTTGTCTCCAAGGAGGGCGATCTGTGGCGCTGGGACGGCTTCGTCTCGGCCGCCGAGGCGCCGACCCCGGCGGCGCGCCGCCTCGTCGAAAAGAACCGCCTCGGCGATCTCTCTCATGAGGCCGAAGTCGCGCGCCAGACGGCGGAAGCCGCCAAGGCGGAGGCGTCGCAGTTTCAGGCGCGGCTGCGCGAGGCGGCCGGCGCCGAGGCCGGCGCCCGGCAACGCGCGCGCGAAGCGCGGGTGGCGATCGATGCGGCGCGCGAGAAATTGGCGGCGAGCGAGCGTCGCCGCGCGCAGGCGCAGGCGCGGCTGTCGGCGCTCGATGAGGCCGCCGCGCGGGCGGCGGCCTCGCGCGACGAGGCGGCCGAGCGGCGGGCCCAGGCGGCGGCGGCCTTGAGCGGGCTCGCCGCGACCGACGAATTGTCACTGCTCCTGGAGCGGGCGCGCGCAGCGGCCGCGCAGGATCGCGCCGAATGCGTGGAGGCGCGCGCGGCGGTGCAATCGATCGCGCGCGAGAGCGAGGCGCGCGATCGGCGCCGCGAGGCGATCGCCGGCGATCTGCGATCCTGGGGCGAGCGGCGCGACAAGGCGCAGGTCCATATCGTCGAAATCGAGGATCGCCAGTCGAGCGCGCGGGCCGAGCTCGCCACATTGGCCGATGCGCCGGCGCTGTTTTTGCAACAGCGCCGCGCGCTGATCGGCGAGGTCGACGCGGCGGAGGCCGCGCGCAGGGCGGCGAGCGACGAGCGCGCCGCCGCCGAGACGAATCTGGCCGAGGCCGACCGCGCCGCCAAAGCTGCGCTGGAGGCGATGGGCCTGGCGCGCGAGGCGCGGGCCGCTTCGGAAGAACGCGTCGAGGGCGCGCGCCAGCGACAAGAAGCCGTGCTGCACACGATCGCCGTCGAACTCGAAGCCGAGCCGATGCAGCTTGCCGGCCTGGCGGGCCTGAAGGCCGGCGAGACGCCGCCCGAACATTCCCATGTCGAGCGCCGGCTGGAGAGCCTCAAACAGGAGCGCGAGCGGCTCGGCGCCGTCAATCTGCGCGCCGACGAGGAACTCCTCGAAGTCGAGGCGAGCCGCGAGCGGCTGATCTCCGAGCGCGACGACCTGACCGAGGCGATCAAGCGGCTGCGCCAGGCGATCCAGAACCTCAACAAGGAGGGCCGCGAGCGGCTCCTCAAGGCGTTCGACGTCGTCAACAAGCATTTTGGCGAATTGTTCGCGACCCTGTTCGAGGGCGGCTCGGCCGAATTGCAGCTGATCGAATCCGACGATCCGCTGGAGGCCGGCCTTGAGCTTCTCGCTCGCCCGCCCGGCAAGCGCCCGCAGGTGCTGACGCTGCTGTCGGGCGGCGAGCAGGCGCTGACCGCGCTGGCGCTCATCTTTGCGGTGTTCCTCACCAATCCCTCGCCGATCTGCGTGCTCGACGAGGTCGACGCGCCGCTCGATGATTCCAACGTCGAGCGCTTCTGCGATCTCCTGGAGGCGATGCGCAAACGCTCCGACACGCGCTTTGTGACGATCACCCACAACCCCATCACCATGGCCCGCATGGACCGCCTGTTCGGCGTCACCATGGCCGAGCGTGGGGTGAGCCAGATCGTGTCCGTCGACCTGGCGGAAGCGGAGCGGTTCCTGGAGGCGAGCTAGGCCGCCGGTCGACGCAAGCCGGCCAATTCCGCATCGTGCAAATCAAGCGCCCGTTGACGAAATTGTGACGACGCCCGCCGCCGCCACGAGAACCTATCGTGTTATAGTTGAAGGGTGGCTTTTACGCCCTACGCCGAATTCGCTATTGCGCCATTGTTCGCATGCAGGCCATTTTTTTCATCCCTGAAAGCTTGTCAAGGACGGCCCCGTAGGGGCCGCCGCCTTCGGCGGTCGCCTGAAAGGCGATCCTTGACAAGCTTTCAGGGATGAAAAACGCTCCGCCAATGCGAACGATGGATCAGTCTCGACCCCTTTCCCATCATTGCGTCACGCTCTAACGGCGCCATCCGTGCGGCCTTTGGTCCGCTTTCCCTGGCGACCGTCTTCATGTTACAAAACCGTGACGGATGGGGAGCGGGCGCCGTGGCTGTCACCTTGGAACAATCGATCGGAATCTTCGCGCGCGCGAGTCGAAGCCGGTTCGGGGCGAGGGCGCGTCACAAGACGCAGGAGCGCGTCGAACTGCTGGCCAAAAAAGGCGATCTCGAAGGCGCGAAGGTGCACGAGCAAGTCGTGCAGCAGATTCTGCGCCTCGAACAGCAGAGCGCGCCCGAAGCCGCCAATCGCGGCTAGATCGCGCGCCTTCGGTTCGCCCGCGGTCTTCGCTGTTGCTTCCTATGCGGCGCCCGGCGTCAGCTCACCTCCATGCCCGCAAGATGCTGATCAAGCCGCGCAAGCGTCTGATTGGCGCCCGCGATCGCGTATTTCGCCGCCGCTTCGTATCCTTGATTCGTGTCGAACCGCAGCCGCAAGACGACCTTTGTCTTTTGCCCGAGGTCGGCGAAGGTCGCTACGCTCTGGAAGTCGCGGATGTCCTTGCCGTCGTCCGGGCTGTGATCATAGACGAGTCGTTCGGGCCGGACGACTTCGCGAAACACGATCTTGTTGGGAAAGTTCATGCCGTTCGGTCCGTGCATGATGAAGCGCCAGACGCCACCGACGCTCACCTTCATTTCGTGAATGGTCGTCGAAAAGCCGTTCGGCCCCCACCATTTTGCAATGTGTTCGGCCTGCGTCCAGGCTTGCCAGACACGTTCGCGCGGCGCCTCGACGATGCGCTCGATGACGATCTCGCGTTCCGATTTCGGCTCATCATTGGCGGTCATGGCCTTTTCCTTTTTTGGGGGCAGGTTGCATTGTCTTGAGATAGGCGTCCAAACGGTCGAGGCGCGCGTCCCAATGGCGGCGGATCTCTTCGACCCAGCCCGCGACATCGCTAAGCGGCGCGGCCTCGAGCCGGCACGGGCGGAATTGCGCCGAGCGCCCGCGCGAGACGAGACCGGCGTTTTCGAGCACCTTGAGATGTTTGGATATTGCCGGCTGGCTCAGCGCGAACGGCTCGACGAGCTCGGTCACCGACGCTTCCCCCAAAGCCAGACGCGCCAGAATCGCGCGGCGGGTCGGGTCGGCAAGCGCGGCTAAAGTGGCGGTGAGCGGATCGGAGCGCATATAAATTGCCATTCAGTTATATATCTGATTGGTTATATACGGCGGCAAAGTCGTCGTGTCAACCCGCGCGTCCCCTTCTGCAAGAAAAGCCGAGTTTGACGGCGCGTCCTCAGCCGAGCGCGGCGAGCGCGCGTTCCATCCGCGCGATCTCGGTCTTGGCGCCGACCCGCATCTTGCGCTCGGCCTGGCGATAAAGCGCAACGACGCGCCGGCCGGCCTCTGTCAGTTCGGCGCCGCCGCCGCGCGCCCCGCCGGGCCGGGCGGCGACGAGCGGCTTGGCGAACATACGGTTCATCTCCTCGACCAGCAGCCAGGCCTTGCGATAGGACATCGCATGCGCACGGCCCGCCGCGGAGATCGAACCGGTCCCGCCGATCGATTCGAGCAGCGCGACCTTGCCGGGGCCGAGCCGGCGGCTCTCGTCAAAATCGAGGCGAATGGTGAGGCGGGTCGGCATGGCTGTCCCTGGCTTTCCCGCCATGTTGTGCCGGATCGCAAGGCGCGGCAAGCGCGGCGTTCAGAGCGAGATGCAATTAGGAGAAAGCGGTCGAGTCTGATCCATCGTTCGCATGGCGGAGCGTTTTTCATCCCTGAAAGCTTGTCAAGGATCGCCTTTCAGGCGACCGCCGAAGGCGGCGGGCCCCAAAGGGGGCCGTCCTTGACAAGCTTTCAGGGATGAAAAAAATGGCCTGCATGCGAACAATGGCGCAACAGCGAATTAGGCGCCGAGCGTAAGCGCTTCCATTCAATTATAACTCGGTAGCTTCTATGGCGCGGGCGCCAACGCCAGATTGATGGCGGCGCTCGCCGCGTTGCTGACCTGGATCGTCGCCGGCCCCGCCTTCAATTCGAAGCGCACGCTTTTGCGAACGCCCGGGCAATCTTTCTGCCCGGAAAAGGCGGTCGACTTCACCTCGGCGTCGCCCTGGATCACGTCGAGCCAGGCCTCGTCCGACAGCGTGATCTGATAGAGGCCGGGCTTGTCGATATCGGGCGCTTCCAGCCTCGCGGCGAAACTGCCGGCCTTCAGCGCGCGCTCGGGCGGCTTGGCGAAGGCGACCGAATCGCTGGGCCGCAGCGCGACCGAATAGCCCTGACCGATGGCGATCGGCGCGCCGGAGGCGGCCGGCTTGGCGTCGGCGAACCAGCCGCGCTCGCGAGCGATGCTCCACTTGAACTGATCGCAGGTGTCCTTGTCCTGCGCCTCAGCACCGCCGCCGGCCAGGCCGAGGACGAAAGCGAGGGCGAGGATCGATCTTGCCGGATGAAACATGCGCCGCGCCCCTAGTCCACGCCGATCATCACATCGGACGCCTTGATCACCGCATAGGCGAGCTTGCCCTTGGCGAGTTTGAGCTCGTCGACCGCTTCATTGGTGATCGAGGCCGTCACAACAGCGCCATTGACGTCGAGCCGCACATGCGAAGTCGTCGCGCCTTTGACGATCTCGACGATCGTTCCCTTGAGAATATTGCGCGCGCTGATTTTCATAAGGCCGCTCCTGTCACTTCAAAATCCTGAAACCCTGGCGCTCGAAGATCGCCTTGCCGGCGGGCGACCGGAGATAGGCGAGGAATTTGTCCGCCGCGCCGTTATGCGAGGAAACGGTCAGCGCGAAAGGATAAAGGATGGCCGGATGCGAGGCTTCCGGAAAAGTCGCGACGATCTTGACCTTGGGCTCGGCGGCCGCGTCGGTCGCATAGACGATGCCGAGCGGCGCCTCGCCGCGCGCCACGAAAGCGAGCGCGGCGCGCACATTGTCGGTCATCGCCAGACGCGGCTCGACGACGCTCCATAGTCCAAGATTTTGCAGCGCCGCCTTGGCGTATTTGCCGACCGGCACCGAATTGACCTCGCCGGTGGCCAGACGCCCCGCGCCGATCGCCTGCGTGAAAGCCTCCGCGGTGAGCGCAAGCGCGTCAATCGACGAGGGTTTGGGCGCGACGACGACAAGCTGATTGCCGATGAGGTCGACGCGGCTTCCCGCTTTGACGACGGCGCCCTTCTCGGCCTCGTCCATCGATTCCTCGTCGGCGGAGGCGAAGAGGTCGGCCGGCGCCCCGGCGACGATCTGGCGCGCCAGCGCCAGCGAACCGCCGTAGCTGATCTTGATTTCCGCGCCTCCGTCGGCCTGAAATCCGGCCGCCGCCGCGTCGAGCGCGCTTTTCAGGCTCGCGGCGGCGAAGGCGATGACGGGTTCGTCCGCGCGGGCGAGTTGCGGCCCGCAGGGCGCCGCCAGGCAAAGGACGACGGATGCGAGGCGAAACAAAGGACGCATGAGCCATCCCGTGCGGCGAGAGATGTGGTGGGCGCGGTCGCTAGGTGCGGGAGGATATAGCGCCCCTAACGCCGACGCCACTCGATTGTCATCAGGCGAGCTTCGGCGCGCCCGTTCTCCCGCTTCCTGCAAGAAAGGTTCGGCCTCCCTCACCCCGAATGCGCATAAGCCCAATACAGCTCGCGCGCGCGCCGGAAGGCCGGGCCGGGCTGCAGGTCGCGCTGGTCGATGCGACGCACCGGCGTCACCTTGCCGAAATTGCCGACCACGAATATTTCGTCGGCCTCGTCGAAATCGGCAAAGCTCAGCGTCGCCTCCAGCGCCTGCCGGCCGTCGGCGCGCAGCAATTTCAGCACGCGCTGGCGCGTCACGCCGTTGAGGAAGCTGCCATTGGCCATCGGCGTCATCACCACGCCGTCCTTGGCCAGGAAAATATTGGCGGTGGCGAGCTCGGCGACATTGCCCAGCATGTCGGCCAGGATGCAATTGTCGAAGCCGCGCGTGCGCGCCTCCATCAGGGCGCGCGCATTGTTGGGATAGAGGCAGCCGGCCTTGGCGTCGATCGGCATCGTCTCGGCGGTCGGTTTGCGATAGGCCGAGCGGGTGATCGCTATGCCAGTCGGCTCGGGCAGCGGCGCTTCGTAGATCGACAGGCAGAAACGCGTCGATTCGGGGTCGGGGGGGACCGAGCCCTGACCATTGTGCTCGGCCCAATACATCGGGCGGATATAGAGGGCGGCTCCGGCCTTAAATTTCCTGACGCCCTCGCGCGCCAGCTCGACGATCGCCTCCTCGCTCATCGTCGGCTTCAGCCACATGGTCTTGGCCGAGCGATTGACCCGCGCGCAGTGAAGATCGAGGTCGGGCGTCACGCCCTCGAAAGCGCGGGCGCCGTCGAACACGCTGGAGCCGAGCCAGAAGGCGTGGGTTCGCGGTCCGACGATCGGCCGATTGCCCTCGAACCATTCGCCGTCGAGAAAGGTGAAAGTCTGCGACCAATCGGGCATATCGTCTCTCGTTTCCTGGGGAGTTCGTTTGGGGAGGATCGTTGGAAGCGTAAACTAAGGCGTTGAAGGCGTAAAATCACGCGTTTGTGGCGGCTGTCCTGCTTCTTGGGTTAAATTGCCGCGCCCCTCGCGCCTCGCGCCGCATGGACGCGTAGCCACGAACATGGGAAACTGCCAATCCGCGCCGCCGCGGCGGCGCTTCATCTCAAATAGCGTCCCCGATGAGCGACATCGCCGCCAAGCCGAAAACCAGGACCCGGCCGAAGACCGAACAGCCGCGCCTTCACAAAGTGATTCTCGTCAACGACGATTACACGCCGCGCGAATTCGTCGTCACCGTCCTCAAGGGGGAGTTCCACCTCAGCGAGGACCAGGCCTATCGGGTGATGATGACCGCCCACCGGCGCGGCGTCTGCGTCGTGGCGGTGTTCGCCAAGGATATCGCCGAGAGCAAGGCGACGAGAGCCACCGACGCCGGCCGCGCCAAGGGCTATCCGCTGCTGTTCACCACCGAGCCGGAGGAATAGGGCGCGCCGGAGCGAGGATTTTTCGCTCGCGCGGCGATCGGCGGCCGGAAGCCATGCGGTTTTCCGGGCGGAGCGCTGCGTTGCCGGTCAATTCCGCCAGGCGCTTTGCGCGAGCATCCACAGGACGAGCAACGCATAGGCCGTGACAATGCCGACGCGGACCCAATGGGTCGTCATGAGAAGCCGGTAGCGGTCGGGCAGAAGGCCTCCGCCGGGCGCTTCGAGGCGGGCCATCAGGGGACCCCACCAAATCGCGGTGCCCAGAAAGAGCGCGATCTGCAGAGCAAAGCCTAGCCACGCCGCCCATACCGGGACGCCCGGGGCCTGCCGCCACAGCATCAGCGCCGCTCCCATCGTCACGAGCGCCGCCGGGGCAAGAACGACGCCCCAGATGCCGCGCCACCACGCCGCATGGTAGGCGCGAAATTCGCGAGGGCCGACATAGGTCCACAGCCGGTAACTGGAAAGCTGCACGAGCCAGATCTGGCCGACGCCGTAAAGGCTCAAGGCGCATGTTCCCAACAGCAACGCCTCGCTCCAATTCATCGCGCGAACTCCTCTGTCGCCTCAGCCGCGCGGCGTCGATCGCTTCCGCGCCCGTGTTCGATTTCGGCGGCGGCTCGCGCGAGCAGTCTCGCCATCCGCGCCCGCAGTTCCGGATTTACGCAAGCCAGGCCAAGCTCATATTCGGCCGACCGCGCCGCTTCCAGTTTGCGCAAGAAGGCGCGAGCGCGCGGCGTCGCGGCGATCGCCTTGCGGCGGCGGTCGAGGGGGTCCTCGGCTCGATAGAGCCATTGCTGCTGCACAAGACGCTCGATCATCTGACTCATCGCCGCGACCGTCGCATTGGATCCCCTGGCGAGGTCGGAAAGCGAGGCCGATCCCAGCCGATCGACCTGGCTCATCAAAAGAACCTGCGGCAGCGTGACGGCGGCATTGTTCATCAGCGAAAATATGGTTCCCGAGCGGTGCGACACGAGGTCGACGAGGCGCCGCAGCGCGTCTCCCGCTCGTTTCCTGTCCGCCTCGCGGCCGTTATGCGACATGCGACAATCTCGCTGGGAAGTTATTTAATGTATATTAACATTCAAGCTTCCTTGTCAAATATGACGGACGGCGCGGACCACCGCTGCGGTTGGCGGGGCAGGCGATGTACGGGTCAGCCTGGAGCTGGGGACAATCGCTTGCCTAGGGCGCCGGCGCTCCATACTGTGGCGCCTAGCACGGGCCTTCCTAATCGTCGTCGGCTGTCCGGATCGCCAGCGGGAGCGGATCTTGAGATCATGGCTGGGCGGCATCGCGGACGCGTTCGAGGACCGCAATTTCCGCCGCTATTCCCTCGGCTCCATCGTGTCCTGGCTCAGCTATTTCGTTCAGGCCGTGGCGGTGTCTTGGACGACATGGAATCTCACCCATTCGACGGGCTGGCTGGCGATCGTCGCGCTGTTGGAGGCGGCGACCAATATCGCGCTGATGCCGCTCGGCGGCGTCCTCGCCGATCGCCATGACCGGGTTCGCGTCCTCCTCGTCGCCTACGCGCTGGCGACCTTGCAAGCCGCCGCGCTGGCCGGCCTCGCCTTCGCCGGGCAGCTGACGATCGGACTTCTGGCGGCGCTGTCCTTCCTGCACGGCGCCATTCACGCCTTCAGCATCCCCGCGCAATTCGGCTTCCTGCCGCGCTTTGTCGAGCGCCGCCGCCTTTCCTCGGCGATCGGCGTCGCCGCCGCCTATACGCAATTGGGGATTTTCCTCGGGCCGGCGCTCGCCGGCTGGGTGATCCTGCATTTTGGAACGGCGGTCGCTTTCGCCAGCAATGTCGCGGGCTACGGCGTCTTTTTCGGCTGCGTCGCGTTGCTGCGCACGCCCGAGGGCTACCAGCAGCCCGCCGCGTCGGGAAAGGCTTTTCACGTCGATTTTCTCGACGGCTGGCGGGCGATCGCCGGACATAGCGGCATCCTGGCGATCCTGACCATCATGCTGTTTGGCCTTCCTGGGGTTCCTCATCGCGGTCGCCGCGCTGATGCTGGCGCAAAGCCTCGTCGCGGCGACGCTGGCGATGGTCGCGCTCGGCGCCTTCTTCGAGATCTGCCGCACCGGCACCGTGGCCTTGCTGCAAAACTCGGTCGCCGACGAATTGCGCGGCCGCGTGATGAGCGCGCAATTCCTGCTGATGCGCCTGGCCGGCGCGCTCGGCGTCGCCGCCATCGGCGCGGCCGCCGAGGATTGGGGGCTGCGCGCGCCGATGCTTGGCGGCGCGGCGATGGCGTTGCTGGCGTGGGGCGCGACGTTCCGCGCGCGCGGGCGGATCGTTTCGGCCTTTGAGGCGCGCGGGGCGTGAGGGCAAAGGGCGCCCCGCGGTTTCCGACAGGGCGAACCCTCTCTCAAGCCGCCCGCGCCGCGCCGGCCTTGTCCTGTCGGGCCGCGCCCCATTCCGGTGACTCAAGTCTGGTAACGATTTGGCTTGATATTGTCGCTCCCGTCCGGATATTCCGTTTCCAATGCAAGATCGCTCCCCATGAAGACCGCCTCATCAAGCCGCCAAGTCGTCGATTTCGCCCAGGTGGCGGCCTTGCCGTTGCTCGTCGGGGAGGACGGCGTCGCGCGCGTGCTGCTGCTGACGTCGCGCGAAAGCAAGCGCTGGGTCATTCCCAAGGGATGGCCCATGAAAGGGCGCAAGCCCCACGAGGCCGCCGCCCAGGAAGCGCTGGAAGAAGCCGGCGTGTCGGGCCGCGCGTGGAAACAGCCCGTCGGCGCCTACACTTATTTCAAAAGGCGCGAGCGGCATTTCGACATGTGTCAGGTCGACGTCTATCTGCTGAGGGTCGAAAAACAGCTCAAGACCTGGGCCGAAAAGGACCAGCGCGAAGCCCGCTGGTTCACGCTCGAGGAAGCGGCGGGCGTGGTGCAAGAGCCCGGGCTGGCGGCTCTTCTGCGGGACCTCGTTCGCACCGGCCTGGGTAAAGGCTTCCCGGGTCAGAGGGAACAACGATAGACTCAAGGCGAGGATCGGCTTGATCGACAGGATTTCTCGATGAGCTTTGGCGAACTCGCGGGCCAGGGGTGGATGCAGATCGGCGAGCTTGGGCTAGCTTTCGCTTTGTCGGCGCTGATCGGCCTCGAGCGCGAGATTCGGCACAAAAGCGCGGGCCTGCGCACCTATACGCTCGTCGGGTTTTCCGCTGCGCTCATCATGTTGGTTTCCAAATATGGCTTTGGCGATGTCTTGGGCGAGCGGGTCGTCCTCGATCCCTCGCGCATCGCAGCGCAAATCGTCACCGGCATCGGCTTCATCGGCGGCGGCCTCATCTTCGTGCGCCGCGACAGCGTGCGCGGCCTCACGACGGCGGCCATCGTTTGGCTGACGGCGGCCGTTGGCATGGCTTGTGGCGCGGGCCTGCCGATTCTCGCGCTGTTCGTCACCGCGCTGCATTTTCTCGTCGTCTTCACATTTCCCTACGTGATGGAGCGGCTGCCCAAATCGCGCTGGACGCCTTCTCCCCTCCAGGTGACCTATGAGGACGGCAGGGGAATATTGCGCGACGTGCTGGTGACCTGCACACAGCAGGATTTTGCGGTCAGCCGCGTGCGGGTCGAGCGCGAATCTTTGCAGGGCGATCGGCAGGACGCCGATGGCGCGGCGCCGGGCGGGCAGGCGGGCGCCGGGACCGATCCGCTGTCGTCAGGCAAAGCCGATGTGGGCGAGGCGGGCGCGCATCCGCCGCCAAAGCGGATCGTGACGGTGGCCCTGGAGATTCAGGGCATCCGGTCGGTCGCCAAACTCGCGGCGAAACTGGCCGATATCGACGGCGTCGTCTCGGTCAACGCCGGCGATGTCAATGTCCTCTCCGATTAGAGCCTACTGCATTATAGTTGAAGGGTAGCGCCTGCGCTCGGCGCCAAATTCGCTACTGCGCCATTGTTCGCATGCAGGCCATTTTTTTCATCCCTTAGAGCATGTCAAGGACGGCCCCCCAAGGGGCCGCCGCCTTCGGCGGTCGCCTGAAAGGCGATCCTTGACAAGCTTTCAGGGATGAAAAACGCTCCGCCATGCGAACGATGGATCAGACTCGACCGCTTCTGCCTAATTGCATCACGCTCTAACGACGCGCGCGATCCCCTGCGCTCAAAGCCGCGATCGCCTCCCGCGCCGCGATCGCCAGCGGCGCCGGCGGCGCATCAAGATCGAACCAGCCGATTTCGGCGATCTTGTCGGGCTCGCGGTTTGACGGCTCGCCGGCTTTCAGATGCGCGCGATAGACCGGCGCGATCCAGTGCTGGCCGTCGACGTCGATCATCTGGGTGAGGCACAGCAGGGGACCGAGCGCGATCTCGACGCCGATTTCCTCCATCGCCTCGCGCAAAGTCGCCGCTTCCGCGCGCTCCAGGAAATCCACCTTGCCGCCGGTCAGGCTCCAATGGCCGGCTTCCGGCGCCTTGCGCCGCTTGACGAGCAGCAGGCGCCCCTCGCGCAGAATGGCCGCGCCGCAGCCGACCCCGATCGTCGTCACGCGGCGATCGCCGCCAGCAGCCGCGCCCAGGAGCGCGCGCCCTTATGGAACGAGGCGCGCTCGTATTTCTCGTTGGGCGAATGGATGGAATCGTCGTCGAGGCCGAAGCCGATCATCAGGCAATCCATATTGAGCTCGCGCTTGAACACGCCGACGATGGGGATCGAGCCGCCTGAGCCGATCAGCACGGGGGGCTTGCCCCATTCGGCCTCCAGCGCGCGGCGGGCGCGGCGCAGGGCTTCCGTCTTGGTCGGCAGCACGATGGCCGGGCTCGCGCCGTGATTGATGAATTCGGCGCGCACGTCGGCCGGCAGGCGCGCCTTGACGAAGGCGCGAAACTCCTTGGCGATGCGCTCCGGGCTCTGCTTGCCGACCAGCCGGAACGACAATTTGGCGCTGGCGATCGCCGGGATCACCGTTTTGGCGCCCTCGCCGGTATAGCCGCCAAGGATGCCGTTGACCTCGCAAGTCGGGCGCGACCACAGCATTTCTAGCGCGCTGCGTCCCCTCTCGCCGGCGGGAACCGAAAGGCCGACTTCGCCGAGAAACGCGTTCTCGTCGAAATCGAGATCGCGCCATTGCGCGGCGATCTCCTCGGGCAATTCTTCGACGCCGTCGTAGAAGCCGGGCAGCGTCACGCCGCCGTTCGCATCATGCAGATCGGCGACGATGCGCGCCAGCACGCGGATCGGATTGATCGCCGCCCCGCCGTAGCGGCCCGAATGCAGATCGCGGTTCGCGCCGCGCAAAATCACCTCCTCGAACACCAGGCCGCGCAGCATGGTGGTGATGGCCGGCGTCTGGCGGTCCCACATTCCGGTGTCGCAGACCAGCATGACGTCGGCTTTGAGCTCGCTCGAATTCTCCGCCATGAAGGCGGGCAGCGAGGGCGAGCCGGTTTCCTCCTCGCCCTCGAAAAGCACGCTCACATTGCAGGGCAGGCCGCCGGTTTCGCGAAAGCCGCGGCACGCCTCGAGGAAGGTCATCAATTGACCTTTGTCGTCGGAGGCGCCGCGCGCGACGATGCGCTGGCCGGAATCGGCCTCGACGAGGCGCGGCTCGAACGGCGGCGTCTTCCACAGATTCAACGGATCGGGCGGCTGCACGTCGTAATGGCCATAGAACAGCACATGCGGCGCATCGCGCCGTTTGGCCTTCGCGTGGGCGACCACCATCGGCCGCCCCTTGGTCGGGCGCTTGGAAGCGTCAAAACCAAGCCCCGACAATTGGCGCGCCAGCCAGTCGGCGGCGCTTTCGCAATCCTGGAAATGGGCGGGATCGGCCGAGATCGAGGGAATGGCGAGAAGCTCGAACAGCCGCGCCAGGGCGTCGGTCTGATTGGCGTCGATCTTGGCCAGGACATCGTCGAGCGTGGACATGAAAGGCTCCTGACGAGCCTCGAAAGCGATGCTCGTGACGGGCGGAACCTATCAGCCGCGCGTGACGGCTCCAACTGCCCGCAAAAAGGATTGTTGCGACGCGGTTTGGGACGGCCGCGCGGGACCTTGACCCCACGCTGAAAACAAGGGCGGCGCCGGCCAAAAGCGCGGCGCCCCTTTTTTTAGATCGACGGGCGCCGGATCAGAAGATCTGGCGGAACAGGAAATACAGCGTGCCCGAAAGCAGGATCGCGCAAGGCAGGGTCAGGACCCAGGCCATCGCGATATTGCGCAGCGTCGAGAGCTGGATTCCCGAGCCGTTGGCCAGCATCGTGCCGGCCACGCCCGAAGACAGGACGTGGGTTGTGGACACCGGCAGGCCAAAACCGTCGGCGGCGCCGATCGTCGCCATGGCGATGATTTCGGCCGCCGCGCCCTGGCCATAGGTCAGGTGCTCCTTGCCGATCTTCTCGCCGACCGTGACGACGATGCGTTTCCAACCGATCATCGTGCCAAGGCCGAGCGCCAGGGCGACGACGACCTTCACCCAGGTCGGGATGAATTTCGTGGAGAGGTCGAGTTGCTTCTTATAGGCGCCGAGCGTCGCGACCTCGGCGGGCTTCAGCCCGCTCTCCTTGTCCTTGGCCAGGAAGCGCAAGGCCTCGGAGGCCAGATACATGTCGTTGCGGGTATTGCCGACCTGACTGAACGGGACTTTGGCGAGCGAACCATATTGCGTCGTCTGGGCGGCGATATTCTTCACGAATATGGCGAGCGCCGGGAAGGTGCCTTCCGAGATCTTATGGGTGTGGACATAATCGGTGACGGCGGGGCGCGGGTCGCCGAGGATCTGGAAGCCGGCGCCCTGGGCGTCGATGATCTTGGAGGCGGCGTCCGAGGCCTGCGTGAAATCGGCCATATGGCTTTCGGGCAGCGCGCGGTTCAGCGCATAGGCGGTCGGCGCCACGCCGATCAGGATCAGCATGATGAGGCCCATGCCCTTCTGGCCGTCGTTCGAACCGTGAAAGAACGAAACGCCCGAGCAGGTGAACACCAGGAGCCCGCGAATCCACATGGGCGGGGGCGAACTGGACGTCGGCGCGGTATAGAGCGCGGGCGTGCGAATGACGAATTTCATGATCAGCAGCAGCAGCGCCGAAAAGACGAAGCCGAAGATCGGCGAAAGCAGCAGCGCGTAACCGATATTGGTCACCTGGCTCCAGTCGACGCCCGACGTGCCGTCCTGGCCGCGCAGCAAGGCGTTGGCGACGCCAACCCCGATGATCGAGCCGATCAGCGTATGCGAGCTCGACGCCGGCAGGCCGAGCCACCAGGTGCCGAGGTTCCAGATGATGGCGGCGATCAGCAAGGCGAACACCATCGCAAAGCCGGCGCTCGACCCGACCTGGAGGATCAGTTCGACCGGCAGCAAGGATACGATGCCGAAAGCGACGGCGCCGCTTGAGGTCAGCACGCCGAGGAAGTTCAGCGTCCCGGACCAGACGACGGCATATTGCGGCTCGAGCGAATGGGTGTAGATGACCGTCGCCACCGCATTGGCGGTGTCGTGAAAGCCGTTCACGAATTCGAAGCCCAGCGCGATCAGCATCGCCACGCCAAGCAGGATGAACGGCAGAACCGTCGTTGGCGACGGGCCGCCGGCGGCGGCGATGTCGTTGTAGATATTGTAGGCCATGAAGAACAGGCCGCCCGCCAAAATGGCGAGAAAAATCAGCACGCCTCGCACGCCGATCGGCTTGTCGAACTTTACGAGCTTGGGCGCCTCCGAAGGGGCATGGGCGTCGGTAATGGCTGACATGGGGACGGCTCCTGTCGTCGAAACGCGCCGCATCTAAACCGGCCGGACATGACGAGTGTGTGACGGTCTGATGCTCGCCCTGTCATAATGGAGGGCGCGCGAACAAACCCACGCGCTGGCGCGCCAGAATCCATGGTTTGGCGTCTCGACACAAGAGCCGGCGGCGCGATCAAAAAGGTTGCCAAGTCGAAGCGCCGATCCGCGAGCGCGAAGGGCGCGGCCGCCCCGCATCAAGGGCCGCGCCAAAGCCGGCTATCGCCGGTCGAGGATCGCAGCCGTCGGCCTCACTTGGGCTGCGCGACGACGCGCAGATAGGGCTTGGGCGTCTTCCAGCCGGCGGGGAAGCGCTTCTCCGCCTCTTCGTTGGAAACCGAGCCGGCGATGATCACGTCGTCGCCGTTCTTCCAATTGGCTGGGGTCGCCACCTTGAACTTGGCGGTCAGCTGCAAGCTGTCGATGACGCGCAGCACTTCGTCGAAATTGCGCCCCGTCGTCATGGGATAGGCGAGCTGCAGCTTCACGCTCTTGTCGGGGGCGATGACGAAAACGGTTCGCACGGTCTGGTTGTCGGCCGCCGTGCGCCCTTCCGACCCGCCCGGGGTCGCGGCCGGCAGCATGCCATAGGCCTTGGCGATCGACAGGTCGGTGTCGCCGATCATCGGATAATTGGGCGCGGTCCCCTGCGTCTCCTCGATGTCCTTGGCCCATTTGGCGTGGGAGTCGACGGGATCGACGGAGAGGCCGATGATCTTGGTCCCGCGCTTGTCGAATTCGGCCTTCAGATTGGCCATGGCGCCAAGTTCGGTCGTGCAGACTGGCGTGAAATCCTTCGGATGGGAAAACAGCACCCCCCAGGAATCGCCGAGCCATTCGTGAAAATGAATCGGCCCCTCGGTCGTCTGCGCCGTGAAATCGGGGGCGGTCTGTCCAATCTGCAACATGGTCGGCTCCTCTTGAGGTTTCGGCCAGGCGCGCCGACCAGGCGGCGCCGCCGGAAACTCGTTCCCCTTCAACGTTATCCGATCAGGCCGGCCAACTCAATCGATGAAAAACATAGAATTTGAGGATGGGATTTCGGCGGCGGGCCTTCCGCAGCGGCAATTGAGGCGGCGACGCTTCGCCCCCGCTCGCCGAAAGCGCGCCCGCGGCGCTTGATTTTGTCGCGCGAAGCGGCGACATGAGGCTAGCCCCAATCCCGCCAGGAGAGCGAAATGGACAATCTGATCGCGCGCGTCGCCACGGCCGCCGACGTCACGCCCGACATTGCCCGGCAGGCAGTCAGCCTGATCGTCGACTTCATCGAGCGCGAGGCGCCGAGGGACGCCGTCGACAAGCTGCTGGCCAAGGCGCCGGCGCTCAACGCCATCGTCGCCTCGGGGCGCGGGACCGGCGGCGAAGGCATGGGCGGAACCGTCAAGGGACTGATGGGCGTCGCCGGCGGGGCGATGGGCGGGGGTGGCATCATGGCGCTCGGCAGCCAGTTGATGGGCCTCGGCCTCGGCATGGGGGAGATGCAGACGATCGGCAAGGAAGTGTTCGCCTATGCCCGCGAAGTCGCCGGCGACGATGTCGTGGGCGAAATCGCCGGCGCCATTCCGGGCGTGTCGCAGTTCATCTAGCTCCGGCGGGATCGACATGGCGGGCCTGGCGGGAGATTTCGCGCCGACGAGCGAAGAGGACTGGCGCAAGCTGGTCGATCGCGCGCTCAAGGGCGGCGCCTTCGAAAAACTCATCTCCCGCAGCGACGACGGCTTCGACATCCGGCCGATCTACGCCCGCCGCCAGGGCCCGCGCGTCGCCAGAGCCGGCGGCCCGTGGCGCGTCATCGCCCGCGTCGATCATCCCGACCCCCGCCTCGCCAATGTCCAGGCGCTCGACGATCTGGCCAACGGCGCGGACGGGCTCGAAGTCATTTTCGCCGGCGCCGGGGGCGCCTATGGCTATGGGCTCGCGCCGGCAGACGCCGCTTCGCTCGACGCTCTGTTCGAGGGCGTGCGCTTCGATGCGGGCCTGACGATCGAACTGGATCTCGGCCCGGCGGCGGAGGACCAGGCGCTCGCCGTCGCCGGCATCGTCGAGGCGAGCCGCGTCGATCTTGCCCGCCTTGATCTGTCGTTCGGTCTTGACCCTTTAGGCGCCTTGGCGCGCAGCGGGCGGGCGCGCGAAAACTGGCCGCCAATGGCGCGCGGCCTCGGCCGTTTCGCGATGGCGCTTGCCGGGCGCGGTTTTGCCGGCCCCTTCGTCGCCGCCGATGCGCGCGCCATCCACGCGGCGGGGGGCTCGCCTGCCCAGGAGCTCGCCTTCGCCTTGTCGGCGGCGCTCGATTATAGGCGCGCGCTTGGCGAGGCGGGCTTCGAACCGGACGCCGCCCGACGCGCGGTGGCGTTTCGCCTCGCCGCCGACGCCGACGAATTCATCAGCCTGGCCAAATTCCGCGCCTTGCGTCTGTTATGGGCGCGCGTCGAGGAAGTCAGCGGATTGCCGGCGCGTCCCGCCCGCCTCCATGGCGAGTCGGCCTGGCGCATGATGAGCGCGCGCGATCCCTGGGTGAACGTGCTGCGCGGCGCCATGGCGGCTTTCAGCGCGGGGTTGGGCGGCGCCGACAGCGTCAGCGTGCTGCCGTTCACGCAGGCGCTCGGCCTGCCCGATTCCTTCGCGCGGCGCCTGGCGCGCAACGCCCAATTGATCCTGCTCGAAGAATCCCACCTCGGCTTTGTCGCTGATCCGGCCGCCGGCGCCGGCGCCTTCGAGGCGTTGACGCAATCCCTAAGCGAAGCGGCCTGGGGCCTGTTCCAGAGCCTCGAGGCGCAGGGCGGCCTCTACGGCGCCTTGGAGCGCGGCGATTTCCAGCGCGCGGTCGCCAAAGTCGCCGAGGCCCGCGCGCGCGACGTCGCGCGCCGCAAGACGCCGTTGACCGGGGTCAGCGATTTTCCCGACCTGGCGGAAACAAAAGTCGAAACGCTCGCGCTCGCCCGCCCTTCCTTCGCCTATGAGGGCGAGCCGCGCGTCGCGCCGATGGCGCCGCGCCGGCTCGCCGAGCCGTTCGAGGCGTTGCGCGACGCCTCCGACGCCGCTTTGGCGCGCGAGGGCCGGCGCCCGGCGATCTTTCTCGCCAATCTCGGGCCCGTCGCCGCTTTCGGCGCGCGCGCCAGCTTCGCCAAGAGCCTGTTCGAGGCGGGCGGCCTCGAGGCGCTCGGCGAGGAGGGATTTTCGGAGGGTTCAGCGGCGGCCGCTGCTTTCAAGGCGAGCGGCGCGCGGCTCGCGTGCCTGTGCTCTTCGGACGAGATTTACGCCGACGTGGCCGAGGGCGCGGCGCGCGCCTTGCGCGAGGCGGGCGCGCGCGTATGGATGGCGGGCCGGCCCGGCGAGCGCGAGGCGGCTTTGCGCGAGGCGGGCGTCGAAGCGTTCGTCTACGCCGGCTGCGATGTCCTCGCCGCGCTGCAAGAGGCGCACCGCGTTCTCGCGAAGGCGTGACGCCGATGCGACGGCGCAGGCTGGTTTGCGTCAGGGGGGCGGTTCGTAAGGCCGCGGCCGCAGCGCGGCGGCGACGATCGCGTAGCTGATGATGAGCAGCAGGAACCATGAACCATACTTGCTGAAGCTGACCATCGACCAGCCATGCCTTTGCGCGGGATAGCTCCAGGCGCGCGCGAACGTGCCGATATTCTCGGCGAGCCAGATGAACAAGGCGCAAAGCGCGTTCGCGGCGAGGATCGGCATTCGGCGATGGATGCGCCAGGGCTTGAAATAGATCCAGCCGCGGCCAAACACCGCGACCGAAGCCGCGAACAGCAAGAGTCGGCCGTCGATATCGAAATGATCGAGGAAGAAATTGACGTAGATCGCAATGCCAAGCGCCGTGACCATCCACATCGGCGGGTGATGGGCGAAGCGGAAATCGAACAGCCGCCACGCACGGGTCATATAGGAGCCGATCGCGCCGTACATGAAGCCGGTGAACAGCGGCACGCCGCCGATCCGCAACAGGCTCGCCTCGGGATAGATCCAGGAGCCGGTCGCCGTCTTGTAGACCTCCATCGCCGTCCCCACGATATGGAAGGCAAGAATGACCTTGGCCTCCTCCAGCGTCTCGAAGCGCAGCCCGATCAGCGCGATTTGCAGCCCGACCGAGGCCAGCACGAGAAAGTCGTAGCGCGCCAGCGGCGCATCGCGGGGATACCAAAGGAAAGTCGCGCCGAGCAGGCCGAGCATCAGCGCGCCGAACAGGCAGGCCCAGGCTTCTTTGACGCCAAAACGCAGGAACTCGTACAAGACCGCCGTCGCCGGCCGCCTGGCGGCCCAGGCGCCGAGCCTGGCTTCGGCATTTATGAAACGAGCGAGCGGCGGCCATAGGGCGGCCGCGCTGTCTCCGGACGGGCGTTCGTTCATTTCGCCGGCTTCGACAGGCGCGGCGCCCGCCGGCGCGCCTTAGCAGCGCGCCTCAAGCTTTTGTGGCGCGATGCCTGGCCGCGTCGTAAACTCATGGCCTGATCCCTGCCGCAATCCGGTTGGCGAAAGTCCCATGAACGCGATTCCGAACTTTTCCGCCATTCCCTTCGCAGAGCCGCGCGAGCCGCTCGCCGATGTCGCCGGGCCGGCCTGGCTGACGCCCGAAGGCATCGCCGTCAAGCCGATTTACGGTCCGGCCGATCTTGCCGGCCTCGACTTTCTCGACACCTGGCCGGGGGCGCCGCCCTATCTGCGCGGGCCCTATCCCACCATGTATGTCAATCAGCCCTGGACGGTGCGCCAATATGCGGGCTTCTCGACGGCCGAGGATTCCAACGCCTTCTATCGCGCCAATCTGGCGGCCGGGCAGAAGGGTCTCTCGGTCGCCTTCGATCTGGCGACCCATCGCGGCTATGATTCGGACCATCCGCGGGTCGCCGGCGACGTCGGCATGGCGGGCGTGGCGATCGATTCCATCTATGACATGCGCACGCTGTTTTCGGGCATTCCGCTCAGTCAGATGAGCGTGTCGATGACGATGAACGGCGCGGTGCTGCCGGTGCTCGCCTTGTTCATCGTCGCCGCGCAGGAGCAGGGCGCGCCGATGGAATCCCTGTCGGGCACCATCCAGAACGACATCCTCAAGGAGTTCATGGTCCGCAACACCTATATCTATCCGCCCAGCGCCTCGATGCGCATCATCTCCGACATTTTCTCTTTCACTTCGGCGCATATGCCCAAGTTCAATTCGATCTCGATCTCCGGCTATCACATGCAGGAAGCGGGCGCGACGCAGGATCTGGAGCTCGCCTATACGCTGGCCGACGGCGTCGAATATCTGCGCGCCGGCATCGCGGCGGGGCTGACGGTCGACCAGTTCGCGCCGCGTCTGTCGTTCTTCTGGGCGATCGGCATGAATTTCTTCATGGAGATCGCCAAGCTTCGCGCGGCGCGCCTGCTGTGGTCGGGCCTGGTGAACGGCTTCCAGCCGCGATCGGAAAAATCGCTTGTCCTTCGCACGCATAGCCAGACCTCGGGCTGGTCGCTGACCGCGCAGGACCCTTTCAACAATATCGTGCGCACCGAGATCGAGGCGATGGCCGCCACGCAAGGCCATACGCAATCGCTGCACACCAACGCCCTGGACGAGGCGCTTGCGCTGCCGACCGCCTTTTCCGCGCGCATTGCGCGCAACACCCAGCTTTTCCTGCAGCAGGAAAGCGGCGCGACGCGCATCATCGATCCCTGGGGCGGCTCCTACTATGTCGAGCGCCTCACCGGCGAACTCGCGGCCAAGGCCAAGGCCCATATCGACGAGATCGAGGCCTTGGGCGGCATGGCCAAGGCGATCGAGGCGGGCATACCCAAGCTGCGCATCGAAGAGGCGGCGGCGCGCACGCAGGCGCGCATCGATTCCGGCCAGCAGTCGGTGATCGGCGTCAACAAGTTCAAGCCGGAATCAGAGCGCCCCGTCGATGTCCTGCGGGTCGACAACGCCAGCGTGCGCGCGCTGCAGATCGAAAAATTGCGCCGCCTGCGCGCCGAGCGCGACGAGGCGCGCACGCAAGCCGCGCTGCAAGCCCTGACGCAAGGGGCGCGAGGGCACGCCAATCTGCTGGCGCTGTCGATCGAGGCGGCGCGCGCCAAGGCGAGCGTCGGCGAAATGTCGCTGGCGATGGAAAAGGCGTTCGGGCGCCATGTCGCGGAGATCCGCTCGATGGCCGGCGTCTACAGGCGGGAGGCGGGATTGGGCGTCGAGGCGATCGAACGGGTGCTGGAGATGACCCAGGCCTTTGCGCAGAACGAGGGCCGGCGACCGCGCATCCTGGTGGCCAAGATCGGCCAGGACGGCCACGATCGCGGCCAGAAGATCATCGCCTCGGCCTTCGCCGACCTCGGCTTCGACGTCGATATCGGGCCGCTGTTCGCCACGCCCGAGGAGGTCGCGCGCCAGGCCGTCGAGAATGACGTGCATATCGTAGGAATCTCCTCGCTGGCCGCCGGCCATCTGACCCTGGTGCCGGCGCTGAAGGCGGCGTTGCGCCAGGCGGGGCGGCCCGATGTGATGATCGTCGTCGGGGGCGTCATTCCGGAGCAGGATTTCGAGGCTCTGCGCAAGGCGGGCGCGGATGCGATATTCCCGCCGGGAACCATGATCGCCGAGGCGGCGATCCGTCTCATCGAACAGCTGAACCGGCAATTGGGCTATGCGCAAAAGGGCGCCGCTTGAGGCAGCGCCTCGCGGCGCCGCTGCGGCGAGGTTTTGCCGCGCGGTTCCCTCTTCCCTCAAAATGCCCTATTTACTGCCGATGAATCATTATGGAGTCACCTGACATGGCGCGTCTTACGCCACCTATTCGGCTCGCCCTGTTCGCTCTCGCCCTGGCGGCGGGCTCGTTGACGTGGAGTCATGCGGCTTTCGCCCAGGATGCGAGTTGCGCCGACGATCTCAAACGCCTGTCGGAAAAACGCCAGGTCGAGTTGGAGCGCGTCAACGGCATGGTCAGGGCCGCCAAGGGCAAGGCGCTTGACCCGGCGAAATTCTGCAGCCAGTCGGCGGGGCTGAATACTGCCGAAAGCGCCCTCATCGCCTATATGGACAAGAACAAGGATTGGTGCGCTGTGCCCGACGACGTGATCGCCGCGCTGAAGGCCAATCATGTCAAGAGCCTGGCGTTCTCCGCCAAGGCCTGCGCCGTCGCGGCCGCATTCAAGAAACAGCAAGCCGCCGGCGCCAATGGCGCGCCGCAGGCGCCGGCCCTGCCAGCCGGGCCGCTTTGAGCGCCAAGGCGCGGGCGACGAACATTGAGGCCGATTCGCAAGTCTTGCCGGACGCCAAGCCGGCGAGCCTGATCCTCAAGATGACGCCGCCGGCCGCGCTGCCCTTCGTGCAGCTTGCCAGGCTCGATCGCCCGATCGGCTGGCAATTGCTGGTCGCGCCCTGCTGGCAATCGGCGGCGCTGGCGGGTCTTGCCGGCCGAACGGGCCCCGACCTCGCCCATCTCGCGCTGTTCCTCATCGGCGCCATTGCGATGCGCGGCGCCGGCTCCACTTACAACGACATTCTCGATCGCAAGCTTGACGCCGGCGTCGAGCGCACGAGGGGGCGCCCGTTGCCCTCGGGCCGCGTCGGCTTGCGCGCCGCCGCGCTCTTTCTCATCCTCCAGGCGTTGGTCGGCCTCGCGGTTCTCCTCAGCTTCAACCGCTATGCGCAGGTTCTTGGCCTCGGCTCGCTCGCCATCGCGGCGGTCTATCCCTTGATGAAGCGCGTCACCGCCTGGCCGCAGGCCATTCTCGGCCTCGCGTTTTCGTGGGGCGCGCTGATGGGCTGGGCGGCGCTCTATGGGAATCTTTCGGCGCCGGCGTTTCTTCTCTATGCGTCGGCCGTCGCATGGACGATCGGCTACGACACGATCTATGCGCTGCAGGATGCGCGCGACGACGCGATCGTCGGAATCAAATCGACGGCGCGGCTGTTCGGCGCGAATGTCCGCCTCGGCGTCGGCCTGTTCTATCTGGCCGCGGCGCTGCTCGCCGAGGCGGCGCTGCTGGCGGCCGGCGGGGGGACGATCGCGCAAATCGGCGTCTGCCTCTATGGAGCGCATCTCGCCTGGCAATTGCGCGGCATCGAGGGCGCAACGCCGCAAACGGCGCTCAGCCTATTCCAGTCCAACCGCGACGCCGGCCTCATCCTGTTCGCGGGCTTCGCGCTCGATGGATGGGCGGCGCGGTTCATCGGCTGAGCGGGCGCGCGGCGCGGCGCATCGGCGGACGGCGTTACAAGCCATGACATGATTAACGAATTGTTAACGGATCGGCGCAATCATCGATAAATGTTGCTTGTCGCGCGTCAGGAATTGCCGGCAGCGATCGATATCGAACCTGTTCGGACGGGTGCTGGCACGGATCTTGCTAAAACAAACTGGGCGTGTTGTTGCGCTCGCTTCAGTCAGGCGTGCCGATCGACGAACGAATGATCGGATGAGGTCTATGGTGGGGAAGCGGACATCAATGTGGAGGGCCTAGCCATAGGAGGTCCTCATGTTGAACAAAGCCTGTCTCGCCATTGTCGGCGCTCTGACGGTCCTGCCGCAGATGGCGTTTGCCGCCGATAGTTTCACCAGCCGTTGCGTCGATATTTCCGTGCCCAAGGGCGCCATCGCGGCGCGCAACGGCAAATGGATCGAACTGACGCCCGAGCAGTGGCAGTTCCTCCGGGGCATCTATGCGATGAACCCGGAGACGCCGGCGGGCCTGCCTTACGGCGACAAGGCCGTGCTGGCGCAGGTCGAGGGCAATACGGGCGGCCTCGTTTTCTTCATCGACGGCGACAAGGCCTGCACGCCGATGCCGGTTCCGCACGAGCTGCTCGCCATGATGCATGACGTCGCCACCCAGACGATCAATCACGAATCGGGCGGCCTGTAGCCGGCTCCGGTTGGTTCGTTCGAAGGTTCGCCGCTAGCCGCGACGCGATAGGCGCGGTTTCCAGCGAGCGCGATGGATCGGGGGCTTTGCCAGGCTCCCTGTCGGCGCTGACGCGGCGTCCTCGTCGACCTTGCGACGAGAAGGCGGCCGTCTCACGCCGATCGCTTGATCGCCGCGCGCAACGCGTCATCGATGCGCGATTGCCAGCCAGGGCCGCCGGCCTTGAACGCCTCCACGACGTCCTGACTGAGCCGGATCGATATGGCGACTTTGGTCGGCGCTTTCTGCGGACCGCGTTCGCCGCGCCGGCGGGTGAGCTTTTCAAACAGGGCCCGCGGCAAAACCTCGCGCGCCGGTCGCATGCCGGCAAGTTCGGCATCCGTCAACTCCGGGCTGTCCACGGCGTCCCAATCCTCTTTCGTAAAGCCGTGACCGGGTTCGAATTGCTTCATAAGCTTCGGACGTTTCGTCATAGCGCGCTCCTTTCCTTGCGGGATGCCGGGCGCAGGCTGATAACCGAAATGGCTTCGGTTCCCAGAGCGGCGAAGATCACGACAACCGCTTCGTCATTCAGCATTCCCACGGCCTTGAGGCGGCGTTGTCGGGTCGTCTCGATATCGGCCGACTCCCAATCGAAGCCGGCTTCGATATCGGCAAAATCCAGCCCGTGTTTGGCCAGGTCGGCGAGCCGCTTGAGTTCGTCCCAGACGATAAGCACGGTCAGGCGTATATACGAATAAATTGGCGAGTCAAGCCAGATTGTATACACAAATAAAATTTACGGACTCTAGCGCCGCCGCCTGCGCACCCGCCCGCCGTCTGCGCCTTCGCGCGCCGCCGGCAGTTCGATCGCGCGCGCCAGGTTCGGGAAGGAATCGACCTTGTTGGGCAGCGCCATCGCGGCGACGAAATGCTCCTGGAAGCGCGGCTCGAGCGCCGTCTCGATCTTCTCGACGCGGCGCACCACCGCCTCGATCTCGCCGCGCGCGGCAAGGTTGAGCAGCGCGATGCGCGCGCCGGTGCCAGCCGCATTGCCGGCGGCGGCGACTTTGGCGAGGTCGCAATCGGGGATGAGGCCGAGCGCCATCGCGTAAGTGACGTCGATATGGCTGCCGAAGGCGCCGGCCAGCGTCACGCGCTGCGGCGAGGCGACGCCATATCGCTCCAGCAACAATTTGGCGCCGGCATAGAGAGCGGCCTTGGCGAGCTGGATCGCGCGCACGTCGGTCTGGTAGATCTGCAGGCGCGGCTCGCCCTCGTGCAGCACATAGGCGAAAGTGCGCCCCACCGCCTCGACGCGCCGCGTCTTTTGCGCCAGCGCGCCGTCGATGACGCCATCGCTGGTGAGAATTCCGCAAAGGAACATTTCGGCGATGATCTCGATGACGCCCGAGCCGCAAATGCCGGTGACGCCGACCTGCTCGATCGATTCGGCAAAGCCCGCCTCGTTCGACCAGAGATCGCTGCCGATCACTTTGAAGCGCGGCTCGAGGCTCGCCCGGTCGATGCGCACGCGCTCGATGGCGCCGGGCGCGGCGCGCTGGCCGCAGGAGATTTGCGCGCCCTCGAAGGCCGGTCCCGTCGGCGAGGAGCAGGCGAGCAGCCGGTCTCTATTGCCGAACACCAGTTCGGCGTTGGTGCCGACATCGACGAGCAAAGTGAGTTCGTCGCGCAGATACGGCCCCTCGGCGAGCACGACGCCGGCCGTGTCGGCGCCGACATGGCCGGCGATGCAGGGCAGGCAATAGACGAAGGCGCCGGGTGCGACTTCCAGATCGAATTCGCGCGCCCGCGCCTCGAAGGCGCCGTCGAGGGTCAGCGCGAAAGGCGCGCCGCCGAGCTCGGTCGGATCAAGGCCGAGGAAGAGATGATGCATGATCGGATTGCCGACCATCGTGATCTCGAAAATATCGCTGCGCGCGGCCCCCGCCTCGCGAACGATCTCGCCGATCAGCGAATCGAGCGCCGCGCGCACGCCCCGCGTCAATTCCGCGCCGCCGCCCGGGTTCATCATGACATAGGAGACGCGGCTCATCAGATCCTCGCCAAAGCGGATCTGCGGGTTCATCACGCCGGCCGAGGCGACGACTTCGCCGCTCGCCAGATCGCACAAATGCGCGGCGATCGTCGTCGAACCGATGTCGAAGGCGACGCCTAAGGCCCGTTCGTGAAAGCCCGGCAGCACTGCGACGATGTCGCGTCCCTTGCGCAGCGCGACCGTCGCCTTCCAACCGCCGGCGCGCAAAGTCTTTTGCAGATCGCGCAACACGCTCAAGTCGGCCGCCGTCTCATGGAGGCCCCATTGCTCGGCGAGCGCCGATTGCAGGCGGCGCAGGTCGCTCGAGGGATCGTGCATGTCGGGCTCGCGAACCTCGACATAATGGAGGCGCGCGACGGGATCGACGACGATCGGATGGGCCTCGGCGCGCTTGCGCACGACCTGGCGATGGACCTGCGAATCGGGCGGCACGTCGATGACGAGATCGCCGCGGATGCGCGCCTGGCAGCCGAGGCGCCGCCCGGCGCCGAGCGGCCCGCGCCTTTCGACATAGAGCTGCTCGACGCCGCTCCACGGCGTGATGTGATGCAGCGCCGAGGTCACGCCATGCTTGGCGAACTGGCCTTCGGCCACCTCGATCTGGCAGCGCCCGCATAGGCCGCGCCCGCCGCAGACCGAATCGAGGTCGACGCCAAGCTTGCGCGCCGCCTCCAGCACGCTGAGGCCCTCCGGCAGACGCTCCCGCTTGCCCGACGGCGTGAAGACGACGAGATGTTCGCTCAATGTCTCATGCCCGCGCCGGGCGCCCGTCCTCGCGGCCATCGCGCCTCACGAGCTCGGCGAGGCGGGAGGCGTCATATTCGGCCTCGAGCTGCGCGGCGGCCGCGCTCGCCTCCGCCTCGAGATCGTCGCCGCAGGGGCCGGCGTCGGTGCGCCGCCAGCCGTCCAGATATTCGTCGGTTCCGCTGGCGCCCGAACGCATCGCCGCCGCGTCGATGGCGCGGAGGAAGCGCTCGGGCAATTCGCGCCGAGCCGAAGCGCGGCCGGCCTTGACGACGACCTGGCTTGGAATGTCGCGCCAATAGAGAAGGGTCAGATTGGCCATCGCTAATCCTGCCGCAACGGCTGCGATCGCTCAAGCGGGGCCAGGAATTTCTTGAGGCCGCCAAGCCCCGTCAGGCGCCGCTCGAAGGCAACGCCGAGCCGCTCGGCGGCGATTTGCGCTCTAGCCGTCAAATCGGCGTCCTCGAATTGCGCGAGATAGACGAGGCGGCGATAGTTCCTGAAATAATCGTCGCGCAATTGCGGGAACCGGTCGAGCCCGAGGCCTTCGATCACGAGGCGATCGAAATGGCGCACGAGGAAGTCGGTGAGGAAGAACGTGCCTGGCTCCTCCTCCATCATGGCGGCAAAATCGCTCGCGCCGGCGAAGAACTCGTAGCAATGCGCGCCGGCGATCCGCGTCACGCCCTCTTGCGCCAGCACGCGGTCGAGCTCGCCGCCCGTGCCGCAATCGGCGTAGAGGCAGAGGATCTCGTCGTAACGGGCGCGGTTTTCGCGGATCTTGCGGCGCATCTCGCCGGGGATGCGCTCGGGCCGGTTGTGCAGCTTGGCGGGGAGGCAGGTCACGTCGATATGGGCGAGCGGCCCACGCTGCAGAGCGAGGATCTCGCGCGCCAGCGCGCCGCAGGCGATCACCAGGACCCGGCGCGGCCCGGCGCCGCGGCCGGGAAGCTCCGCCCCGCGATCGATTTCCGCCATGTTGGCCGCATCATCGCTCAAAATTCAGACCTCGCCGCCGCTGGGACCGCGACCGTCCCGGTCGCTCTTCCCGCCTGTCGAGCTTCCACCGCTCAAGAGCGGACGGGACGCCCGCGCTCCCGATCCTACCCCGCCCCGCGCGCGAGTTCCGATCCCTGCCGGCGCGCCATGAAGGCCTTGGCGGTCTCCACCGCGACGGCGGCGTCGCGGCAATAGGCGTCGGCGCCGACGGCCTGCGCGAAGGATTCGTTGAGCGGCGCGCCGCCGACCAGCACGATATAGTCGTTGCGCATGCCTTTTTCCTTCAGCGCGTCGATCACCACTTTCATATAGGGCATGGTGGTCGTCAGCAGCGCCGACATGCCGAGAATTTCGGGCTGGTGCTGTTCGATCGCCGCAAGATATTTCTCGACGCCATTGTTGATGCCGATGTCGAACACTTCGAATCCGGCGCCCTCCATCATCATGCACACGAGGTTCTTGCCGATATCGTGGATGTCGCCCTTGACGGTGCCGATCACCATCTTGCCGACCCTGGGCGCGCCGGTGGCGATCAGCAGCGGGCGCAGGATCGCCATGCCGGCCTTCATCGCATTGGCCGACATCAGCACTTCGGGCACGAACAGGATGCCGTCGCGAAAATCGACGCCGACGATGCGCATGCCCTCGACCAGCGCCTTGGTCAGCACGTCGTAAGGCGTCCAGCCGCGCGCCAGCAGCAGGCGCACGCCCTCCTCGATCTCTTCCTTCAGGCCATCGTAGAGATCGTCGTGGATCTGCGGCACGAGCTCGTCGTCCGTGAGCGTCGACAGGTCGAGTTCATCCTCCGCCATCGTCTATTCCTGCGATTCCAAGGCCGCCGCGCGCGCGGCGCGGCAGTATTGGCCTCAAGCGGCCGGCCAAGCAAAGCCTAATTATCCAGCGCCCCCGCCACATTTTGCGGCCCGTGGCGGCGCTACTTCCCCCCTCCCCCCTTGTGGGGGAGGGCCGGGGAGGTGTCCAAGTCGATTAGATAGGTAACAGATTGGACCGGATAGATGGGTGACAGTTCTCTGTCGGCTGGGAGGACCAGCCGATGCCTTGGCAAGA
>Ga0302325_10000611_pt1 | contig 97313 bp, 80 predicted proteins | sample Palsa_T0_2_FD_201948 | JGI IMG/M metagenome (GOLD analysis project Ga0302325, IMG submission 201948) | Peat permafrost microbial communities from Stordalen Mire near Abisko, Sweden - Palsa_T0_2 | ecosystem: Environmental > Terrestrial > Soil > Palsa > Peat permafrost | place: Sweden: Abisko...
GGGTGACACGAACAATGAACTAAGACAAAGTTCTTTGATGCTATGTATTAGATGACGGTAGGCCCGTCGGAGCCGGCATGCAGGTGCAGGCTTCAAACCACCTTGTACGACCACGTTCAAAAGACGAGGTTGGGAGCGACAAGGGAAAAGGCACTATAAAAAGTGTCAGGTGTGTTCCAGGGAGACGAATGTAAATGAACCATCGATCAGGCCTCGTTAGCAAATAGATGATGTCAAAACCGGTGCCCTTCTGTTGTGCCGGGATAAGTAAGGAGGGCGCCTGTCTACTGTCCTTGCGGCATCCGGGGTAAAGGTGGCGTGAACCTGGAACAGGCTAGTACATGGAACGTGTGAAACCGTATTCGGAATGCCAAGGAAAAAGGCTCAAGGGGCGACAATCCCAAGGCTGAAGTAACCGATGTCCGGATAGCGGTGACGGACCAGTTCGTAGTAGCATTGAAGCTGTGTAACGACAGCGGAGCGAAGGGACTGGCATTGTCAGTTTGAACATTAGTAACAACTCCAAAAGAGGAAGAAGACAGATGTTGCAGACAAAACAGAAGCCACAAAAGGCTAAGGGGGAACAGGTGGCACGCAAAAGGGTGGTTACGAACAATAGCCACGCAAAATCGAGCCCTGTTTGAACACTGGATACAAGGTGTCACCCCCTGATGTTTGACGATGAAAAGCCGTATGACGGGAGACTGTCACGTACGGTTTTGTGAGAGCTTCAGGCTGAAATGCCTGTTTCTACTCGACTAAATTTAATCAATACAACGCGCAACCAATGATCAAGAATTATCTGAAAGTAGCATGGCGAAACCTGATGAAGAGCAAGGTTTTCTCGTTCATCAATATTTTCGGTATCACCACGGGTATCACCGTTTGCATGATGATCATCCTGTTCATTATGAACGAATTCAGCGTCGACGGTTTTCATGCAAAAGGCAAGAACATCTATCGGGTCATGCGTTCTTTCGATGTTTCGCAACCTGCTGTGCCCTATCTGTCCGGCCCCTATGCCGGCGCGTTGCTCAATGATTTTCGCGGGGAAATAAAAGAGATCGTGCGCGTAATGCCTTCCACTAACCTGTTTACGGTTAATAATAAGCCTTACAACGAGAAAAAGGTGTACTTCGCAGACAGCAATTTTTTCACCATGTTTTCTTTTCCACTGCTGAAAGGCAATCCGGCCACGGCTTTAAAAGACGTCAACAGCGTGGTCATAACCGAATCAACGGCCAGGAGATATTTTGGCGACCAGGATCCCATAGGTAAGATATTGGAGATGGACAAAGATCGTAAGTTGAGGGTGACGGGTGTTGCCAAAGACGTGCCGGCGAACTCGCATCTGGACTTTGACCTTGTTACGCCGATCTCCTATTTTGTCAACATGGATTTCTGGAAGGTTTGGATCGACAACAACCACTTCGAATACGCGCTGCTGGACGAACATGCCGATCCCCGGCGGATAGTGAGCCGGTTTCCCGCTTTCATGGACAAATATATGGGACCGACGGCCAAAGAGACGGGTTATAAATTCACCCTGAGCCTGATGCCGCTGAAGGACGTCTACTTCGAAGGCGCTTCCGGTTTTGACAATGCCAGGCATGGCGACAAGAAAGTCGTCTATGTATTTCTGAGCATCGCCCTGCTGATCCTGCTGATCGCCTGTATCAATTTCATGAACCTTTCTACTATCCGCGCGGTTGAGCGCAGTAAAGAGGTGGGTCTGCGTAAGGTCATGGGTGCGCTCCGCAATACCCTTGCCAGACAGTTTTTGGGCGAATCGTTGTTGGTCACGATCATCTCCTGTGCCTTGTCGGTGCTCCTGCTGCAATTGCTTATGCCCTTATACAGCGATCTGCTGGGATACAACCTGTCGGTGCCCTATGGCTCCTGGTGGCTCTATGCATTTCTTGGCGGCATCATCCTGGTAGTGGGTCTGCTGGCCGGCAGCTATCCTGCCATCATCTTGTCGGGTTTCTCCCCCATACAGGCCCTCAAAGGGAAATTGAGGCTCGGCAAGGGCGGCGCCCTCTTCCGCCAGGTATTGGTGGTTGTCCAGTTCAGTATCTCGGTCTTCCTGATCACGGGCACGATCGTCATCAACAAACAGATGAGCTTCGTGAAGAACGCGGCGCTGGGGTATAACCAGGAGCAGACGATGATCATACCCATTGATAACAACGATATCTACAATCATATGAACAGCTTTAAGCAGGAGTTGCAAAGCGACAGCCGGGTTGCCAGCGTGTCTATGATGTCGGGCGAGCCAGGTGGTTTTTTCGATATCCACACGTTCGAGGTCGAGGGGCAGAACAATGGTGTTTGGAAGGCGAGGACGGAATTTGCCGATTTTGAGTTTGTGAAGACACTTGGACTAAAGGTCATTGCAGGCCGGGACTTTTCCCCTCAATACCCAACGGACAGCACATCGGCCGTGCTGCTGAACCGGGAGGCCGCTGCCAATCTCGGATTTACACCCGAACAGGCCCTTGGGAAGTGGATAAAGAATACTGTGCGGGACAGCGCCCGGCGCAGAGTGGTGGGCGTCGTGGAGAATTTCAATTTTTCATCGCTGAAAGACAAGATCGACCCACTGGTCATTTCACCTGCCATTGACAGAAGGGTGGCGCTGGTGAGACTGAAGGCGGGTAACCTGCAACAAAACATCGGGATGGTCAGGAATGCTTATACCAAAGCCGCGAGCGGGTACCCGTTTGAATATTCTTTCCTGGACCAGAAATTTGAAAAGTTGTATACCAGGGATATCAGGCAGCAGCACATCCTCAGCATCTTCTCGGGTCTGGCGATCATAATCGCCTGCCTTGGATTGTTTGGGCTGGCCTCCTTTACCGCCGCCAAGCGGACAAAAGAGATCGGCGTCAGAAAGGTGCTGGGTTCTTCGGTACAAAATATCATTTTGTTACTCTCGAAGGAGTTGTTGAAGCCTGTGCTGCTTGCCACGGTGATCGCCATACCCATCGCCTGGGTGGTTATGTACAACTGGCTGCAAAGCTTTGCCTACCGTACGGGTCTGCAGTGGTGGGTATTTGCGCTTTCGTCGCTGGTGACGGTCGCCATCGCACTGCTGACCGTGAGCTTCAGGGCGGTAAGAGCGGCGATCGCCAATCCGACAAAGAGTTTGCGGAGCGAAGGGTGACTTGTGCCCGGGCTCATTCGGCCCTCAGGTTAACTTCGGGGTTGGCGAAAGCGCGCGCGATTTGTTAAAATGGTATCTCGCGGTGGCCGCCTACGTCCTCCGGATTGACGCCTTTCATGACTTCAGTGATGTTGATGACCTCCAGCTTTTTTTCCGATTGCAGTGTTGCAGCCAGCGAGGGATCGAATTGGGAATTGCGGCCTCTTTCATAACTCCATTTCCTGGTCCGCAGGTATTGCAGGTAGCGATCGGTGCTGCTGCTCTTGATACCATAGGATAAAAACACCGCGGCCCTGGTATCGGGCTGGGGTTGGAAGAGAAAATCAAAGCGATGCAGTTTCCGGAGCACCCTCACGGGAAGCAGGTTCAGGAATCCGAGGCCGGGCCTGGGGATGCCCCAGTCACCCGCGTGCGTTGTCTTCAAATACCAGACTACGACATCCCCGGGCTCGGTCTTAACATAGATGCGTTTGCCCCATTCTGTGACCACTTTGCCGTCCTTCACGCTGTCGGGCGAGTGCGAGCCTTCGAACACGGACACACCGCCGGAATGCCGGGAATGATCCTGCAGGTAGATGCCTATCCTGATCAGGTAGAAGGGCTTCGTCCAGTCCGGGCCGCGGCCATTGAGCCGGTCGCTGTTGTCCTTGTGGAACTCCATCGGTGTGGTATGCGTATTCCGGTGGACGGTCCAGGAACCTTCCGAAGTATAAATGATGTCGTCGCTTCCCAAAAGTGTTTTCACGATGGTCAGGAGCCGGTCATCGGAAACGAGATGCCTGAGGTAGGGGTTTGACAACAGGTCTTCCTTGGAAGAATGGCGGGTAGCGGGCGCCGTTTTGCCAGGGGAGGTCAATACTTCTTCAACGCAGGACAACTCCTGCTCCGACAACAACACCAACCGCCTCAATTCGTCGATCTCGGCAGGCGTAAAAACGGACTTTGCCACCGCATAGCCCTTCTGCTCAAAGTCTTCTTTAAAATTCCCCGGCAGGAGCATATAATTTTTGGGGTTAAAGGTAAGCGATTTCGGTTTTACTGTGACTGGCTGTCTGGTTGAGGTTCGATATGGCCTTAAGTTGCTAATTAGCAGTCTTTAAGGGTTTATTTATTAAAAAATAATAAATAAACATAGGCATTTGTTTCGTATATTTATTAGAAATTAATAAATAAAGTTTATAAGGTCTTTTTGATATAAACATGGAAGAAATACAGCAATTTCTAAGGCGCGGCTATTTGGAATTTCGCCCAAACCTGACGGTAGACTGCGCCGTATTTGGCTATCGTGAGGGCGAACTGAAACTACTATTGGCTAAAGACAGGATCGTACCCAAATGGTGCCTGCCTGGTGGTTTTGTAAAAAAGGACGAAAATTTGGCTGAGGCAGCTGCCAGGGTCACGGCGAACAATACGGGAATTGATAGCCTGTTTTTAAAGCAATTCAAAACATTTGGCGATCCGGGCCGCAATAACCTGCGCGGCGTTTTTAATGCCGAACAATTCTTTAAGATCACCGGTTTCATGCTCAGTTCGGATAGTTGGCTGATGGGGGAAACAGTCTCCGTTGGATTTTACGCGATAACGGACATTGTGAACGCAATACCGAAAGCTGATCTGTTTTCCAGCGAATGCGCCTGGTTCTCGATGGACGAACTCCCGGATCTGGCTAATGATCACAGCGAGATGGTTAGAGAGGCATTATTTGCCATGCGCATTGACCTTTACCATTTTCCAATCGGTAAGCGTCTCCTGCAACCAAAGTTTACCCTAAAAGAGATCAAGACACTTTATGAGGTCCTATCCGGGAAAAAATTAAACCCCACAAATTTCCCGAACAAGCTGGTTGCACTCGGATTGATCTCAAAGCTTGAAGAGAAGAAACACATTGGGGCCCACCGTGCGCCTGCTTTCTATACCTTCAATGATGAAGTCTATGCGAATGCGTTGCTGGAGGGGTTAGTGCTGGTTTGACTATTAATTGGACTCGCAGCAGGTTTTGGCAGATTTTTGAGCGCTATTTTCCGACAAGTCTCTGATTCTCTTTTAATTGCCGCTAATTAATTTGTTAGGAAATTTTAGGTATATTTGTTTGTTGTGAAACAGGTTACAGTACATATCCCCGATAATAAATATCCACTTTTTATGGAGTTGGCACATAGCCTTGACTTCGTTAAAAAGATCGAGGTGGAAGAAAATCCTTCGAAGGCAAAAGTCTTGAAAGGGATAAAGCGGGCTGTTAAGGAAGTAAATCTGGTCAAGGCTGGAAAATTAAAAGCCCGTGATGCAAGAGACCTTATAAATGAGTTATAAGGTTCGCACAATTCCCCATTTTGTTTGATAAGGCGCTCAAGCGGCTTGCAAAAAAATATCCATCGCTAAAAATGGAATATATTGCATTGCTGGATAGCTTGGAACAAGATCCCGGGCAAGGCACCCCTTTGGGAAATCATTGTTTCAAGATTCGTATTGCTATCGCCTCTAAGGGCAAGGGCAAAAGTGGCGGGGCCAGAGTGATCATCCATGTTGTTTTGACTAATGAGGTAATTTTTCTCCTCGATATTTATGATAAATCCGAGCAAGAGAATATATCAGAAAAGGAACTGGCTGACCTGCTAAAGATGATTTCTGCATAATTTGATAAAAACTCATTATCTGGATGTCGAGCTCGATAGCGTAATCTAAATTTTTTTATTGTGGCGCATAAAAAATGAATAGGTCACCCTGGCAAATAATCGCAATATTCACTGAAGGACTTTATGTACACCCAAACATTTGACAATGGCAGACGAAAAGAAGAGCGGCATTCCTATCGGCGAGAACCAAAGAATTCACTGGGTAGAATTCGACGCCGTAAGTAACGACTTCGCTGATGTTGATTACGTCGTTGCAAAACATCCTGACTTTTGGGCTTTCCTCGAAATCAATTGCGTCGCTGGGCGTTGTGGACTGGATGCTTTCAGGTTTTACCCGGATGATATCATTCATGCATCTACTCAAATTGACAAAGAAGCATTGAAGGAAGACTTGAAAATCGCCCACAATTGTATTGAAGCCGGACAGTTCATTTCAGGGTCATTCAATATATCTTTTTGATTATGAGTAATTTATATCAATGGAACGCTGTTTGTCCCTAATTGGACGTTGCCGTAAATCTAATTCGGAATTGTCATGCTCAAAAATTACTTTATCACAGCATTTAGGAGCCTCGGCAGGCGCAAAGGCCACGCCTTTTTAAACATCACCGGTCTGGCTGTCGGCTTTGCTGCGTTCCTGTTGATATTTCTTGTAGTAAACTATGAGGAGAGCTTTGACGCGTTCCATGTAAATAAAGACAGGATATTCCGTGTGGTACGCATCGGCCGTAACGCAGTAAACGGCGATTATGGCACCGGGGTACCCTTGCCGGTAACTGAAGCCTTACGAAAGGATTATCCGCAACTGGCCTATGTGGGTTGTATCACCACTGACAACAATGCACCGGTGATCATTTCAGAAAAAGGCAGCGCTACGCCAAAAAAATTCAAGGAAGACAAAGGTGTGTTTTTTGCCGAGCCGCAGTTCTTTGATATGTTCAGTTTTCCCACCATTGCAGGCGATCATCAATCGCTCAGCATGCCCGGCAACATCCTATTGACACAATCCACAGCCGATAGATATTTTGGCGACTGGCATGTAGCGATGGGCAAAACTTTTAATATGGATGGCGTGCCGGTGAAGGTAACGGGCATCCTGAAAGATATGCCCGCTAATACTGATTTCCAGATAAAGGAGGTGGTTTCTTACACTACGCTCCACCATTACTACAATTTTAACGATTGGCGGAATATCGACGATGACAACCAGTGCTTTGTACAATTGGGCGCGCAGCATTCGCCTGCTGCGGTGAACTCCAGTCTCAATGGGTTTACCGATAAATATATAAAGCCCGCTGGTGACGAATATCTTCTTTCGCTACAGCCGCTAGGCAAAATACACTTCGATGCACGTCATGGCAACTATTCCGGTCGGGGTTTCAGTAAAGACCTCATTTTTGGACTAAGTGTTATTGGTATTTTCCTGCTGGTGATCGCTTGCGTAAACTTTATCAACCTTAGCACTGCGCAGGCGGTTAACCGGGCAAAGGAAGTAGGTGTAAGAAAGGTATTGGGCGGCAACCGCGGCCAGCTGATCGCGCAATTCCTGGGCGAAGCGGCTATCATCAGCTTTTTTGCGATTCTCCTGTCATTGCTGGTGGCTGCGGTAAGTATACCAGCGATCAATCGGCTGCTCGACATCAGGCTGGCCGTATCTGCATTGTATGATGGAAAGATGATCGCGACTATTGTTATAGCGTTGGTGGCGGTAATTTTCTTGTCAGGTTTCTATCCTGCTTTTCTGCTTTCCCGTTTCAATGCAGTCAGGGTATTGAAAAGCACGTTATTTGTACAACAGGGTGGTGGTGTTTCGTTAAGACGCGCATTGGTTGTGTTGCAGTTTGCCATTGCACAGGTGCTCATTATTGGCACGTTGGTGGTGGCATCGCAAATGAACTATTTCACCCATGCCGATATGGGATTTAGCAAGGACGCCATCATTACCGCGCAATTCCCCCGCGACAGCGCCGGCCTCGCCAGCCAGGATTTTCTGCGGAATGAACTGTTGAAAACACCGGGTATAGAGAATGTGAGTTTGTCGATGGCCGTACCTGTAGTTGGCGGTTTTGAAACAGATTTGCGCACACCCGATAACAAAAGCAAGGAGCCCAATATGGCGGTCGCTATGAAAGTTACCGACACCAGCTACTTCAGCCTCTATCAGATTCAATTCCTGGCGGGCAGAAGTTATCATCAAAGCGATACGCCCGCTGAGTTTGTCGTTAGCCAGCGTGTTGCGCAACAACTTGGCTATCGGGATCCCTGGCAGGCAATAGGAAAAAGGATAAACATACTTGGCGGGACATTGCCGATAGTCGGCGTCGTAAAGGATTTTCATACCGCTTCCTTCCGCGACTCGGTACAACCCGTAGTGCTCACCTGTTTTAAAAGAGAGTTTGGCGTGGCCAGCATAAAGCTGAACATGGCAAAAGCACAGTCTGTTATCGCCGCCATGAAAAAGATCTGGAACAGCAACTACCCCGATCTGACCTTTGAATATGCCTTCATGGACCAAACCATAGCCAACTTTTACAGCCAGGAGAACCAGCTTTCGCAATTGTACAAGGTATTTGCGGTTTTGGCCATATTTATTTCCTGCCTGGGACTATATGGACTGATATCGTTTATGGCGTTGCAACGCAGGAAAGAAATTGGCATACGAAAAGTATTGGGTGCGCCAATAAAAGCGATCTTGTTGCTACTGTCGAAAGAATTTACCGTACTCATCACCATAGCGTTTTTGATCTCCGCACCGTTGGCCTGGTATTTTATGCACCAATGGCTGCAGCAGTACCCTTACCGTATTGGTTTGGGGCCTTGGTTCTTCGTCGCCACCATGGGTGGTTCGGTGCTTATCGCATGGATAACGGTCGGGTATACGGCTATACATGCGGCCCGCGCTAACCCGGTAGAGAGCCTGCGGACAGACTAATAAATACACTCGCCTTACACCGGTTGGTAAGTGCGTGCTATGGCTCCTTTAGGAAAAACCTTTATAAATCCCGCGCCGCCAATGGCTACGATCGGTTTCCCCTGCCCGGCTTTGAGTTCCCTGATCCCTTCGGCAAGATCGCCGTCGAAACCGTCGACCGAAATCGACATCTTTATGATAAACTTTCGCATAACTATGGATTTGTTGTTAGAATAAGCCTTTTCATTTGCTGGTGACCACGGTGAGTAAATACTCGTCCAGGTTGCGGAATCCCACGGCAGTGCCTTCCTTGAAGAAGCCTTGTTGGGAGAACTGTTCAAGCAATGCAAGGCTCGACATCTTTTTGGAAATGCTAACGGTGGTTTTACCCGCTTCAGCCTTGAAGGAGTTGGTGGTGATGGAAAAGCCATCACTGAGAGGGTTTCCGTTTTCGTCGCTAAAGGAATTCCTGCTGGTGAAACTGGACTTGGGTTGAATGTCGGTAAATTCAGCCAGACTATAGCGGCCAGGGGTAATATCGGCGCCGATCATGGTGTACAGCCAGCGGCCGCCTACCCGGAAATCCATCTCCTTCGTTTGCACCCGGTACGGTTTGGGCCCCACCCACTGGTCCAGTATTTCCGATTTTGTAAAGGCATCCCAGACGAGATCGTGGTCGGCGGCGAATTCCCGCGTGATGTAAATGGTATTGGTGTCTTTGTCTACGGTAAAATCAAATAGCAGGTTCATTTTTTCTTATTTTTTAGCGTGAATAATACTTGATCGAGTTCCTGGAACCTCTCTTCCATAATCTTCCTGAACTGGGTTAGCCAGACATCGATCTCTTTCATTTTATCGATTTTTAGTTCATAAAAGATCTCCCTGCCCTCGTGCTTTTGGGCCAGGAGGTCGCATTCGGACAGGATGCGTAAATGTTTGGATATGGATTGGCGGGTGATGTCGAAGTGCTCCGCAATGGCGTTGGGGGTCATTGCCTGCACGGCGATCAGGACGAGGATCGCTCGTCGGGTGGGGTCTGCAATGGCTTGAAAAATGTCTCGTCTCATAAATATTAAAATAAGAAGCCGTTCGGTTGCAAATATACGCAACTGATTGGCTTCGCAAAATTTATTTTTAAACGGGGAATTTGTCAAAAATTGATGTTCGTAAACAATACAGGCAGTGATGCATAACCGGACATAATGTGGTTCAGCCGACGGGGTATTGGGGTGTTTTTCAGTAGGTTAGCAATTTGGCATCCGATTTTGTGTCTTCTTGTAAACGGACGGTCTATGTTTCGGAACTATCTCAAACTTACGTGGCGCAATCTGAGCCGTAACAAGGTCAGCGGCGTCATCAATATCGGCGGGCTGGCCATCGGGCTGGCTTGCGTGATCCTCATCGGTATCTACGTGAAGGATGAACTCGGTTACGACAGGTTCTTCGCCGATGCCGGCCGGATCTACCGGGTGAATACCCACGAGAAGATAGGTGCCGACGAGTTTACGGCCGGCCATACCGCACCGCCCGTTGGCAAGGCGCTTGTCGATCAGTTCCCTGCCCTGGAAAGTTATACCCGTATCTTTCAACCCGGCGAGGAGGTGGTGCATTACATCAGCAATGGGCTTAAAGAGGCCATCACCGAAAAGAAGTTGCTGGCCGTAGATTCCAACTTTCTTCAATTCTTCGATTATCCGCTCGTGGAAGGAGACAGGAACACCTGTTTGAACGGAACTAACTCTATCGTGCTAACGCAAAGCGCCGCGCGCCGCTATTTCGGCGATGGGTCGTCGATAGGCAAGACCCTTCTTTTCGATGACTATAACACGCCGTTCACGGTCACGGCCGTGCTCAAGGACCTGCCGGAACAGTCGTCGCTTCGCTTCGACCTTCTGCAGTCGACGCTCGGCATAAAGGCCGTAAAACACTTTAGCTGGAGTTGGGTCTGGCTGCAAATGGGCACTTATGTCAAGATGAAACCCGGGTCGGCAAATGACCCTGGCGTCATCCGGCGAATCGAGACAGGGATACCCCCCATGGTCAGGGTGCAGGCGGCAAGCGCCTTCAGCCGGGTGGGACAGCCCATGGAAGATTTCATCAAAAGAGGAAACGAATACGGTCTTTCCCTACAGCCGCTTTCCGACGTCCATCTTTATTCAGCGACCATTGGTAACCGTTATTTTCCGCAGGGAGACATCCAATACATCTACATCTTTTCGACCATCGCCTTGTTTATTATCCTGCTGGCCTGCGTCAATTTCATGAACCTTGCGACGGCCCAGAGCGCCAAGAGAGCGCGCGAAGTGGGCATCCGCAAGGTCCTGGGTTCCGAAAGAAGACAATTGATGATCCAATTCCTTGGCGAGGCATTCGCGTATACGCTTATCGCGGCAGGAGCCGCCGTTGTTCTGGCCGGTCTGGCCATTCCCGCATTCAACGGCCTGACCGGTAAATCGCTGAGTCTTTTCGCTTTCTTCGACTTGTCTGGTATCGCCGGTCTGCTGGCATTGGTCCTGATGACGGCGGCGATCGCGGGCTGCTATCCCGCCATTTACCTCACTTCCTTTAATCCCGCAACGGTGATGAAAGGCAGCGCCGGCGCAAAGAACACGACCGGCGGTTTCTTTACCCGCAATACGCTCGTCGTGTTTCAGTTCACTGTATCGATGGCGCTAATCAACTGTACGGTCATCGTCTACAAACAGCTGCAATTCGAACAAGCCAAAGACCTGGGTTTCGACAAGGGGAATCTGCTTGTGGTCTCCGGCGCGGAAAAACTCGGTAACAATGAAGCCGCTTTTCGACAGGAGCTGCTTCGTCTGCCCGGGGTCGCCGACGCGACCATCAGCACGGGGCTTCCGACCATGACGAACTTTTTTCAGGATACGTATCAGCCGCTGGAGACCGGCGAGACGACAACCGGTGGCGACCGGCATCTGGATCTCGTTTCGTTTATCGTAGATCAGGATTTTGTGCCGACGATGAAGATGGATATGGTCGCGGGTCGCAATTTCTCTAAAGCGTATGCCGACTCGCCATCGGTCATCATCAATGAGACCGCGGCAAAGTTCATGGGCTGGAAAGACCCCATCGGGAAGCATTTGCTTTATCCGGGGGGCAATGACACGCGATTTACGGTGGTTGGGGTGGTGAAGGATTTTCACTTCGAATCCTTGCGGAACACGATTGCTCCGTTTGCCTTTTTTTACACCAGCTCGAAGACCTATTCAATGAAGCAATCCTACGTTGCCGTCAGGATCAAAGCCGGAGACCCCCACAAAGCGATCGCCGGCATCCAGGGCGTTTGGAAGGGGTTCATACCCGATAACCCTTTCCAATACGCGTTCCTCGACGAAGAATACAATGCATTGTATAAAGCGGATAGCACCGTGGGGAAGGTCTTCGGCGTTTTTACGCTGCTTGCGCTTTCAGTGGCCTGTCTGGGACTACTGGGGCTTGCCATGTATACGGCGGAACGCCGGACCAAAGAGATCGGTATCCGGAAAGTGCTGGGGGCTTCCGTGGAGCATGTCGTCGCGATGTTGTCTAAGGAGTTCCTGAAGCTTGTGATCCTGGCTGCGTTGATCGCTACCCCTATAGCCTGGTATGCCATGGATAGCTGGCTGCAGGACTTCGCCTACCCGACGTCTATCGACTGGTGGTTGTTCGCCGTGACGGCTGCCGTTACTACGTTTGTCGCGCTGGCGACGGTAAGTTTTCAATCCGTCAAGGCGGGCCTCTCGAATCCTATCAAGAGTCTGCGGAGCGAGTAGGCGGGGCGAACAATTATCCGCATGAATTGAAGTAAGTCCAGTGGGGCGATACAATACCTGTGAATCTTATAACTTCGAAAGTTATGTATATAACATAATTGCAAAAGGGTGTGCTAGTTTTGCAACAGCTAAGGACGCCATCTTAAAAAAATGTATGCCCAGGATTTTGCTGACTTTGCTTGTATTCTTCTGTGCTTTGAGTGCCTGTCTGGCGCAGGTTTCAGGGGATTATGAAAGCAACGGTACAGGTGGTGGTGTCTGGAATGTTGCGGCTACCTGGCTTACCTATAATGGGGTCGCATATGTGGCAGCAGCGTCGGCTCCATCCAACAGCAGCAACAATATTATTATCCAGTCGGGCGATGCCGTTAGCGTCACCAATAGCCAAACGCTGGGAGCCAATATGACCGACAATGGAACCTTGACCATAACCGGCGCCGGAACCTTGGTATGCGGAACTGGCAAGGTGCTGGGGACAGGAAGTTTTACCGTTAATGCGGGTGCCGCGCTAGGTATCGGCTCCAGTACGGGGATTTCCACCACCGCGGCAACCGGTAATATCCAGGTGACCGGTGGGGCGAGCTTTAGTGCCACCGCCAATTATACCTATTCAGGAGGGGCTGCACAGGTCACAGGTAATGCACTGCCTTCCCCGCTAACCGGCTCAATTACTTTCGGCAATACCAATGGCAGCGGCACCTCTCTCCTTGCTAATGTAATCGTCAATTCGCCAGGCACGGTTACTGTTACCGGAGCCTTGGCCTGTAACACCTTCGTTATCTCCGGGACCGGATCCTTTACATTAAATACAGGCGCCACTTTGCTCACCGCCAACGCGTCGGGGATCAGTGCTACCGGAGTATCAGGCAGTATACAAACCTCCACCTTGATTTTCAGTGACTCGGCCAGCTATACCTACTATGGTGCTGTAGCACAAGTGACCGGGACGGGATTGCCTGCTATTCTCGTCAGCCTCGGTATCAACAATAGCAGTGCAGGCGGAGTGAGCCTTACCAACAGTATGACCCTGAATGGCGTGCTCACACTTACTAACGGAATATTTTGCCTGAATGGGAATACCCTTAACATCCCTTCGGGCAGGACCATTGTCCGGGCAAAGGGCAGCCTTTCTCTTTGTGGAGGCAGTATTGCGTTATCAGGTACCCTGAATGTGAACTATACCGGCACCGTCGCCGTCACTACGGGGCCGGAAATTCCAACTTCGTCATCGGGATTGAATAACCTGACCATCAATGGTACAGGGGTAGTCGTTACGCTGGGGGCAAACGTTGTCGTAAACGGCAATCTTATTATGACAACGGGCACCTTGCAGTTGGGTGGCTTTACGCTTGCTTATTCCGGCAGCAGCGTGCTAGTCTACAACGGCACGGCCGCCCAAACTGTGGGCGCGGAATGGCCAAGCGGCTCCTTCGGCAATAACATAACCGTCAGCAATACTTTTGCAGCTTCGGGGGTGGTTTTAAATACCAGTAAAACTGGATATACCGGTAGACTGACTGTTATCAATGGCGGGTTCTTCAACAGTGGCTCTTTTACACTTGGAGGCGCCGGCAATATAGCCGTAAATGCTGGCGGCACCCTTATTACTCCCAACGTTAATGGGGTAAGCGCTTCGGGAGCTATTCAATTGACAGGAACCGTCACCTTTGCAGCCGGATCCGGTTATATCTTTGATGGGGCGGCCATGCAGGTAACCGGCTCTGAAATGCCTGCATCCGTCGGCCTTCTGACAGTTAATAATGCAACAGGTATCCGATTGACCAATTCTCTGATAGTCTCCGGCAATTTGACCATGACTCAAGGGAATATCGATCTAAACAATAATTCTCTTACCCTCGGAGCATCGGTTGCGGTTCCGGGAACCCTGAACTACACTGCAGGAACCCTGATTAATACCGGCTCTTTTACAAGATGGTTCAACCTGACTACCATTGCAGCGGGTGGAGCGGCAGGTCTTTTTCCCGTTGGAACTGCGACCAACTACCGGCCATTTAGCGTTTCCGTGCCTACCATCCCAACGGCTGGAGGAACGATAACGGTTTCTTATACAGATGCCAGCACCAACTCAACGGTATCTTTTCCCGATGGGGCTAATACTGTTGCCGTCATAAAGAATCTGAATTGGAGCGTGGTCCCGGGAAATGGGCTAGCTGGAGGAAGCTATAACCTGGACATCTCCGGAACTGGTTATGGCTTGGTCGGCAATGTCTCCGATTTAAGGATTACGCTGGTTGGCAGCGTCGTTGGTACGGCGGGCACCAACGCAGGGACCACCGCCGATCCGCAGGTCAACAGGAACGGATTGACACAAGGCAACCTGACTAATGTATTCTACCTGGGATCGGTGAATTCCATCAACAGCCCCTTGCCGATTACCCTGCTATCTTTTACGGCCACAGCCCAGAATAAGGAGGTGATCCTGAACTGGACGACGACCCAGGAAATAAATAATGGCTATTTTACGGTTCAACGATCAAAAAATGATGCTGGCTGGGAAAATATGCAGCAGATTCCAGGCGCAGGGAATACCAGTGGCCTATCCTCTTATACGTGGGATGATCCGTCACCCTATGCAGGAATATCCTATTACCGGTTGATGCAGACCGACCTGGACGGCACACAGACCTATTCAGGGATCAGGCCTGTAATAATCGCAACAACTGCGCTCCTTTTTCTTTATCCAAATCCCGCCAGCAGCCTTATCACCGTCAGCTTTCCCTTAGCCGATAAATATGAAGTGTCGCTATACAGCAGCAGCGGTCAAATCGTGATCGGCCCTGTTGGTGGCACCGGCAATGTGGTGGCCATACCTGTTTTGAATATTCCCGATGGTGTTTATTTTATCCGGATTAACCAGGCAGCCATGGCTACAGTCCTTAAAGTGATAATTAAGAAATAACATTTATGAAATCTCTTTTGACGCTAAACCACAAGCCGGATTCCCGCCTGTAGTCTGGCTACCGGGCCCACCTGCGGCTACGGATGAATCTGCGGCTGAGGAAGAAAAACAAACCGAATAAAAAGACGAAGCGCAAAATAAAGAAACCGCCCCATAGGAAAAACGGATGCCACAGGTAATATCCGGGCTCTTTTTCTGTATTCCATTTTTTTATATTGTCTTATCAAAATTAATTTATGCTGCCTGTCTTCCGGATAAATTATATCCGCTGGATCGTCGACTTCCGCTTGCCGCGCGGCTAATTAAACCTGAACGCAGCGATGACGATGATGCAACCGTATACAAATAACTGTGTAAACTGGAATAGCCACGTTGTTTTTTTCAGCTTCTCTATTTGCTCCTCGGAGAACGGATATCCCGCCTGCTTCTCAACCAGCTTTTGCAAATTCAGGGTAGTCGTTCTGCCCAGCGTAAATCCGTTGATAAAAAGGCAAGCGATCAGGCACATCTTTATCTTAAACCAGAGATAGTAACTGTGTGCGCCGCCGGCCGTGATCTCCATCGCGATGCCCGCTAAGAGGGCAAAAAATAACCCATACATGCCGACAATTTATATCGATCCTCCGTTTAAGTAAATAATTTGGCCATTGATCCATTCCGCCTTGGGAGTAACCAAAAAGGCCACATCTGCCGGTTACGATCCTCCCACGCGGCCGAATACATCTTGCGGCTTCCCTCAGGCATCGAAAAGAGCCAGAGGTATACCCCGACTTCCGCCAGTGACCAGAGCAATCCGATCATTTAGAAATTGCATAGTTTTTCTCCTTCTTATTTTTCGGTAGTTTAAATCCAACGATGATCAACCAAATGAATCCGGGAAACCGCGTCAGGGGGATCAGGAACAGCAGATTCGGTGCTATCATAAAAAAAATGCTGGCTTCGCCAAAAATTGCCAGCACGATCCCGGAAATGGTTAACCACTTTGGTAAAGTCTTCATAAACCAGGACGGAACTGAAATACCTGCGATCAACAACCCAAGGGGTACCGAGTAGCCAACACCACCAGTGATAAACATAATATAGAACAATGCCCGGATCAAATTTCCATCGGTCGCGATACCAGGATAAGCCATCACCCACATTATCATGGATGACAGCGCCAGATTGAAGGCAGTCATGAACCCGCCTAACAGGGCAATATTATTTCCAGCCGCAGTAGAACCAAGGAACGACAGGCGACTTACAACGGTAGCAGCGAAAATACCCAACGGCAGGGATGCACAGAATTGAAAAAAGGCGCAAAACAGCACCGCATGGGCCTGATTTTGAAAGTAGGAAATAATTACCGCTGCCGACTCCCAGGGGCCCGGAAAATACGGAGGAATTCCCCGTAGCGAGATCACGAACGACAATCCTGTGTTAAAGATTAAAGCAAATACGAGGGCTACATAGCCTAGCGGCGGCCCTTTATGCTTTTTTACCACTGTTGTTTCCATTGAAATTGTTTTTGGTTTAGAAAATGATTGCCGTATGTTTATTTATCACATTGCCTAAGAAACTCCTCGTTTGCTGCTTCTCCCCAATAGGGCTTGAGGATATCGGCTTTACTTTCTTTACTAAAGAGCGTCCTGGCTTTCTCAAAATAGGGTTTAGCATTGCCTTTTCCTCCGCCCCATATCTTAGGTTTCCAAAAGGGTTCCATCCCATCTAGGAAATAAATGCGGGGATTCTCCGGGTTGATCTTCTTCGCCTTTGCTATAAAGTTGGAGTAAATGTCTCCATATTTCTTCCAGCGTCCCCCGGGATCCGCCGCGATCCTTGCTTTCGCGCTATAGGCCTGAAGTATAAAGATTTCTTCGTTGTTGGGTGAAAGCTGACCGGCCTTTAAGAGCGAAGCATCGGCCGCATCCAGGCATTGGTCGCGGGCGTCCTTAGTCGTCAATTTCAACGATAGTCTTATCCGTGCGTAAGCCGAATAGAAATGGCTCGCCCAGTTGGCAGGATTTTGCTGCACATAGATATCCAATCGAGGAAGCAGGATGGTCATATCAGGCGCTGAACTAGTGGTATCAAAGCTCGTGAACAAGTGTTTGAGTGCAACATCATTCGCTTGTGCCATGCATATGGATAGTGCTAAACCGACCATCGATACTGTAAGGATCAATTGTTTCATACTGTACCTTTTATACATTAATAATTCAGGTTAGTGAGTTACTTTATCTTGATAATATAGTTTGTGATGCAAACAAAATTTAGCAAAAAAAAACCTCATAGGTGCAGGTATTTTTTAATGGATTCGACATATTGCTCAAAAGCCTTTTTCCCTTTGGAAGTAAGCCTACAAACTGTAAGTGGGTAACTCCCTTTAAAGGTCTTTTCGATATCTATGTACCCCTCCTCATTCAATCTCTTAAGCTGGTGGCTCATATTTCCCTGAGTTGTCTCTGTCGCCTCCATCAAGGTCCTGAAGTCAGCCTGTTTCACTTTTATCAGGATCGAAACGATGGCCAACCGAACAGGCGTGTTTAAAACAGGATCGAGCTCCGAAAACTGCTTTGCCATTACACTTTTGCCATTTTCAGAAGATAACCAGGAAGCAGGTAGCCTGCCACGAAGGCTATCCCGTGTAACAAAGGCTTGTACTCGTCTACAATGTAAAGACTTATAATGGCCGATGATAACAACAATATCCCACCAATCTCCAGGGGAACAAATTTCATAATCCAACCCGAAATAAGCGTACCGCTTCCGGCAATGATCAACGTATAGGTGAAAGGCATTCTACCCTGCGTAACATTGATGAAAACCACCATTAGAAAACAGATAGTCAATACAATCCACATCTTGTTTATAAAGTACGTCGTATAGCTCAACGTCTTTTCATTGTTCTTCCGCCTTAGAAAAATAGCAGTGGCTAGAATCCCGATTGCCGCAAGGATAGGGAAAGGGGCAAAATAATATTTGGTATTGGTATACTGATGAAGAAGAAAAAAGGCAAAGCTGGCGATGGCAATAAGCCAACCCCAAAGGAGAAACCCAAAACTGTTTTCATGTATATTCTCTTTTGTCTTTCTTATTGCATCCGTAATCAGATCCAGACTCTGTTGCGGAGAAAGTACTTCTTCTGGTTCCATAAAATCTCCAAATTATAAACAAAGATAGTATTTTGGTTTGTATTGCAAACTAAAAAAAACAAAAACTGAAAAAGGCGCGCCGGGGACTTATCCGAAGGCCCCAGTGCCTGGCGGCGCTGGGGTTTTGGCACTTGTCCCCTCAGGCAAGCAGCTAGCCATGCTACCAAATGCAACGACCCCTCAGCAAAGCTGAGGGGTCGTCGTGCCCGGAACAGGAATCGAACCTGCACTACCTTGCGATAACCAGATTTTGAGTCTGACGCGTCTACCAATTCCGCCATCCGGGCGAACCCGCCGGGAAAAGCGGGACGCAATATTACGGAATTGACCGTTGTCATCCAAAAAGGAGCAAAAAATTCTATCTTTAGCCGGACATGACAACGATAGGCTTGTTAAGAGAAGGGAAAGTACCCGCAGACAACAGGGTGGCGCTGACGCCGGCCCAATGCCAATGGATCCATGGGACTGCTCCCGACATCAAGGTAGTGGTTCAGTCTTCGCCGGACCGCTGCTATACGGACAAGGAGTACAAGGATGCGGGCGTCGCCATCGTCCCGGACGTTTCGGACTGCGATATCCTGTTTGGGATAAAGGAAGTGCCCGTGGCGGACCTGATCCCCGGCAAGACCTATTTGTTCTTCTCCCACACCCGCAAGCAACAACCCGCCAATCGACAGATGTTCCGGAACATCCTGGAAAAGAAGATCACCCTCATCGACTATGAATGCCTGGAGCACGATGACGGCCAGCGCATCCTGGGCTTCGGATTCTTTGCCGGCGTCGTTGGCGCCCACAATGGTATAATGGCCTATGGCCGGCGTACCGGTCGCTATGAATTAGGCCGCGTGCATAGCCAGCCGAGCTTTCAGGAGCTCATCCATACGTATTTCGGCCTCAGGCTGCCTGAGATCAAAGTGGCTGTTACCGGTTCGGGCCGCGTGGCCCACGGGGTGCTGGAGATCATGAACCTCCTCGAGATCATCGAGGTGGAACCGGATGAGTTCCTGGAGCGGAATTTCACTTATCCCGTCTTCACACAGATGAAAGGCGCTTCCCTGTACGAACATGCAAAAACAGGGGCCTACCAACGGGAAGATTTCCACCTGCACCCGCAAGATTACCGCTGTAAATTCCTCCCTTATACCCAAAAGGCCGACATCCTCATGAACGGCATCTACTGGGACAAGGGTATGCCGCGGCTTTTCGAATGGGAGGACATGGTGCACCCCGGGTTCCGCCTGCAGACGATAGCCGATATCACCGATGATCGCGAAGGGTCGATCCCTTGCAACCTTGGCGACTCCGCCATGGAAGAACCGGTATATGGTGTCGACAGGCAGACGCGGACAGTGACCGCGCCCTATCTGTCAGGTTCGGTGGATATCATGGCCGTGGGTAACCTGCCAAATGAGCTGCCGCGCGACGCCTCGCGCTATTTTGGCGAACAACTCATAAAACATGTGCTGGAAGACCTGCTGCGCGGCGGCTCAACCGTCATTACGAGAGCGACGATGGTACGGGAAGGCCTGCTGACCGAGCCGTTTCGATATCTCAGCGGCTATGCTACGGGTGGATAATAGGAATTTGGCATGTCTGTAAAAATTATCCCCTGTATGTGGTATTGTTTACAATGCGTATGGTTTATGTTTGTATCCGAAATTAACTCAAACTTTTGCTATGCCAAATTTAACAAAGCTCCGCGGCATTGTGACCCCGATTATATTTCCCCTTTTTTTACTTTCCCTTTTTACTGGCTGTTCAAAGACCGGCCCCATTGGTCCCGCCGGTGCGACTGGTGCGACTGGATCCGCAGGATCGACGGGAGCCGCCGGGGCACAAGGAGCGCAGGGGCCTCAGGGACCGGAAGGCAATGCCAATGTATTGGTGGACACGTTCAGCGTAACCAATGCCCAATGGCTCTGGAATTCGACCTATGAATTTCAAACCGGCCCAGGCTCCTTTGGCGACTACCTCACCCGTTTTTACAATGCGGCCGACAGCGCCGTGACCCAGGGCGTCCTGGACAGCGGCCAGGTACTGGTGTACTTTACCTCGGATCCGGTCAATAATCCCAACCAATGGTCTCCTTTACCTTTCCAGTTCACGGATGCAAGCGGCAATTTTGACTATGAGATTGCTTTCGAAACAAGTGTCGGTTCGGTTGAATTGCATTATTTCTTTGTTCAACTCGTGAGCACCGCCACCATTCCGACCCTGAGCAGCTTCGTCATCGCCACCTACAAATTCAAAATCGTGGCGATGACCGGATCGATCAGTACGGCCATGTACCACGCGGGCGTCGATGTCGGGAATTACAGCGCGGTCAGCAAGTTCCTGGGCCTCGACGGTCCGAAGCCGTCTGGCGGCTTACCACGGTGACTATGCTACGGGAAGATAATTTACAGATACAGGTAATAGTCCTGCATCAGCTCGGTAAAATCCTCCGAATATACCCCCTCGCTATCCTGTATCGTCAGTTCCGTAGTGGGCACAAAACTTTCGCGACGACGCGAAAAATAAAGCACACTCCGGAAAAAATCATGGCGTGGCGTCTGCCTGACCAGCAGCTTTTCGCGTAGCGAAAAGCCATGTACGCTGCGCGCTTGCTCTTCAAACCATGCCGACCGGTGATAGGGGAGGAGGATGCCAAAAGCCCCTTCCGGCGAGAGATTGGAATCGATGATCTCCAACAGCTCCGACAGGGTCAGTTCCTTGCTATGACGGGCCAGGTTAGCCGCCTCGCTGGCCGCAGGCAGGTCACCTTCATAAAAAGGCGGGTTGGTGATGATAAAGTCAAATTTGCCCCGAAACGAAAAGGAACGGGCATCGCCGGGGAATACGCGCAACATCCGCGCCCAAGGACTCTGGCCTATATTATCCTGCAATTGCCGGAATGCTTCGAGGTCGAGCTCGATGCCACTGATCTCGCCTTTGTGTTTTTGTGCCAGCATCAGCATCAGCAGCCCCGTTCCGCTCCCAATGTCCAGTACTCTTGACCAGGCCGGCGCTTTCTCGGCAAACCAGGCCCCCAGGATACAGGCATCAGTGCATACTTTCATTGCGCAGCGATCCTGGTGGATGGTGAACTGTTTGAACTGGAAATAGGAATTTGGCATAGACGCGAATTTATCCCCTATAAGTGGTATTGTTTAGGCAGGTGTAAACATTTATGTTGTGGATTTTTCAAACATTAAACTTTTGCTATGTCAACATCCCCAAAGCTTTCCGGCTTTATTGCCGCTTCTCTATTCTCCCTCTTTTTCCTGACACTCTTATCTGGCTGTTCAAAAACCGGACCGGCCGGTGCAACCGGGCCGGCAGGAGCCGCAGGAGCCACTGGTTCCGCGGGCTCGACCGGCGCTGCCGGCCCCCAAGGTCCGGAAGGAAACGCGAATGTCCTGGTCGATACCTTTACCGTCACCGACGCCCAATGGCACTGGAACTCGAACTACACGTTCGAAACATCGGGCGGTAGTTATACCGAGTACTATACGCGGTACCATGGTGTCGTCGATAGTGCGATAACCCCGGGTATCCTCGACAGTGGCCAGGTACTCGTCTATTTTGTCCCTAATCCGATCGTCAACGCCAACCAATGGGCACCCTTACCTTATCAGTTCCTCGATCAAAGCGGCGATTTCGAGTATGAAGTTGCCTACGAAACAAGTGCTGATTCCATCACCCTGCATTACTTCTTTGTTCCAATTGTCGCCAGCGCGACTCTTCCGACTCTGAGTACTTATAACATCACCACTTACAAATTCAAGATCGTGGCGATGACCGGATCAATCAGTACGGCCATGTATCACGCTGGCGTCGATGTCGGGAATTACAGCGCGGTCAGCAAGTTCCTGGGCCTTGATGGTTCGAAGCCGTCAGGCGGACTACCACTCAGCCCGCGCGCTGGCGGACACCGATAGCGGTGCGAAGTCGCCGGACAGGTATTTGTAATGACCGGTGATGGCGATCATGGCGGCGTTGTCCGTGCAGAATTCGAAGGGCGGGATAAACGTCCTCCAGCCCTGCCGTGCCCCCATCTCCGTGAATGCCTTCCTCAACCCGCTGTTGGCCGAAACGCCCCCTGCTATGCAGAGGTCGGTGACGCCGGTCTCCTTTGCGGCTTTCCTGTATTTGTTGAGCAGGATGGAGACGATACGTCCTTGCACCGAGGCGCAGATATCGGCAAGGTTGGCGGCGACAAAACCGGGGTCTTTCGCCGTTTGATCCTGGAGGAAATAAAGGATGGCTGTCTTCAGGCCGCTAAAGCTGAAGTTGAGTCCCGGGATCTGCGGCTCGGGGAAGGGAAAGCGGTTGGCATCGCCGGTGGCGGCGTATTTGTCGATGAGGGGTCCGCCGGGATAGGGAAGGCCCAGCAGCTTTGCCGATTTGTCAAAGGCTTCGCCGGCGGCATCGTCCATGGTCTCTCCGATCACTTCCATCCGCAGCGGGGCATGACAAAGCACGATCTGGGTATGGCCGCCACTCACGGTGAGACAGAGAAAAGGAAAAGCGGGCAGGGAAGTGGCATCGGCCGCAGGGGCAGACGCGGGACCAGATGGAAGGCCTGATGCGGGGCCGACCGCAGCATTCACCCGTCCGGGTATCAGATTGGCCAGCACATGGGCCTGCATATGGTGTACTTCCAGCAGGGGCAGGTCGAGGGCCAGGGCCAGGGATTTGGCAAATTGTGACCCCACCAGCAAGGAGCCGATCAGGCCGGGCGATTGCGTGAATGCGATGGCCGACAATTCACCCATGGTACAGCCGGCCTGTTTGAGCGCCGTGTCGACTACCGGCACGATGTTCTGCATGTGTGCCCGGCTGGCCAGTTCCGGCACAACTCCGCCGTATTTTTCGTGGACGGCTTGTCCTGCAATGACATTGGAAAGGATGATCCCATCGCGGCTGATCGCACAGCTCGTTTCGTCGCAGGAAGATTCGATGGCCAGGATGGTCACGGGACCCGTACTCGTAGATCGCATGGCGCGAAATTACCAAAACGGCCTGGAAGGCCGTTGCCCAAAGGGCAATAATTAGCCCAAATCGCTTTATTTCGATCGGATCGCCACGACCGGATCCATCCGGGCAGCGATAAAGGCAGGGATGATCCCGGCAAGTACACCGGTTACCAGGCAGATGCAAACAGCCAGCATGACGATATCAAAGGGAATAAAGACCTTGAAGTGCAGGGCGGCTCCGACGGCCAGGGTCAGCAAAAAAACGATCAGCAGGCCGATGAGCCCGCCCAATATGCATAGAAAGGCCGACTCCAGTAAAAATTCGGTCATGATCACGCCCCGCTTTGCGCCAATGGCCTTTTTCAACCCGATCTGGCTGGTTCGTTCGCGGACCGTCACAAACATGATGTTGGCTACGCCGAACATGCCCACAACTAACGACAGCGCGGCGATGGCCCAGCCGCCGATATTCATGCCACGAAAGATCGGGTCGAAGAATTTCCCAAGGCTGTCGATATCGTTGAGCGAAAAATTGTCTTCCTGCGTAGGACTGAGCTTGCGCACCGACCGCATGGCGCCTTGCAGCTCGTCCTTGAGTGCAGGCACGCTGATGTTGCCGCCGGCCTGCACCAGTATCTTCGGATTCGCATTCTCCTCTTTTATCATCTGCTTCATGAAATTTACCGTCAGCAGCATACTGTTGTCATAATCCCAGCCGCCCAGCAGGCTTTGTCCCTGTTTCTCCAGCACCCCGACCACAATGGCGTTCTTGCCGTCCCTGAGCTTTACCGTTTGGCCGACACCTTTTTCGGCTTTGACGAAGAGTCTTTCGGCGATGCGATATCCCAATACGACATAGGGCGTGCCGCGGTCGAAATCCGCCTGCTGAAAATAACGGCCGGCGCCGATATTGACCTGCTGTATCTTGTCAAAATCTTCGGTATTGCCATAGTAGTTGACACCCGACAAGCTGTTGTCGCCAAACTCGACCTTATCCTCGGTCTGCAGTTCGAAGCAGATCCGGGTAGAAGCGGGGAGCTTTTCTTTCAGCAACACCATCTCCTCGTATTTGGGATAAGGTCTTTTTATAAATTTCCACCAGGGATAGTCGGGGCCGCCATTGCCCCAAAACCATTTGTCGATATAGATCGACTTGTTACCAAGTGACTTGAGATCATCCTTTACGGCCAGCTGCATGCTGCTGATGGTCGAAAGCACGCTGATGATGCAGACGATGCCGATGATGATGCCCAGCAAAGACAGACCCGTGCGGAGTTTGTTGGAACGAAACTCCTGCAAAGCCATTTTAAGACTGGTCCAGATGATCTCCAGGTTACGAAACATGATCCTAAAAATACGCATTCGCGGGCAAATCCAGTAAATTTGCCCCAAAACAAAGCGGCTATGTTCACTATCGACAATCAAGAGCTTAGGGTAAACATCGTTCCGAAAGGCGCAGAACTGCAAAGCATTTTTCACAAGGGCCTGCAGACCGAATACATGTGGAGCGGCGACCCTGCTTTTTGGGGCAAGCACTCGCCCCTGTTATTCCCCATCGTCGGCACATTAAAGGACAACACCTATTATTTTGCCGGCAAACCCTATCATCTTTCCCGTCACGGCTTTGCAAGGGACAGGGAATTCACGGTGGAATCACAATCTCCCGACAGCATCACTTTTCTGCTCCGCAGCGATGAAGCAACGCGGGCTATTTTCCCCTTTGAATTCGAGCTCAGGGTGATCTACCGGTTGCTGCCCGAAGGCTTGACCACCACCTACCGGATCGGCAATCCCGGTCAGTCGCCGATGTATTTTTCGGTAGGCGGCCATCCTGCTTTTCGTGTGCCGCTCGCATTGGGCACGGACTACACCGATTTTTACCTGGAATTCGACCAGGAAGAGGACGCGCCGCGCTGGCCCATTTCAAAAGACGGGCTTATCGAGCGCGAATCCCAGCCCTTACTTGCACACCAAAAAACTATCCAGCTGACCAGGGAGCTGTTTGCCAAAGACGCCCTGGTGCTGAAAGGACTCAAGTCCTCGGGTGTGAGCCTCCGGTCTGCCCGAACGGAAAGAGGATTGAGAATCGATTTCCCCGGTTTCCCGTTTTTGGGCATCTGGGCGGCCCCCGGTGCGGATTTTGTCTGCATAGAGCCCTGGTGCGGTATTGCCGACGGTGTTGCAACCGACCAGCAGTGGACCGGTAAAGAAGGCATCAACTGCCTCGAAGCCGGCGAAAATTTTGAAAGAACCTGGACGTTGACCTTGTTCTAGGCCGCGGGTGAAGTGGACCGGGGAAATGGATCGGCGAAGTGGACTCGAATGCTGCCGGCGTTGCTGAAAGTGGATGGGCGAAGTGGACCCGAAGGGAGCCGAAGCTGCTAGAAGTCGATCGTCGATATGGAAGGATCGCGCATCAGCTCGTGAACGACGTGGCGGTGATTCTGCTCCGAGCCCTGCACCACCCATTCCCCTGAGATCATGTTGTCACTGGACTTACTCTGCCGCGTACGTCTGAATTTCAGATGATGGCTGGTAAAAAGGACTTCAAAGCGATGCAGGGTCTCATTCTGGAAAGGGCATACTATTTTATAGTTGCGGATCTGGTTGACCCTGTCGATCCAACCTTCCAGCAGGCTGAAGCTAAAAAGGACCAGGAGGATCAGACCGCAGCTTATCGCCGCTATCCACAGACATCCCGCACCGATGGCTACGCCGAGCGCGGCCGTCACCCAGATCATGGCGGCGGTGGTGATGCCGTTTACTTTGGAGGTGCCGTCCCCTTTAAATACGACGCCGGCTCCTACAAAACCTATTCCGGTGACGATATTGGAAGCGATCCGGTCCGGGTTGCCGGGGCCGCCGATATACTGCGAGAAGATAGTAAAAATGGTAGCCCCAAGACAGATAAGCGTAAGCGTACGGAAACCCGCCGATTTGCTGCGGTACTCTCTTTCCGCACCGATGGCGCCGCCGATAAGCACCGCCAGTATCAATTTAATAATGATGTCGGTAATTGAAGGCATAATGATGATTTAGGAAAAGAATCCGGCCTTGTAGGCAATGAAATATTCGTTGTAATCTTTGTTGACCTGGCCGGCATAGTTCCTGGCATAGTCCAGCAGGGGCGTTTGCCACCCGGTGTTCTGGCCAAAGGCAATGACCTCGTCGGGAACGGCCGCGCCCTGGCGGCCGGCGCTGCGCAGCTGGGCGCTGGCGGTAAGGAACGCCATATCTTCGACAACACAGGCGATGTCTTTGTACCGGTCCCTGACCGCTAGAAAATCGATCTTATCGGCTGTAGGCTGCATCTCCTTCATGACGTAAGGCCGGTCCTGGAACCGGGTCGTGCTCAGCAGGGCCGGATTGATGTTCTGCATCCGCTCCTGGACCGCCACTACACGATCCGCCTCCGAGCCCCACTGCGGTTGGGCGCTCCCGACAAAGGGCTGGACGGAGGAGGGGAGGGCCTCTTTCATGTCGATCAGCAAATGTCGTTTGGGCTCCTCCGTATTGCGGACAAGAAAGACATAGCGCCTGCAACCCAGACTACCAGTTCCCGCTACCCGAAAGCAGGCGTCGACAACGGTAAAACGCCCTTTGAGCAAAGGATAGTGCTGCATCCATTGCGTGACGTGTCCCATCAGGTCCTTGCGCAGGGCCTTGTCGATAGGAAAGAAACGTACTCTGTCTATACGGAGTTTGAGCTTGTTGTTCTCGTTTTCCTCCGTACGCTGGCGGATCAGCTCCTTTTGTTTGCGCATGCAGATCTTATCCATGAAGACCTTGACGATCCCGTTGGCTGTTTCGGACTCCAGGAAGCGGGCCTTTCCTTTGGCAAGCGTAGCCGTATAAACGCGGAGGAAGAGGGCGGCGATCTGTTCGATCTCTTTGCCCGGTATGCCGACGTTTTCGCAGCCGATAAAGATACTTGTCACCATCCGTACAACTTCCCATGCCACCGGTGCGAGCACCGCTTCATCAAAGTCATTCAGATCGAAATAGACCAACCGGTTATCCCCTTTATAGGTTCCGAAGTTCTCCAGGTGCAGGTCACCGCAGATCCAGCCCGCGGGCGAGGCCGGAAGCGCATCCTTAAGGTCTTCATAAAAAAGATGACAAGTTCCCCTAAAGAACCGGAAAGCATTCTCCGCCATGAGTTGGTATTTCATGGCCGTATAGACGGGTAAGCGGTTGTCGTTGAATTGTTTGATACGTTCAGGGATAGTAGGCACGCAGTTTCTTTCCAGAAAGATACTTAATATTCAGGAATTCCTAATTGCCCCTTATCTTGCAGCTATGCAAGCATTTATAAGGAGGAAATCAGTATTGTGCTGGGCGACGCTGATCCTGTTGGCAGGCCTGACCCAGGGCTGTAAACAACCTGTGCCGCCTGACTATTATGGGTTCCAGAACCTGCAGGTCTCACAGGCCCCAGGCACGGGCACGACGTTGTCTACCACCGTAAAATTGTATAACTCCAACCCCTATTCTCTGCAGCTGCTCCGGGCAGAGGTGGATGTGGCCATCAACGGCAGACATGCCGGTCATTCTTTACTGGATAGCACTATCCTGATCCCGCGAAAGGACACTTTCTATGTACCCATCGCCCTTCAGGTGGACCTGAAGTCGATCATGGGCAACCTGCTGCAAAGTTTTCTCAGCAAACAGGCCATGATCAGTCTGGACGGCCGTGTGAAAATAAAGCACGGAATGTTTACCTTCAACCGCTCTTTCCATTATGAAGGCAAACAGGATATCCAGAGCCTCCTGCAAAACGGGGTCAACTTTTGAGGGTTTCGACTATTTATTCTAACAACAGGGCATGAGTACTATCCGGAGACAAAGTATCATCTCTTCAGGCGTCGTCTATATCGGTTTTGCATTGGGCGCCGTGAATACGCTGCTCTTTGCCCGGTGGCTTACCCCCGATCAGAATGGCCTCGTCATCGGGATGTTCGTGTCGATCGGCAACATCATGTATCCTATTGCCACGATCGGTATGCCATCGTTCATCAACAAGTTCTACCCCTACTATAAGGAAAACCTTCCGGCGGAAAAGAATGACATGATGGGCCTGGCACTCCTGCTTACAGCCGGCGCCTTCCTCCTCGTGATCGCCGCCGGTCTCGTCTTCAAACCCCTGGTGATCGAGAAGTTCGGACACAATTCGGCGCTGCTGGTCCGCTACTATTACTGGTTATTCCCGTTTGGTCTGGGCCTCAGTTTTCTCTACGTCCTTGAGTCCTACGGCTGGCAGCTGGGCCGGTCCGTGTTCACCAATTTTCTTCGGGAACTGATGTGGCGCGCGCTGAATGCGCTCCTGATCCTGCTCCTGTTCCTGGGCGTCCTCAGAAGCTATGATATCTTTGTAAAACTCTATTCGCTCAACTACCTCATCGTCGCCGCCATTTTACTGGTCTTTTTGTTTCGCAGGAGAGAGCTGCACCTGGTTTTCCGGATCAGCCGGGTGACAAAGAAATTCCTGTCCAGGATAAAATCATTGGTCTTACTGGCCTGGAGCGCCAATGTCGTCCTGAACCTTTCGATGTATTATGCCGCACTGGTGATCGGGGCCGTCGTTCCAGGCGGATTGGCGGCCGTAGCGGTATTTACCATCGGGCAATTTATCGCCAGCCTGGTCATGGCCCCGCAAAGAGGTGTCGCCGCGGCAGCCATAGCCTCCCTGTCAAAAGCCTGGAAGGACAAGGATCACGAACGGATAATGCGCATCTACCAGCGTTCGAGCATCAACCAGCTCATCTTTGCCATCGGCATCTATATCCTCATCGCCATCAATTTCCGGGATGGCGTACTATTTTTCGGCCTGAAAAAGGAATACCTGAGTGCTTATTCGGTGTTTCTGATCATCGGACTGAACAGGGTGGTGGACATGGGAACCGGACTGAATACCCAGATCATCGGGACCTCGGTGGACTGGCGATTCGATTTTATAACAGGGATGATCCTGGTCACGCTGACTATTCCCCTCAACTATATCCTCGCCAAAAAAATGGGCATCAATGGACCGGCCTATGCCGACCTGGCCACCTTTTCCCTTTACAATACGATCCGCTGTGTCTTTTTGTACCGCAAATACGGGTTTCAGCCCTTTAACCGCAGCACGCTGGCCGCCGTATTGGCCGGCGGCGTTCTTTTTCTCGCCTGCAACTGGCTTTTCGGAACGAAAAGCAGTCTGCTCTGGATGGTCGTCCGCTCCAGCTTTTTTGTCGCCCTATACGGCGGTACCGTACTGCTCCTGCGGCTCTCCGACGATGTTCAGCCCGTATGGAATACGGTGAAGAAAAGACTCGGTTGGCGAAGCGACGCCAGCCGCTAATTTTCGTACCTTTGCGGATTCAATTATGCGATATCACAACGAGATCAACAAACGCAAGACGTTTGCCATCATATCCCACCCCGATGCGGGTAAGACAACGCTCACGGAAAAATTCCTCCTGTTCGGCGGCGCTATCCAGACAGCGGGGGCGGTAAAAAGCAACAAGATCAAAAAGCACGCTACGAGCGATTTCATGGAGATAGAGCGGCAGCGTGGGATCTCGGTAGCCACCTCCGTCATGAGCTTCGAGTACAAAGGCATGCTCATCAACCTTCTGGATACGCCCGGTCACAAGGACTTCGCGGAGGACACCTATCGCACCCTGACCGCAGTGGACAGCGTCATCCTCGTCATCGACAGCGTCAACGGCGTCGAAGCCCAGACACGCCGGCTCATGGAAGTCTGCCGCATGCGCGACACCCCCGTCATCGTCTTCATCAACAAGATGGACCGGGATGGAAAGAACCGTTTCGACCTGCTGGAAGAGATTGAAAAAGAGTTGAATATACAACTCCACCCGATGACCTGGCCCATCAACAGCGGAAAGGATTTCAAAGGGGTCTACAACCTCTACGACAAAAACCTGGTGCTGTTCATGGCCAATACCAAGGCTACGGACGATGATATGGTGAAGATCGACCGGCTCGATAGTCCCCTGCTGGAGGAAAGACTGGGCGAAAAGGACGCCGCCGTGCTGCGGGAAGACGTGGAACTGGTGGATGGCGTTCATGGCCAGCTAATTGAGGAAGACTACCTGCAAGGCAAGGTAGCACCCGTCTTTTTCGGGAGTGCCATCAACAACTTCGGCGTGAGGGAAATGCTCGATACCTTCATCCGTATCGCACCCACGCCACGCGGCAGACAGACTTCGATCCGGTTGCTCGACGCAGAAGAGGATAAATTCAGCGGCTTCATCTTTAAGATCCACGCCAACCTCGACCCTAAACACCGGGACCGGATAGCCTTTCTACGCGTATGCAGCGGCAAGTTCGAACGCAACAAATATTTCCATCACGTTCGGTTGGACAAAGACGTACGCTTCAGCAACCCCTATACGTTTCTGGCCAGGGATAAGGACGTCATCGACGAAGCTTATCCCGGCGATGTCGTTGGGCTCTTCGATACCGGGAACTTCAAGATCGGCGACACGCTCACAGAGGGAGAGGACTTCTATTTTACCGGCATTCCCTCCTTTTCGCCTGAGATATTCAAGGAGGTGATCAATAAAGACCCGATGAAAACCAAACAGTTGGAAAAAGGGCTATTGCAGTTGACCGACGAAGGGGTAGCCCAGTTGTTCACGCAGTATGGCGGGAACAAGAAGATCATCGGTTGTGTGGGGGAACTGCAATTCGAGGTCATACAATACCGCCTGCTCCACGAATACGGGGCATCGGTGCAGTTCAACGCGATGCCTTTCTACAAAGCCTGCTGGATTACGAGCAAAGACGCGAAGAAATTGGAAGAGTTCACCCGGTTCAAACATGGCAATATCGCTGCGGACAAGGATGGTTACCTGGTATATCTTGCTCAAAGTGAATGGTTTCTGAATACGGAGCGGACAAATAACCCCGAGATCGAGTTCCATTTTACCTCAGAAATTCATAAGTAGGAACGCTTGCAAGTCCGGTTCAAAAGTAGTAGGTTTATCGTTCAATAAATTCGCTCTATGAAAACTAACCTCTACTTCTGGGTCGCTTTCGTCGGCCTCTTGAGTTTCGCGAGCTGTATCAAACGCGAAATCCCGATTCCGCCGCCGGCCAACACCGATTCCGTCACCACTCCTAATAACAACGATACCGACCAGACATTCATTTTGCGCCCCGATAGCACGACGGGGCAGGACGCATATGTCTCCAAATTGGACGGCACAACTTACAATGACGGGGGCGTCAACCTGAACTGGACGCATGAGATCGTCATGTCCCGCTGGTCCCTGTCACAATACAACTATGACACGGCCACCCAGCGCAGCTATATCCGGTTCGACAGTCTTGCCAAAATACCCACCACAGCCACTGTCACCTCTGCCGTCCTTTATCTCTACGGGGAAACGTCCTCGATCACCTTCCCCTATGGGAACTCCTATTACCCCGGTTCCAACAATCCGCCAAATCCCGGCCTGGTGCAACAGGTGGTAGGCGGAACATGGGACCAGACTACCATCGATTGGAACAATGCACCTGCATTGACGAATACCGACCAGGATACGATACCCGCTTCGACCTCCGAATGGAGTTACGATGTATCCGTGGATGTCACCAATCTTGTAAAAGGGATGGTCAGTTCGCCTTCTACCAACTACGGTTTCGGGCTTCGACTTCTTACTGAGAACATCTACCGGGATATGGTATTCGGAACCTGCGAGGTGCCGGACTCCACCTTAAGGCCAAGGCTGGTCGTGCGCTACCATTAGCGCGGCGATGTCTTTCAATAAAGGAGCGAGTCCTGCCACCCGGCGGGACCCGCTACATCATTTTTGAAGGCCTATTGCACCCGTTTGGCCGTGAAGGTACCTGATTCCGATCCTCCTGAAATGTCCTGGAAGGTTCCGCCCGAGAGTGTGCCGGAGACACTATCATAGGTCGCGGTTATGTTTTGGACAATTTCCGGATTGACTCCATTCATGGATGTCAGCGTCGCGGACCATGTCGTGCCATGCAAGGTCCATGGACCGGAGGCATAACCTGCTGTTCCGTTTGTCCCGCTCCCGATTGTGTAAACCGTACTGTCCGACCGGATGTCGAATTGGTACTGGAAGGAATCTATGGCATCGCCAGACACGAAATAAGCCCCGACCCACACGCCCACTATCGGATTCTTGGGATTCGTTTGGACGACGGTGTCTTTCATTACAGTAGTGTCTTTGATGATCGTGGTGTCTTTGATGATCGTGGTGTCTTTGAGCACCGTCGTGTCTCTGATTGTGGTGGTTACATTGTTGGTTTTCGTACAGGAAATACACCAATACAGCGTGCATACGCTGACCGTGAGAAATAAGAATCGTTTCATCTTGATTGTTGGTTTTTGGGTTAACGCTTAATTGAGGAAGGTAGTATAAAAACCTAATGGTTTGTAGTTATTTGGGATTTATGCCAGTATAATTATGCGGGGTAATGCGTTTCAGTTCCTTTTTCAGGGCCGCGGATATTTTTAGTCCGTCGACAAAGACATGGATGGATTCTTTGGTGATGCCGGCTTTTCCCCTCGTTAGCTCTTTCAGCGCCTCATAGGGCTTGGGATAATTTTCCCGCCTCAGGATCGTCTGGATGGCTTCGGCAACGACTGCCCAGTTGTTGTCAAGGTCCTCCACTAACCTGTCTTTGTTAAGCACCAGTTTGTCCAGCCCTTTCTCGATCGACTTCAGCGAGAGAATGCTGTGGGCAAAGGGTACTCCCAGGTTGCGTAATACGGTGGAGTCCGTAAGGTCTCTTTGCAAACGTGAGACGGGCAATTTGGCGGCAAAATGTTCAAAAAGTGCATTCGCGATCCCAAGATTGCCTTCGGCGTTCTCGAAGTCAATGGGGTTGACCTTATGCGGCATGGCAGACGAGCCTATCTCTCCCTTCCTGACCTTTTGTTTGAAATAATCCATGGATACATAGGTCCAGATATCTCTGCACAGATCGATAAGGATCGTGTTGATCCTTTTCATGGCGTCGAAGTGCGCCGCTAAGTTGTCGTAGTGTTCGATCTGCGTGGTGTATTGCTGCCGTTGTAATCCCAGTGTTCCTTCCACGAATTCGTTGGCTAATTTGACCCAGTCCTTGTTGGGGAAAGCGACGTGATGGGCGTTGAGGTTACCCGTGGCGCCGCCAAATTTGGCGGAGAAGGGTACCTGGATCAGCAGTTCTACCTGGTCTTCCAGCCTTTCGATATAAACAAGAATTTCCTTTCCCAATAGTGTCGGACTGGCCGGCTGGCCATGGGTGCGGGCCAGCATGGGGATATCCTTCCAATCCCGCGCCAGCACTTCCAGCTGTCGCTTGAGATTCAGCAGGCCCGGCAGGTATTCGAACTCTACCGCGTGCTTCCACAAAAGGGGTATGGCGGTGTTATTGATGTCCTGGGAGGTCAAACCAAAATGGATCCACTCCGCAAGGGGGCCGGCCTCCTGAGTCCCTTCGTTCAGCCGGGACTTTAAAAAGTATTCGACTGCCTTGACGTCGTGATTGGTTGTCTTCTCCGCCTCTTTGATCCATTCTGCGTCTTCAAGGCTGAATTGATCGGCGGCCGCCTGCAGCCGGCGGCGGCTGGGCGCATCCAGCGAAAAAAAACGCTTCCGCGCCAGGAATAGAAAATATTCCACTTCTACCAACACCCGGTACCTGATCAGGGCATACTCGGAGAAATACTCATCCAGGTGCTGGACCTGCTGACGATAGCGCCCATCGATCGGGGAGATAGCAGTAAGTGAATTCAATTCCATGTAGTGTAATTAGTTGTAACTTCGCGGCAAAATTAACGTAAAGGAATTGGACAGAAAAATACGAGTCGGAGCCGTTAGTTATCTCAATACAAAACCATTACTCTACGGGATCGAGCGCTCCGCAATAAGCAAGGACATAGAGCTGATCATTGACTATCCGGCCAGCATAGCGACGATGTTGCTTGACAACAAGATAGATATGGGGCTTGTACCCGTAGCCATCATCCCCCTCATGGAAGAGGCGCACATCAACGGCGATTATTGTATCGGCAGTAACGGCCCTGTAGCCTCCGTTTGTCTGTTCAGCGAAACCCCCGTGGACAAGATCGAAAGGGTGCTCCTCGACTATCAGAGCCGGACTTCGGTCCAGCTGGCGAGAGTACTGCTAAAGGAGTACTGGAAGATAAGCCCGGAGTTCATAGACGCAGGCAAGGATTTCCGGGAGCATATCCAGGGTACCACCGCCGGTGTGGTCATAGGGGACAGGGCCTTTCAACAGCGAACAATATCCCCCTACATCTATGATCTGGGAGAAGGGTGGAAAGACCTGACAGGCCTCCCCTTTGTCTTCGCAGCCTGGATCAGCAATAAACGCCTCGACCCGGCATTTATAAAGGCTTTTGATGAGGCCAACCGCCAGGGTATCCTGCACATCGACGAGGTCGTGGCGGAGAACCCTTACACGTTATTCGACCTGCATGCTTATTTCACTAGGCACCTGGATTACCGGCTGGATGCGCTCAAGCGGAAAGGACTCGAAAAGTTCCTCCATTATCTTTCCGTGCCAACGATCAGCGTATTAGAATGACTGTTCCCCTCCTTGTTACTTCCCCGCAGAAGGTCCAAGCACTGACCATATACACATAAGTGCCAGCGGGCTGTGGCTTGCCGTGAAAGGTGCCGTCCCAGTTTTCCGAGGGATCGGTGGTATAAAAAATCCGGGCGCCGTAACGGTCATATACTGCGAATTCCTGTAACCGGACGTCCCCCCAGTGAAGAACGCCGAAAAGATCGTTATGTCCGTCGCCATTTGGGGTGAATGCATTCGGCATTAGAAACGTATTGGCCCCGGTGGGAGTTACGTAAACGGTCAATGAATCAGTCGTTGAGCAACCGTTAGTATCCACGGCCTGTACGATAAACTTTGTGGAACTGTTGATGCTGGCCAGCGGATCTGCGAGATGAGGATCGCTTAGGACGCCGGCAGGGGACCAGGTATAATAGGCGCCGCCCGTGACATGCAACTCGGCAGTATGAACAGCGCAATCGACATCATTATCTTTTGACACCGAGACTATAGGGCTCGGGCGAACATCCACCTTTACTGTGAAATTGCTATCATAGCTGCTGCATACTGAATCGCTGATATGAAGGGAATAGGTGATCGTATCAACAGGATCGGCTACGGGATAGGGAGCAGTTGAGTCAGAGAGGCCGCTGCCGGGACTCCAGCTATAAACGAAGCCTGGGCCGTTCTGGCTATTAAGTGGGATGGAAGAGCCTTTGCATACAGCCTCATCGGGCGGCGCGTGGTAAGTGGGTACGGGTCGGACCTCGACCAAAACCGAATCCTGTTCCTGACATTGATTGGCATCCGTTATCAATACATGGAACAGGGTAGATGTGGTGGGAGTGGCAAAAGGAGTGGCGCTGGCTGCATTGTCGAGTAATAGAGCCGGAGACCAACTGTAAGTTAAGCCTCCCGAGGCATATAGCGGGGCGGCGTCGCCTTTGCAAATAGTAGTATCGGCGGGGCCGTCGGCAAGCATTTTCGGATACAAAGATATCGTGGTCGTCGCGCTGGCGATACAGCCGCGTTGGGAGGTACCCGTTACAATATAAGTAGTGGTTATGCCAAAGGCGATTGCGGGAAAATTGGCCGTGGGATCGGCCGACGTCGGGGCATCCAGGGCGGTTGTGGGAGACCATTGGTAGGCAAATGAACCAGTGGCCTGCAAGACTAACGGAACACCCGGGCAGACCGTGGCCGTGACCGGCGTCACGGTAACACTGGGCGTCTCTACGTCGATAGTGATCGAATCAGTCTCCATCACTACGGGTGAAAAGGCAATATCGTCCAATGCAATTGCACTCCCGGATAGCCCTGCGCTTGCATTGACAATAGAAAGCGTGACACTCGTCTTGTTATCCGAGTTCCAGGTGGAATAGAACTGGGCCCATGTGCATTGAGCCGCACTGGCCGTTAAGGGGGCGCCGATCGATTGTCCATCTATGGTAAATTGCAGCGATGCCGGATTGGCTGTGGAGACATTCTCCAGCCAGGCCGAGAAAGCATAATTGGTATTAGGTTGAATGGTAAGCGTTTGAGTCCAGACTATGGTGCCCTGGGGTTGCGGACCGTCGGCCAGGAGCATATTGCCGGTTCCGGTAGTATGGTCTTTGCACGAACCGGCTCCCGGCAACCAACTGCCGGGACTGGGGCCCACGAAGTATACGCCTCCGGTTGATCCATCGCTGGAATAGCTATAGCCGGATGAGAAACCCGTGTTGCCCATCGAAAAATCGCCATTCATTACCACATTAGCACCGGGGACAAGCGCTGTATAATGATATTTTGTCGTCAGGGTTGGGGTCGCCAGGGGATTGGTCGAAGCTGGATTGTCCAGACCGTAGATCGGCGACCAGCAAAAAGTCAGGCCGGTATCGACCCTTAGCGGCACGGATCTACCTACGCATATGCCGGTGTCCGCGTTGTTCAGGATAGCGGCTGGTGTGAGCGAAAAGGCCATGACTTTGGTCGTGCTGCCTGGGCAAACTGAACCGGTGAGCGCCACGGTATGACTCGCATGATCGGTAAAGGAATATAGCAGCGAAGGCGGCCCCGATCCTGTGAAAGGTATATTCGTTCCGTCAACCGACCAGGTATAGCCATTTCCGGATGCGGCCATACCCGTAAATTGGATATGGAGCGGATCGCAGGGGAGTTGCGTATAGCCGAAATCGGTAACGGGCACATTGACGGTGACAATGACATTGTTGGATGCTACCCTGCAGGTGGGACTCTGGATGCTTGCAGCTTCTGCTCCAAGTAACCGATAATAAAGATCGGTGGATATCGCGGGGGAGGGAACGGTTGCCGTGAACAGGGTACTGTTCGAACCAGGCAGATCATTCCAGGTCTTGCCGTTGTCTGTACTCATCTGCCAGAGATAAGCGGGGTTGTTGAATCCGCCATTGACGGTACCGGAGAGTGAAAGTGGTGCACCTGGACATACAGCGGAAGGCGCTCCGGCCGTCAGAGATGCCTGCATCAGGGGGCCGCAAGGCCTGAACGTGATATCGTCCATGGCAAAGTCGTTACCGGTGACGTTCACGCCGCCTGGGTTGTTGTCGAGGATACGGACGATAGCGGTCGTGATGCCCGCTGGAAGCGTAAAAAAGAAGCCATAGTGGTTCCAGGTCCAAGAGGAGAGCTGAGGGACGGGACCGGAATTATAGGTATCCAGGACGGTGCCGTCCAGTGTCTGAACAATAAACGTAAGGTCCGGGAGGACTGGATTGGGCACGGTAGCAATATTATCCGAATTGGCGATCCACGCGGCAAATTCATAAGTACCGCCGCCGGCGCAAAGCGTCGTCATCATTTGCCGGAAAAATTCCCCGACGCTCGTGCCGGGATTTTCATAAAGCATATATCCGTTTGGATCTCCGGTATGATCGGTCCCGCCGGTGTACCAATAGTTACCGCTTGAATTGATGGGGACGGTACTGCAGATCGCGTAGGTCCCGTCCAGTGGGGTAGGGCTGGCCGGAACACCGCCAGTGGGTGTATAGATCAGATTAGTCGAGGCGCCGGGGACGACTGTCGACAAAGGCGGGGAATTGCCATTGCCGCTGCCGAAGGTCACATCGATTATGGGGTCGCCGAGGCTGCCTGTACACAAGGAGCAATGGCCGGGGTTGATCACCGTAGTGATGCCCGGAGCAGCCGTCGTCGCTGCACATCCTCCACCGGCTTGTATAGAAACCAGTGTATAGGTGGTAGATACCGTCGGTTGGACTTGGACTTTAAACGGTTCCCCATCCATTACACCCGTCTCCGTATAATTGCTAGTTCCATCGGAATAGACGACCGTGAAAGGTCCGCTGCCAGATTGGGAATGAAAAGTGAGGAGACCAGGTGCGCCGTTGCAGGTATTGCTGCCGCTAATCGTGCCCGACAATGTCGTACACTGGGTGAAGGCCATCCGGGGATGCATTAGAATAGGTACTAGGAGGCCAAGGATTAGAAATGGCTTTTGCAACATGGTCGGGTTAGGGGTAATAATAGTTACGGGTTATAATGATAAGGGTTTTTATTCGAGCTTGGAAAAATTTTTTGATATATCCCAAACAGGCTAATTTGCGCCATAGCACTATTATTTCATAATCAAACGTTCATGAAAGTTGTCATTTTCGCAGGCGGATTGGGTACGAGAATTGCCGAGGAAACGGAAACCCGCCCCAAGCCCATGGTAGAGATTGGCGGAAAGCCGATCCTATGGCACATCATGAAGATCTATAGCCACTATGGGTTCAACGAATTCATCATTTGTCTTGGCTATAAGGGCTTTCAGATCAAGCAATATTTCATGGAATATTTCCTGCACAATTCCGATCTCACCATCGAGTTGGGCAATAACAAACTGGATGTTCACTACACGAATACTGATCCGTTCAAAGTCACGCTGATCGATACGGGACTCTCCACCAAAACGGCCGGACGCCTCAAGCGGGTCCAGCAATATATTGGCAATGACGATTTTATGCTTACCTATGGGGATGGGGTCGCCGACGTCGATATCCCGGCCCTCCTGAATTTCCACCGGCGGCACGGCAAGACGGCCACGGTGACGGCCATTCAGCCGGAAGCGCGTTTCGGCGGGATAGAGATGGCCGCCGACGGACTCGTCGAAAGCTTCAAGGAGAAACCACGCGGAGACGGCAAATGGATCAATGGCGGTTTCTTTGTGCTTCGTCCGGAGGTATTCCGTTACCTGGATGGGGACATGGACGATACGATGTGGGAAGACGCGCCGATGGAACGACTTTCCCGTGACAAGGAATTGATGGCTTATAAACACGTTGGATTTTGGAAGCCCATGGATGCCATGCGGGATAAACTGGAACTGGAAGCATTGTGGCAAAAAAATCAGGCAAAATGGAAGGTATGGTGAGCTTGCCTCAATTGAGAGACAATTTTGGTAAAAAAAAGGTTTTCCTGACGGGTCATACAGGATTCAAAGGAGCCTGGCTGATGGCCTGCCTTCACCTGGCTGGCGCGGAGATAAAAGGGTATGCCCTCCCACCGGAATACGAACAGGGGTTATTTGATTGGTTGACACCTCTGCCCGGGGTGATTTCCTGTCTGGCCGATATCCGGGACAGAGAACGGCTGCGAAAAGAGCTGCTCGATTTCGAACCGGATTATGTATTTCACCTGGCCGCTCAACCACTGGTGAGGCGTTCCTACGAAATACCCGCGGAGACCTTTGATGTCAATACCGTCGGCACCGCAAATCTGCTGGAGGCATTGATGGGGCTGCGAAAACCTTGTACAGTCGTCATCATCACCACCGACAAGGTATATGAGAATAAAGAGACCGATACCCTGTACCGGGAGACCGATGCCCTGGGGGGATATGATCCCTATAGCGCCAGCAAGGCGTGTACTGAATTGGTGGTGGAGTCATTTCGCCGTTCCTTTTTTCATCCGAACAAACTGGAACATCATCATAAAGCGATCGCGGCTGCCCGTGCGGGCAATGTCATTGGCGGCGGTGATTGGAACCGGGACCGGCTCGTCCCCGATATTGTCCGATCATTGCTGAAGGATCAGTCCGTTGAAGTGCGGAACCCCGATTCGGTTCGGCCCTGGCAGCATGTGCTGGAGCCGATAGGCGGCTATCTGCAGTTGGCCCGCCTGCTTCGGCAGGACCCGGTCCGGTATGGCAAGGCCTATAATTTCGGACCGCAGCCGGACGACCATCTCTCCGTGAAGGAATTGGTTGAAACGGCTATAACGGCCTGGGGCAGCGGCTCCTGGCGGGATTGCAGCGCTGCGTCGGCGCCGCATGAAGCCGGTCTGCTAAAGCTGGATATAACGCTGGCCAGGGAAGAACTGGATTGGGAGCCGAAGCTCAACGCCTCTCAGGCCATCAGGTGGGCACTGGAATGGTACCGGCAACCTGGTCCTGCAAAAGCCGGCTTTACGTTGCAACAAATCAAATCCTATTTCTCCGTATGATCTTCACCGCCGCACCACTTCAAGGGGCCTTTGTTATCAGGCTCGAACCCTTCAGCGATGAAAGAGGCTGGTTCGCGCGATCCTATTGTAAACGTGAATTCGAAGAGATCGGTCATAACAAGGAATGGGTACAACTGAACCACTCCGTGACATATACAAAGGGTACGCTCAGGGGCATGCATTTTCAACATCCGCCTTTTCGGGAGATCAAGATGGTACGCTGTATAGCCGGGGGCGTCTATGACGTGATCGTTGACATCCGGGCAGAATCGCCGACCTTTCTGCAATGGTATGGTGTCGAGCTTTCGGCGGAGAACAAACAGATGCTCTATATCCCGGAGGGTTTTGCCCATGGCTTCCAGACGCTGGAGGAGAACAGCGCGCTGCTCTACCATCATACGGAATTCTATACGCCGGCGGCGGAAGGCGGGTTTCGCTATGACGACCCGGCTCTTTCGATCAAATGGCCACTGCCCGTCACCGTCATCTCTGAAAGGGATGCGCACCATCCACTCGTCGATAACCAATTCAAAGGAATCTGATTATGCAATGTAGATTTTGTAAGACAGAACTAAAACACGTATTCATCGACCTGGTTAATTCACCACCGTCCAATTCCTTTCTTTCCCGGGAACAGCTCAACGAGCCCGAAGTCTTTTATCCGCTGAAGGTCTTCACCTGTCACAACTGCTTTCTTGTGCAGATCGATGAGTACAAGAAATCGGATGCCATCTTCAACAACGAATACGTTTATTTCTCGTCCTTTTCGACGAGTTGGCTGGAGCATTGCCGGAACTATACCGAAAAGATGACGGAGCGCTTTGGGTTTGACGGGCAATCCCTGGTGGTGGAAGTTGCTTCCAACGATGGCTACCTGCTGCAATATTTCCGGGAGAAAAAAATACCCGTGCTGGGAGTCGAGCCTACGGCGAATACGGCCAAAGTCGCCATGGAAAAAGGCATCGACACCGTCGTCGACTTCTTTGGGGTAAGCCTGGCCAAACGCCTGGCTGCGGAAAACAAGAAGGCGGATCTGCTCCTTGGCAACAATGTCCTGGCCCACGTTCCCGATATCGTGGATTTTGTCGGCGGGATGAAGATCATGCTCAAGGACCGGGGTGTCATTACCATGGAATTCCCCCACCTCATGCAGTTGGTGGATAACAACCAGTTCGATACGATCTATCACGAACATTTCTCCTATTTGTCTTTTTATACCGTTCAGCAAATATTCCGTTCACAGGGGTTGGAAATGTTTGATGTCGAAGAACTTCCTACCCATGGCGGTTCGCTGCGCATCTACGCCCGGCATACCGAAGACGATAGTAAAACGGTCTCTCCGCGTGTGGCGGCTTTACTTGCCAGGGAAGCGGCAAAGGGGATGCAGGGCCTAGACTATTACTCGCATTTTCAGCAACAGGCCCTCGAAATAAAACTGGCGCTTACGAACTTCCTTATCGAACAGAAAAAAGCCGGCGCGAAAGTGGCGGCCTACGGCGCGGCCGCCAAAGGAAATACCCTCCTCAATTATTGCGGGATAAAAGGCGACCTGATAGCCTATGTGGTGGACGCCAATCCCCACAAGCAGCACAAGTGGCTGCCGGCCAGCCATATTCCCGTCGTCATGGAATCCCATCTGCGGGAGCATCGCCCCGATCTCGTCCTGATCCTGCCCTGGAACCTTCGGGAGGAGATAACCCGGCAATTGGCCTATATCCGGGAATGGGGCGGCCGGTTTGTGATCCCTATACCCCAACTGGAAATCAGCTAAGGCATGAAAAGGATACTGGTCACCGGTGCGACGGGGTATATAGGAAACTACCTGGTTCATGCGCTGCTGCAGGCAGGGCATACCGTGATCGCCAGCTCCGCCAACGAACAACATGCCCGTGAGCAATCGTGGTTCGGCCAGGTAGCGTATGTCCAATTGGATCTGAGCCGATATGATCCGACCGCTGACTATTTCCGGTTTTTCGGGCGGCCCGACATGATGATCCATCTTGCATGGGAAGGACTGCCCAACTATCGGTCTTCCTTTCACCTGGATACCAACCTTCCCCGGCACATCGCCTTCCTCACCAACCTGCTTGCCCACGGATTGCGGGACCTCACGGTGACAGGGACCTGTCTCGAATACGGGATGCAGGAAGGATGTCTTTACGAAGACCAGGCCGTGGCACCGGCGAATCCTTATGCGCAGGCCAAGGATCAGCTCCGGCGGCAATTGCAGCAATGGCAGGCGCAGCATCCCTTCGTGATGCGGTGGGTCAGATTATTTTACCTTTACGGGAAAGGGCAAAACCCTAATTCCTTATTTTCGCAGTTGGACAAGGCACTGGCCAATCAGGATGCGGTGTTCAACATGAGCGGAGGGGAGCAAGTGAGGGATTATCTGCCCGTGGAAACGGCGGCACATTATCTGTCGCTGATCGCACTGCAGGACAGGGTGACCGGGATCGTCAACTGTTGCAGCGGCGAGCCCGTCACGGTAAAAAAAATGGTCGATGATCAGCTGGCGCGCAGCGGGCGGTCGATATCGCTGAATCTGGGCTATTATCCTTACCCCGATTATGAACCCTTCCGGTTTTGGGGAAACCCATCCAAACTAAAAATCATTTTATCGCATGAGTGATCCGGTATTACAATTGATGAGAAGCGGTAGTCCCTGGGTCAGTTTCTGCATGAGCACATACCGGCGGACGGGTTTTCTGCAAAAGTCTTTGGCTTTGATAGCGGCACAGACATTTACCGATTTCGAGGTCGTCATATCGGATAACGATCCGGAACGCAGCGCTGAAGCCGTGGTTCGGGAATTGGGCGACGACCGGTTCAGGTATTTTTCCAATAACGGCAATCTGGGCATGGTCAGCAGCTTCAATAAAAGTATCGAAAGGGCGACCGGTGAATACATCGTGATGATCACGGATGACGATCCTGTCTATCCGGAAATGCTGCAGATACTATTCGAACTGCAATTGCAATATCCGGGTTATGGACTCTATATTGGGGGGCACAACACTTTTTTCGGCGGATTATTGCAGGCTAAAATGGCAAAGGCCCGGCCCGGCATCAATTCCGGCCTTATCGATTGTGAGATAGGAGCAGTGCGAAGATATTCGGGACCGGACTTTCCCCTGGCTTATCTCATCAACGATTTTCCCACGGGCCTTCTTTGGTCGGCGGGGATCGTAAAAAGGGAGGTCGCTCTGGCGATCGGCGGGTTCCCGGATTTTGGGAGCCCTCACCTGGCGGACAACGGATTTACCCTCTTATGCGGCGCCCGGGCAGGCTGCGTCTACGTCAATACTGCCGTTGCCCACAGAACCATTCACAATGACAACTATAGCCATGCGGCTTCCAACTACGAAAGCATTTACAGGGCGCCGGAAGGTTTTCACCGCTGGGTGCTCGACCGGCTGCCGCCGGCACTGGTCACGCCGCAGCTGCGCGAGGCGGTGGGGACTTTTATTGGCAGAGATATGACGGTACTGGTCATTACCATAAAGAAAATGCTGGAGTACCAGGGAATAAGAAGTCCGGAATTCGAAGCTTTCCGGAAACGGTTCTTCAAGCTCCCCTGGCTGAGAAAATGGCGGCGGAAATACTATGTTGTCGTCAATTTCCCCAACCTCTTCGAATTATTCCTGGCGCTTCGAAAGACGATCTTTTCTACGGGTAAAACGCCCGGGGCATGAGTAAGCCGCTCGTCTCAGTGATCACCGTCGTATACAACGGTGCCGCGACGCTGGAAACGACGCTCCTGAGCGTCATCGGGCAGTCATATGACCGGATCGAGTATATCCTTGTCGACGGTGGGTCGAAAGATGGCACTCTTGACCTGATCGACCGGCACAAATCCCATATTGCCACCTGGGTAAGCGAACCGGATAGTGGCGTTTACGATGCTATGAACAAAGGCATCAGGATGGCCAAGGGCGAGTGGCTTTTCTTTCTGGGCAGCGATGATCGCTTTCAGGATGATGATGTGCTGACATCCATTTTTGCCGATCCGTCGAACCTGGAATACGATCTTTTGTACGGTGACGTGACGAGCCCCAGCTATAAAGGGTTGTACGACGGGCCCTTCACGTTTGAAAAGCTGCTGAGTAAGAATATATCTCACCAGGCCATTTTTTACCGCCGACGTATATTCGACCGGGTCGGCGATTACAACCTGCGATACAAAATGCATGCGGATTGGGATCTGAACATCCGTTGTTTCAAGAACTCCTACATAACAACCAAATGGGTCGGCAGGCATATAGCGGACTTCGGCCCGGAGGGGATCAGTTCCGGCCACGACATTCGTTTTATTCAGGAGGTACTCATCCCGGAAAGGCTTCGCCTGTTGAACAGGTCCGGCAATAAGGCCCTACGGTCATTGACAGCCTACGACGAATGGTGGCGGCTGCTTCGGAACGCGCAGATTGCGGATATTACCGCGCTGCAGGAATATGCAAAGGGTGAGAAAATACCTGCCGCAATACGACGCATGCTGAAGTGGCAACACCGGCTTCCACGAAAACTGCTGCGTACCGGGGTTTTCTCGAAAATGATTATGTTCGTGCATTATTGCACTAATTTTTAACCGTCCGGATGGCTCTTAGTATTATCATCATCAATTATAAGACTGCGCAACTGTTGATCGATTGCCTGACGGACCTTTACGAGGACCGGGTAGCGGGATCTTTTGAAACGATCATTGTGGACAATGCTTCCGGTGATGATAGCCGTGATCGGATCACGACGGCTTTTCCACAGGTAGTCTGGGTGCAGATGGATTATAATGCCGGTTTTTCCCGGGGCAACAATGCCGGAATGAGAAGGGCTTCCGGTGACACTGTGCTGCTGCTGAATGGCGACACCCTTCCAATGGGTCGCACGATCGGCGAATGCTATCAGCGGCTCCGGCGTTCGGAATATGTGGCTGCGGGCGTTCAGCTGCTCAACGCCGACGGGTCTCACCAGATCACCGGCAACTACGTGATGAAGGGCGGCCTGAACTACCTCTTGCCCTTACCATATTTTGGCGCTTTCGTAAAGTATTTTGGCGGGTTGGTGAAGGTTGCCAAACCGCACGTGCCGGACAAGGTCGGAATCGTGGAGGTAGACTGGATCAATGGTGCTTTCCTCATGGTGAAAAAAGAAGTGATCGACAGCGTCGGCGCCATGGATGAAGACTTCTTCCTGTATGCTGAAGAGTCGGAATGGTGCGGCCGTTTGAGAAAAGCAGGTAAGATCGTTCTTTACGGAGACCTGGAAGTCGTGCACCTGCAGGGGGGGACGGCGGAGCTGGTCTTTGGAGCGGATGCCAAGGGCTATGTGAACATGTACGACAGAAAGGGTTTGCAACTCATGCTTTCCAATTTCGTACGGATAAGAAAGCAGTTTGGAACGGGCTGGTTCCTTTTCCAGCTGTTTTGTTATGTCGCCGATATCCCCATTTTCTTTTTTGGTTTGCTGGTTACCCGGCTTTTCGGGTCAAAACTTTACACCTGGACCCATTTCGTTCAATTTAGCCGAAACGTGTCCGTGGTGATAGGAAAAAGCCCTGTGATCATCCGCAATAAACCTTATTTTTATAAGGTCATATGAAGACCACTCACCTTCTGACCTTAGCCTTTTTTATTTCCCTTTCGTATTCCTCCCGCTCACAGGAATACAGCTATACCCATTATGATATCACCGATGGGCTGGCAGGGTCGGTCGTCTATTGCATCACCCAGGACAAGGACGGATTTATCTGGATGGGCACCGAGACCGGTGTGAGCCGTTTCGACGGCACCCATTTCAAGAACTACTCCGTGGCCGACGGGCTGCCAGATATCGAGGTGCTCAATATGTTCGGGGACTCCAGGGGAAGAGTATGGATGGCGCCCTGGCGTAAATCCATCTGCTATTATTACCGGGGAAAGATCTACAACCAGGACAACGACTCGATGCTGTATCGTGTCCACCTGAAGGGAAATATCGAAAGCTTTGCCGAAGATGCAGCCGGCAATATCCTCGTGCAGGAAAGAACGGCATTGCATCTGCTGACCGCCGCCGGCGGCACTTATCAGTACGACTCCATCGATGGTGCACCGATCAGCAAGTGTGCGACCATCGGCCGTAGCCCCACGGGTCACTTTTTTGTCCAAATGGATACGCTGATCTATACATTGACAAGTGCGGGATTCAAACCGTTCTACACCTTGCCGCTGTTCGATGCAGCACCCAATTTTATAGCGATAAATCCCGGCGGGATGATCTGGCGGTCCGACCCTTACCACTGTTTTATCCATTCTTTCCGTACGGGCAATACCATCGTGCTGCCCTTTGAACAGCAGCATTACCGTCATCTCAGCTTCTCGATCACGGGCGACAGCCTGTTTTATTTTAATGAGATCACGGGCGCCACCGAGTACAATATTTATACGGGCGGCACCAAACGGTTCCTCCCTGGCATGGAGGTCTCGAGGACCTTTCGCGATGCCACAGGCAACACCTGGTTTACGACGCTGGGCCAGGGCATCTTTCGACTGAACTCCGACGAGTTCCGGACGATCCGCATGAAGGCTCCGGGAATGGAGGAGTCTGCCGTCCAGACCGTCAGACGAATGGGAAACAGTCTGCTGGTAGGTGACAATCATAATTACCTGTTCCGGTTCTCCCTGCCGGATATGGTATTGACGCAAACTGCGACCATGACGGGGGGGGCAAAGAACAGGGTATTGGATATTGGGCGGCTACCCAACGGCTTTCTTTATGTGGCATCCGACGATATGATGTCCGAATGTACGCCGGCACTTCAACTGAGGGCCAACGATGGGCTCGGGGTAAAATCTACCTTTCGGAAGAACGATAACGAGATCTTCCTGGGTACTAGTTGGGGCGTCGGGTTATTCGACATGCGAAAATTCTACCTCACCGATACTTTATGGAGGGAACGCACCACTACGATATATTATAAGGACGATACGCTCTATATCGGGACTTTGAATGGCCTCTATATCCTCGCCCCGGACCGGTCAGCGACCTTTCTTGGGAAGACCATCCCCATTTTGCAAAAAAGGATCTCCGCGATAGACCAGTCTTCAGATGGCATCTTTTGGATTGCCACTTATGACGCCGGAGTTATTGGCTATAAGGACGGCCGGATCGTAAAAAGCCTTAGCAGGCGGGAGGGTCTCACCAGCGATCTTTGCCGGACGATACTGGTCCAGGGCAATAGCCTTTGGATCGGCACCGATAAAGGACTCAACAAAGTCCGTTTGGATCAGCCGGGATATCCGGTCACACAATATAATTCCAACGATGGGCTAGGCTCTGACATTATCAATTCCATCTACGCGGACAGCTCGGTCATTTATGTGGGTACACCCGCCGGTCTCAGCTATTTCGACGAGACGAAAGTAAATGTTTCCGAAGGGTGTTCTCTCCACCTCTTGTCCATTACCAACCAGGGCAGGGACCGGATAGGTGACTCAGCTCATTTGCTGATCCCTTATTCGGATAAACATCTGCGGCTTGAATTCGCAGGGATCTCGTACCGCAGTGTCGGCAGTATCCGATATCGATACCGGCTCGTCGGTATCGACACGGGCTGGCACGAGATCAAAGAGTCATTCCTGGAATATCCTACGCTGCCCTCGGGCAAATATATGTTTCAACTGCAGGCGGTGAATAAGTTTGGTATCAGCAGCGCCATGCTTTCATTGCCTTTCGAAGTGATCACCCCCTTCTGGCAGTCGGCCTGGTTTTATACTTTCCTGGTAGGCGCGTTCCTGCTACTCACCTGGCTCTTCGTCACGCTCCGGATAAAAAACATCCGGCGCCGCCAAATGGAAAGGGAAGAGTTGAACCAGCGACTGGCGGAAATGGAAATTACGGCGCTGCAGGCCCAAATGAATCCGCACTTTATCTTCAATTGCCTGAACTCTATCCAACAATATATCTTTGACCAGGAAGTGCTGGCGGCCAACCGCTATCTTACCGGTTTTGCCAGGCTTATCCGATCCACCCTGCACAATTCCTCCAAGGCCTTTATCTCCCTGGCCGATGAGATCGACTACCTGTCGACATATCTCTCGCTGGAAAAAGGAAGGTTCAAGGAAAAAATGGACTATACCATTCATGCAGATCCTTCCGTCGACACCAGTCTTTATATTATCCCACCGATGCTGATACAGCCCTTTGTGGAGAACTCCATGCGTCATGGCCTGCGGCATAAAACATCCGGTAAGGGATACATCCATATCGGTATTTCGATGTCCGGACACCGGCTGATGATCACGGTCGATGACAATGGGATCGGCCGAAAAAAAGCCGCTCATTTCAAGACGAGGGAGCATATCGAGTATCAATCAAAGGGTATGTCGCTCACGGCCGACCGGATCCGGATGATGAACGTAAAATACAACGACAGCATCCGGGTCGAGGTCATCGACCTGGAAGATGCATTGGGTCAGCCTGGCGGCACCCGCGTTACAATGCTATTCCCGCTATTTCATGCTACCATGCAAAAAGACACCATATGATCCAGACAGTACTCGTAGACGACGAAACAGATAACCTGCGTATCCTCCAACGCCTCCTGGAGGCCTATTGCCCCGACGTGAACATTGTCGGCACGGCGGAAGGCGTGGATACGGCAGAACAATTGATAAGAGATACCAGCCCGGATCTCGTTCTGCTCGACATCGAATTGATCCAGGGCAATGCCTTCGATCTGCTCGGACGATTGACACCCCTGAAATTCCAGGTCATCTTCGTGACTGCTTTCGATGCCTATGCGATAAAGGCATTTAAATACAGTGCCGTGGATTATTTGCTGAAGCCGGTGGATGTCGACGAACTTCGGAATGCCATCAGCAAGGTCGCACACCGGATGGGAGCAAAGATGGACGTCTCGGAGATAAAGGTACTCCTGGAGAATGTCGGAGCGCTCCATCTTGCCCAGCAAAAAATGGCTGTGCCGACGCTTACAGGCCTGAGCTTTGTGACCGTCAGCGATATCATCCGCTTCGAAGCGATGGGCCACTATACCCGCATCTACCTGAGCAGCGGAGAACCGCTGATGGCTACACGAAACATCAAGGAGTATGAGGATATTTTGCCTGCGGCAATATTTTGCCGCGTCCACAATTCACATATCATCAACTTGCAGAAGATAGAGAAATATCAAAAGGGCAGGGGAGGATATGTCGTCATGGAAGACGGCAGCTCCATAGAAGTGGCTACCCGTCGCCGCCAGGAATTCCTGCAGCGGCTCTTAAAATGACCCGGTATGAGAAAACCCATTATTTTTGAGCAGAAAAGCCGATCATGGATCAACACAGGTTTCAGTACGGGCACGATACGCTTGACATCAATACGGCGATAGAACTGGCGCAAGGCCGGAAAACAGGGATATTGGCGGACGCCACCGTAGAAAGGATCAGGGCCAGCCAACAGCATATCTCGGAAATTGTAGGTAAGAACGCCACCGTTTACGGCGTGAATACCGGGTTCGGCATTTTGGCCAACACGCGCATCTCCGAAACGGACACGCGGATCCTCCAGCATAAGATCTTACAGAGTCATAGTGTCGGGGTGGGAGCGCCCGTCCCTGCACGCATCGCCAGGCTGATGCTCGTCACCAAGATCCATGCCCTGGCCAAAGGTTATTCGGGCGTCCAACTGTCGACCCTGGAGCGAATGCTCTGGCACCTGCAGGAAGATATAATTCCCGTCGTACCCGAAAAGGGATCGGTCGGCGCCTCCGGCGACCTGGCGCCCCTGGCGCATTTATTCCTTCCGCTGATCGGATTGGGGGAGGTCTATCACAATGGCATCTGCCGGCCGGCCATGGAGGTCCTCAACCAATATGGGCTGCCGCCTGTTTCCCTTGGTCCAAAAGAAGGCCTGGCACTCATCAACGGTACGCAGTTCATACTCGCATTTGCCGTCGACGGCGTACAGCGCCTGCATTATTGTTTGGAGGCCGCCGATATCATCGGCGCCATGAGCCTGGAGGCCCTCACGGGCACAAAAGCGCCCTTCGATGAACGACTACACCGGTTGAGACCCTATTCCGGCAGCCTGCTCGTAGCCCAACGTTTGCGGACACTGCTCCACGGCAGCGCCATTATGCAGAGCCATGTCGATTGCGGCAGGGTGCAGGACCCTTATTCCCTTCGATGTATGCCACAGGTACACGGAGCAACGCGCAATGCCTGGCTTCATCTGCGCCAGCTCACGGAAACGGAGCTCAACGCCGTCACCGACAATCCCATCGTTTTCGGCGCGGAGGATACGATCAGCGGCGGGAATTTTCACGGTCAGCCCCTGGCCCTTCCCCTCGACTATGCTTGTTTTGCCGCGGCAGAGATCGGCAACATTTCCGACAGACGCTGTTACCTCCTGCTGGAAGGCAAATGGGGCCTGCCGCTATTGCTGATGAGCAACGTCGGATTGAACAGCGGTTTCATGATCCCCCAATACACAACCGCCGCATTGGTCACGGAAAATAAGACCCTTTGCTTTCCGGCCAGCGCCGACAGCATCCCGACCTCCCTCGGACAAGAGGACCATGTCAGCATGGGCAGCATCAGCGGCAGGAAATTAGGCTGGGTCCTGGATAACCTGGAGCATATCCTGGCCATCGAACTGCTGAGCGCCTGCCAGGCCATTGAATTCCGGCGCCCTTTGGAAAGCAGCGGGATTTTAGAGGCCGCCCATGTTTATGTGCGGAATTTTGTGGAATTTGCCAGTGAAGACCGCATTTTCGGGCAAGATATAAAGCGGCTGCATTCGATCATCCACGATTTCTCTTTTGTCAGGCACTGCGATGCCTTCGCCCGGCAAAAGGGAATAACCCTGAACGCGGGCTATGACAAATTTGTACTATAAAACGATTATTGTATGAGCACGATGACTACGTCGAAGTATGACCCTGTCAAATACAAAACGCCCACGGGAAGCCGGCTGAATTGCAAAGGCTGGGTACAGGAAGCCGCCCTTCGCATGCTCCTTAACAACCTCGACCCCGCAGTTGCCGAAAGACCGGAGGAGCTCATCGTATATGGCGGCAGAGGCAAGGCAGCGCGTAACTTCGAAAGTCTCGACCTCATCATAAAAGCATTGAAAGACCTTGAAGCCGACGAGACCCTGCTCGTGCAGAGCGGAAAACCGGTCGGCATCCTTCAAACACACCCGGACAGCCCCCGGGTACTGATCTCTAATTCTCAATTGGTGCCGAAATGGGCCGACTGGAAGCATTTCGACGAACTGGAGAAAAAAGGGTTGATGATGTACGGACAAATGACGGCGGGCTCCTGGATCTATATCGGCTCCCAGGGTATCGTGCAGGGCACCTACGAGACCTATGCCGCCCTTGCCGCCAAACATTTTAACGGAAGCTTACGCGGTAGGCTCAACGTCACCGCCGGGCTGGGAGGGATGGGTGGTGCCCAGCCGCTCGCCATTACCATGAACGAAGGGGTTGCCCTGATCGCCGAAGTCGAAGAATGGCGGATCACAAAAAGGCTGGAAACCCGCTACCTCGACAAAAAAATAGACGATATCGATTCGGCGATCGACGAAGCCCTCGCAGCCAGGGAGCGCGGAGAAACGGTGTCCATTGGTGTGCGATGCAATGCCGTGCACTTGCTGGAGCGGCTGCTGCAACGCAATATCATCCCCGACACCCTCACCGACCAAACCTCGGCTCATGATCCGGTCATTGGCTACTGGCCGCACGAACTGTCCTATGAGCAGGCTGCGGTCCTGCGAAGAGACGATCCCAAGCTATACTCCGATTATGCCTACCGCTCCATGCGCAGGCATGTCGAATGCATGCTCGAGCTGCAGGAAAGGGGGGCTATCACCTTCGACTACGGCAATAATCTCCGGGCCAGGGCACAGGAGGCGGGCCTGGAAAACGCCTTCGGCTTCCCTGGATTTGTTCCCGCCTATATCCGGCCGCTCTTCTGCGAAGGGAAAGGACCCTTCCGCTGGGCAGCCCTTAGCGGCGACCCGGCCGACATTGCCGTCACGGACGAGACGATCTCCTCCCTCTTCCCCGAGAACGCTTCCATGCAGCGCTGGCTCCGGCTGGCCCGCGAGAAGATCGCCTTCCAGGGTCTGCCCGCCCGGATCTGCTGGCTTGGACAGGGAGAACGGGAAAAGGCCGGCCTTGCCTTTAACGAGCTTGTGCGCAGCGGTGCCCTAAAAGCGCCCATCGTCATCGGCCGCGACCACCTCGATACTGGCTCAGTGGCTTCCCCCAACCGCGAGACGGAAGCCATGCTCGACGGCAGCGACGCCGTCGCCGACTGGCCCCTCCTGAACGCTCTCGTCAATACCGCCGGCGGCGCCAGCTGGGTGAGCCTGCACCATGGCGGTGGGGTAGGGATGGGCTATAGCATCCATGCCGGCATGGTCATCGTGGCGGATGGAACGCCCGAGGCGGCAGCCCGGCTCGCCAGGGTCCTTCGCAACGACCCCGGTATAGGAGTCATCAGACATGCCGACGCCGGTTACGACATCGCCAAAGACACCGCCCGACAACACGGTCTCGATATCACCGAAAGGTTGCGGTAAATGGAGCTTTGGTTGTTTTAAATTTGGAGATATCTTGCGCCAATGTTATTCAACTCGCTGCAATTCCTGGTCTTTTTTGTAATCGTAACCCTTCTCTATTTTTCCGTTCCCAGGAAATTGACAGTACCCCTTCTGCTGGCGGCAAGTGTCTACTTTTATATGGTGTTCAAGCCGGTCTATATCCTGATCCTGTTGTTCACGATCATCATAGACTATATCGCCGGTATCTACCTGGAAAGACTCTCCGGGCGAAAAAAACAGCTGTTCCTGCTGATGAGCCTTATAGCCAATATCGGCGTATTGGCGTTCTTCAAATATTTTAACTTCTTCAATCACAACCTCGACGCCCTGCTCGGCCGGTTCAATTCCGGCACGCCCTTTCCCTATCTTCAGTTATTATTGCCCATAGGGCTGTCCTTTCATACTTTCCAGGCCATGAGCTATACTATCGAGGTATACAGGGGGAATCAAAAGGCAGAAAAGAATTTTTTAGTGTACTCGCTATATGTCATGTTCTATCCCCAATTGGTCGCCGGCCCTATCGAACGGCCGCAGAACATGCTGCACCAGTTCCACGAAACGCATACATTCGACGCCCGGCGGTTCAGGGAGGGACTACTCCGGATGGGGTTGGGCTTTTTCAAAAAAGTGGTCATCGCAGACCGGTTGTCCATCGCGGTAGACTATGCTTTTGCCCACCCCGAACACCAGGACAGCCGCACCTATGCACTGGCCGCCCTGTTTTATTCCTTCCAGATATACTGTGACTTCTCCGGCTACTCCGACATCGCCATCGGCTCGGCGCAGATAATGGGATTCGACCTGATGCAAAACTTCAGGTCACCCTACCTATCCCGCTCGATACCCGAGTTCTGGACAAGATGGCATATCTCCCTTTCTACCTGGTTCAGGGATTATTTGTACATCCCGCTGGGCGGTAACAAGGTGAAAGCCGGAAGGTATTGTTTTAATATTTTTATTGTTTTTCTGCTGAGCGGCCTATGGCATGGCGCGAACTGGACCTTCATTATCTGGGGGCTTATCCATGCTTTTTATATGATCGTTACCTATCTCAAGATCCAGGCCATCAGGAAATGGAAGATCGTTCTTCCCCAGACGAGGCTGACGGACCTCCTCCGCATGGCCGTTACCTTCCTGCTGGTGACGATAGCCTGGGTCTTCTTCAGGGCCGCATCCTTCCACCAGGCAACGGGCATCCTGGGCACCATATTTTCTTTCTCCGCGCTGAACTCAGCACAGTTCGGGTTGAACGGAGCAGAGACCGTCTTTTCGTTCCTGCTTATTGCAGGATTGCTGCTGGGTGAATATTACAGACCGGCCATCCGCATCAGAACCGGATGGGCCGTTGGCGTATCTATTATCCTGCTCGTCATTTCCTGCTACCTTTTCGGCGTTTTCCGACAGGTGCAGTTCATCTATTTCCAGTTTTAATGGCCTATATGAAAAAAAATAAAGCAATAGCCATTTTCATCGCGCTGGCATTCATCGCCCTCTATGCAACCAGCAACCTCGGAGTGCCCATGAAGCATATCGAGGAGGCACGAGCACGCATGGCTCCCGCCTGGTGGCCTGAACGGGTAAGATATGGGGACCTCTACTCCTTTTCGAACCTTGCGGAGTTCAAGTCCGAAGTAGGGCTGGACCGGAATGCGCTGCATCCCAACCCCCTGAGCACCCTGCCCAGGGATATCGACCTCTATGCGGTTTGCGATAGCTATCTGACAGAGAATTTTGTAAAGTCGAATTTGTTCTTCAGCAGGGTGGACCGGTATCTGCAGGTTAACCTTTATCTCGACAAGCCTGTCGAGACAACCCTCGATCCGCACAAGACAAACGTGCTGCTGATCGAAAAAACTGAAAGAGAAGTAAAAGAGATGCTGACCACAAATAAGCTGGACATGCTGCTCGAAAAGATACGTGTCGCAAAAGCAGACGGCGACAGCCTGGCCCCGCAGCCCGTCGGTGCGGGAGGGCAGGCTGCAAGCAAATGGAAAAAGCTGGAGGAGGCCCTGTTCAATCCCCATTGCAATGACAACCTGCAGGAGCTCTTATTCGATTACCAGCTGCTGACGCCGCTTCGCGAAGGGAAAGCCCGTTTGAACAGGAGCCTTTTCGGCAGGATATCGCCCGATGTCGTCATTAGCCCCGACAGCAGTCACCTGCTCTACGAACTAACCGTCAACCCCAGGGCCGCCGGCTTCAGCAGTTTCGCGCCCCTGGAAAAGGCTACCATCGACACCCTGGTCGATCGCCTCAATAAAGTTTATTCGTCTTACCTGGCACGGGGATTCGATTACGTCTTCCTGTCCATCATACCCAATTCGGCAACCATCCTGGAGAAGAACAATCCCCGGTACAATCACCTGATCCCGCTGTTGTATGCCCACCCGGCCCTGAAAATACCTGTTGTGAACGTTTACAAACGCTTTATGGATACCCCGCTCGACATCATTGCAAAAGGGGACACCCACTGGAATTCTGCCGGTTTCTATCTGTGGCTGTCGGAATTCAACGCAGTACTGGAAGCCTTGCCTGTAAGGCGGCCGAATTGACCCACGGACGGTCAATCTCACCAAGGGTCAACCTTTCGCTATCGTAACTAATTGATGGTTAGTTACTTGCAATATGCGCACGCGAAAAAAGTCCCCATGGGGCTTTTTGCATTTATTAAAGCGTCGTAAGCGGGTATGACGCGCTGGCGCCCCCGACTTGCACGTTTGTGCAGAGATCGGCACGTTGGTGAATCGGTGCTTGCACGGGACGCCGGATTTGTTTAAGTTCGTAAACTATTATCTAAATACCCCTTATGAACCAACAAAAACTTCCGCTTATCCTGGGATCTATCATGCTGATTGCCATGGGATTAATTTACTCCTGCATCAAGCGCGAGATCCCAATCCCCCCGCCTGTAAAAACGGACTCTACGCATACCACTCCTCCCGACTCCACGGTCACGGTCAATGACACGCTGAACCTCAGTTCCGGTTTGCTGGTCTACCTGAATTTCAACGGCACGATTGCTGACTCCAGCGGCAATGGCAACCCTGTTAGCATAAATGGCGCTACGCTGACGACCGACGAACACGGCAACGCCAACAGCGCCTTCAACTCGAACGGAACGGGGCAAATGGTGACGGTCACCAACAACGGCTCGATAAAGTTCGACACCGCCTGGTCGCTGTCGATAAATGTGATGGCCAATGTCCAGCAGCAGCAGATGTACATCAGTATGGTCGATTATTCCACGGGTTATGGCCCCACCTTTTCGCTCGGAACCAGCCTGCCCGCGGTCTATGCAGTGGCTGGCGGCTCCTCCGACAGCGTTGCGGGTTGCGATAATTATGGTTACCAAAGCCTCGATCCATACAGGATTGTCGACACCTCTGCTTTCCAACCCCAGGCCGGAGTTTGGTACAATATCATAGAGATCTATCAGCGGGGTACCCTGAAGATCTATGTCAATGGGCAATTGGTCGCCTCCAAGGTCTCTACGGGTTATACCGCAGCACTGGACTGCCCCTCTTCCCAGATCGTCGTCGGCGGCTGGTGGAGCAGCGATCCTGAAAATATCAACGGAAAGTTGGACGAGGTCAGGTTGTACAATCGCGTGCTTACTCCGCAGGAGATTGCTCAGCTGGCAAAGAATCTATAGTGACAGTCGAATATCGTTACCCTTCTGCCTTATCATGAATTAGTAAGCCCCCGTACGGGGGCTTTTTTTTTGCACATAAATTCCCTATCTTGACGCTACCATGAATTACATCAAATTATTGCTGGCCATTGTATTTTTTGCCTTTCTCGCCTTTGCCTTTCCCACAGCTTGTACCAAAAGTCCGACTACGCCGCCGGTACATGACACCGTCACCGTTGTCAAGAACGACACGCTTATCAAAACGCAGACGGATACGCTTTATGGGACCCAACCGGATTCCACGGTCAACCTGGCCAGGGGCCTGCTGCTTTATCTGCCTTTTTCCGGCAGTATTGCGGACTCCAGCGGTAACGCTAACCCCACCGCAGCATTGAACGGCGCGAGCCTGACCTATGATGCGCACGGTTACGCCAACAGTGCCTTTGGCGGCAACGGCTACAACCAGGTGATCCAGGTAACGAATAACGGTTCGATACAATTCGACACGGCACTCAGCGTGTCACTGGATTTCATGACTACCGACCTCAGCACCCGTCATGCCTTCCTCTCAATGACCGACTATGCCCAGGGCTATGGTGCTTCTTTTATCTTCTCCACTTCTATACCCGGCAATACGAGTCTATTTGACGTCGGGATGCTCGACAGTTCCAACGGTTGCGATACCTATGAGTCTAATACCAACAACCCGTTGACCGATACGACGGCTTTTGTGCCGGCACCCGGAGCCTGGTACAATGCGATCGCCACCTATGAGAATGGGACGCTCAAAGTCTATGTTAACGGCAGCCTGATAGGGACGAAAATTACTTCGAGCAGTCGACTCAACCTCTGCCCCAATGCCAGTGTTATTGTCGGCGGTTGGTGGAGCGGCGACCCCATCGGTATTGCGGGAGAGGTCGATAATGTCCGCCTGTACAACCGCGTGCTCACGCCGCACGAGATCGCCGCGCTTTCCGCCAACTATCAAATTACTTCGAATAGCGTGCGGGCCGCCCCGCGAACGGGACATTGATGACGGGAAAACTTCGCTTTTTTCGGTTGTGCCCAAAGGGCCCGTAACCCGTTTTGTTTGGCCCTATTGTTGGATAGTAAGGGCATGGGTCGTTTAATAATAATTTCCAATCGCCTGCCCTTCTCCCTGGATAAAGATGGGGACAAGCAAAGTCTTCGCCAGAGCTCCGGCGGACTGGTATCGGCGATAAAAAGCTACTTCGAGAATACCGCAGCGCAAAGGAACGAGATCACGGAGAAAATGTGGATGGGTGTGGCCGATTTTCCACAAGGAGACTGGGACCAGTTCATGGCCTCGTCCGCCGGCGCCCTGGACTTCTCCCTCCTCCCGGTTTTTGTAGAAAAAGAGTTGTACGACAACTACTACAACGGGTTTTCGAATTCCGTGCTCTGGCCGCTATTTCATTACTTCTCTTCTTTGGCGAACTATGAGAATCAATACTTTGAGGCTTATATACAGGTCAACCGCCTGTTTGCCGACAAGATCGTCCCGATGCTCCAGCCGGGCGACCAGGTCTGGATCCACGATTACCAGCTGATGCTCCTCCCGCACCTGTTGCGGGTCAGGAAACCCGAGGCGACCATCGGCTTCTTCCTGCACATACCTTTTCCTTCTTACGAGATATTCCGCCTGCTGCCCTCCGAATGGAAAAAGACCCTTTTACAGGGGCTCATGGGCGCCGACCTCATAGGTTTTCATACCTACGATTATGTGCAGCACTTCCTGCAGTCGGCTAAAATGCTCCTGGGCGTCGACAGTCATTTCCATAACCTGCAATACGAAGGCAGACTCGTCCGGATCGACCTCTTTCCGATCGGCATCGACTACGATAAATTCCATTCCGCCGCCAGCGATCCGGAAGTAACGGAATTGCGCGATAAGATCAGCGAAAGCCTGGCACAGAAAAAGATCATTTTTTCGGTCGACCGCCTGGACTATACAAAGGGACTGATGCAACGGCTCCAGGGTTTCGAGTATTTCCTGGAACGTTATCCCGAATGGAGGGATAAGATGGTGTTTATCCTTAACGTCGTCCCTTCCAGGGATACCATACCGGCTTACAATGACCGGAAGAAAATGATCGAAGAAAAGATCGGTACCATCAACGGACTCTTCTCCACTATAGGATGGCAACCCGTCATTTACCGGTACAACCATCTTCCGTTCAAAGAACTAGTGGCCTTGTACCAGGCTGCCGATGTCGCGTTGATCACTCCGCTCCGCGATGGCATGAACCTCGTCGCCAAAGAATACGTGGCCAGCAGCCTGGGCCGCGGCGTGCTTATACTCAGCGAACTCGCGGGGGCCGCCAGCGAACTCAGCGAAGCCATTTTAGTCAATCCCACGGATACCGCCGAAGTGGCTTCGTCCATCACCCGGGCGCTGGCCATGCCTATCTATGAACAGCGCAACCGGATGTCGCTCATGCAGCGTCGCATACAGGAATACGACGTCTTCAAATGGGTCAACGATTTTATGGACCAACTTGGCCAGGTCAAACTGGAACAACAAAAGCAAGCCGTCAAATTGCTGGATGACAAGGCGATCGCCGGTATCCGCCGCCACTACCTGCATTCGAAGAATCGCTGTCTGTTGCTGGACTACGATGGCACCCTGGTACCCTTCTCCCGCATCCCATCGGAGGCGGCACCAGACAATGCCGTCAAAGACGTGCTGCTCCGGCTGTCTTCGGACAGGCGGAACCATGTGGTGATCATCAGCGGCCGCGACACGGCGTCGCTCGATCGGTGGCTGGGCGCCCTGCCTGTTACCCTGGTGGCGGAACACGGGGCCAGCTTTAAGGCGCGCAATGGCTCCTGGCAGCAGATGGTATCGGTCTCGGACCTGTGGAAGGAAGAGATCCGCCGGATCATGCAGCTTTTCGTGCTGCGCTGCGCGGGTTCCTTTATTGAGGAGAAGACCAACACTATCGCCTGGCACTATCGCAATACCCAATCAGGGCTCGGCTTCTCCCGGTCCCGCGAATTGTTGAATACCCTGTCGCAGCTTATTCAAAATACTACCCTGCAGGTCATCGACGGCAACAAAGTGATAGAAGTTCGCCCCGCGGGTTTCGATAAAGGCGCGACCTCGCTGAAGATCATCCATGAGATGGACCCGGATTTCGTCCTCTGCATGGGCGACGATACCACCGACGAGGACATGTTCAAGGCCCTGGAAGGAGAAGCCTATACCATCAAGGTCAACAGCGGCGCTTCGGCGGCCCAATATACTATCCTGGCGCAGCAGCAGGTGATCCCGCTGCTGAATGCAATAACCAATGAGCCTGTGGGCTCAGAGGCCGCGGGCTCACCAGCCGAGGGCCAACCACAAAATCGGGAATATGCCGGTTCATAGGTACAACATGGGCGTCATAGGGAATTGTAGCTACCTGGCATATATCGACACCAGGGCCGACGTCAAATGGATGTGTATGCCCCGCTTTGACAGCAGTTTCCTTTTCGGCAGCCTGCTTGACGAGGACAATGGCGGCCATTTTTATATTCGCCCGACGGACGATAATTGCATCGCCCGTCAGTTTTATATACCCAACACCAATGTACTGTGCACGGAGTTTACCTGTCCCGACGGTCGTTTTGTCGTCAAGGACTGCGCCCCGCGCATGCGCATCTACGAAAGACAGTTTCGCCCGCTCATGCTGGTACGCAAAGTAGAACTGCTCGAAGGCACCCCGGCCATCACGATCTCCTGCCAGCCCCGTGGAGATTATGGCAAGATCGTCCCCGAAAGCGTGATGGCCAGCAACCATATCCGCTACCTCAACCTGGGCCAGCAGGTCAGGCTCACTACCGATGTTCCCCTGACCTACGTGAGCGAGGAGAAGTCCTTTATTCTCGACCAGGACCGCTACCTGGTGTTGACCTATGGCGAGCCTTTAGAGGCACCGCTCAAGGAGACAGCGGAGGAATTCATCCGGAAAACGGTGGACAACTGGCAGTCCTGGATCAAGAGTTCCTATCTGCCCGATATCTACCAGGAGCAGATCATCCGCTCGGCGCTGGTGCTGAAACTGCACCAATATGAAGACACAGGCGGCATCATCGCGTCAGGCACGACCAGCCTCCCCGAATTCCACGACAGCACCCGCAACTGGGACTACCGGTATTGCTGGTTTCGGGACGCCCACTATACTCTTCGGGCGTTTAACCAGATAGGGCACTTCGAGGAACTGGAGAAGTACTTTGATTTCATCTACAACATCCTTGTCAATGCCACCGATTCCCTGCAGCCTTTGTACTCGGTAGCCGGCGACCAGAAACTCTTCGAGATCAGCCTGGACCTTCCCGGGTACCTGGGCAATCAACCCGTGCGCATTGGCAACAAAGCCTATATCCAGTCTCAGCACGACGTCTATGGACAAGTGCTCGTCAGCCTCCTGCCCCTCTATTCCGATAAACGCCTCATCTTTCAAAAAAAGGACAGCTACCGGCGGATCGTTCCCTGGCTGCTGGCACAGATCGAGCGCACGCTGGAGGTGCCCGACTCGGGTCTTTGGGAATTCCGCAATGCGTCTCAGGTACATACCTATACGCTGCTCTTCCATTGGGCAGGTTCCAAGGCGGCCTATAAGATCGCAGCCCTTTTCGGCGACCAGGAACTGATGCGCAAGGCCCTTCGTCTCGCAGCAGCGGCCGACGCCCTGCTCGATAAGACATACGATCCGTCGCGACGCTTGTATACGCAGGCGATAGGTTCCGCCAATCTTGACGCCAGCACACTTTCCATGATCACGATGGATTACCTGGATCACCGCGGTGAAAAAGCCGCCGCGCACATCAGCGCCCTGGAAAAAGAACTGCTGACGGAAAAAGGGCTTTTTTACCGGTACAAACACTATGACGATTTTGGTTTCCCCGAGAGCACCTTCCTGGTCTGTGCGTTCTGGTATGTAGATGCGCTCGCCTGCGTGGGACGCGTCGACGATGCCATCCGCAATCTCGACCAGCTGCTGGGTTTTGCAAACCACCTTGGCATCTTCAGCGAAGACGCTACCATCGATGGATCTCAATGGGGTAATTTCCCGCAGACCTATAGTCATGTCGGCCTCATCAACGCGGCCTGCCGCATTTCCCGCAAACTCGACAAGGCCGATTTTTTATAAGACCTGGAAAATACTATCTTGGGGCATGTCATCCCGGCTCATCTATAATATCCGGCAACTGGTAAATACCCGCATGGACAGCCGCCCGCTGAGGGGCGCCGACATGGCCGTGCTGCCTGCCATCGACGACGCGTGGCTGCACATCGAAGGCGACCGCATAGCCGCGTTTGGCACCATGACCCGTGTTCCGTCCGACCTGGCGCTGCTGGTCGGCACCGACGCCGCCACGGACGTGAGCGGTTGTCTGGTACTTCCCGCCTGGGTCGACAGTCATACCCATCTTGTCTTTGCGGGAAGCAGGGAGTCGGAGTTCGTAGACAAATTGAAGGGGCTGAGCTATGCCGAGATCAACGCCCGTGGCGGCGGCATCCTGAACTCCGCACGCAGGCTGGCGGAGACGCCGGAAGCCACGCTCTTTACCGACGCCTGGCAGCGGCTGCAGGAACTGTCCCGGCTGGGTACCGGCGCCATCGAAATAAAAAGCGGCTATGGATTAACGGTAGAAGGCGAACTGAAGATGCTCCGTGTCATCAAACGGTTAAAAGAAAAGTCTTTGCTATCCATCAAGGCTACTTTTCTTGGCGCACACACCTATCCGCCGGACTATCGGGACAACCACGCCGGCTATATCCGGCTGATCGTAGAAGAGATGCTGCCGGTCATCGCGTCTGAGGGCCTGGCGGATTATATCGATGTGTTCTGCGAAGAGGGGTTCTTTAGCCCCGCCGAAACGGAGACCATCGTCAAAGCCGGCCTTGGTTTTGGCTTGCGTCCTAAGATACACGCTAACCAATTGCACCTTTCGGGCGGCGTGGAGACGGGCGTGCGGCTCGGGGCCTTATCCGTCGATCATCTGGAGACCATGGATGCCGCTGCTATCGCCGTACTTGCCGGCTCGGCCACGATCGGGACCCTGTTGCCGACGGCCGCCTTTTTCCTGCGGATGCCTTTTCAACCTGCACGTGCCCTGCTGGACGCGAACTGCGCCATCGCGCTGGCTTCAGACTTCAACCCCGGTTCTTCGCCCAGCGGCAATATGAACCTGGTCGTGGCCATGGCCTGCACAGGTATGCGTATGCTGCCGGAAGAAGCGATCAACGCGGCGACCCTGAACGCGGCCTATGCGATGTCATTAGGAGAAGAATTGGGCAGTATCACGCCCGGCAAACTGGCTAACCTGATCATCACGCGACCCATACCATCGCTGGCCTATCTTCCCTATGCCTTCGGCACCAACCATATCGGGCAGGTGCTGATAAGAGGGGAGTTTGTGCGGGACAGACGCTGATAAGGGAGGAGTTTGTGCGGGATGCACCATAAAACAACTGTATGTTCGGAAGAAAAAAGACAATCAAGCCCGATTTTATCGAAACCGCATCCGCCCGTAGCACTGTCCTTTCGATAAGCGACAGCGCCGGCGGCCTGGATTTCCTGGTGGCTTTCTTCTCCGTTGTCCGACCGGCCCGCGGCAGGCGAAACGCCGCAGCTAACCTGGCTGGGGTGACACAGGTCCTTCAGGAGCGGTCCGTGCTCCTCAACAACCTCCAGCATGCTATCCTTTCCCAATTGGTCCGGACGGACCTGAGTTCAGCGTTGATGGAAAGCGGCATCCCGCTGGCGCGGGGTTTCTGGCAGGAACTTTTCGGCCGGCTGCGGCATAAACTGTTGCCGCCGCTCCAGCCCGAGAACGATTTTCTGTTTGTACTAAACCGCGTCTTCTTTCGCAACCATGACTATATCTGGGTCGAAGACATCCCCCGTTCGGACTGGATCGCATTTTTCGAGACCCTGGGACTTTCCCTGCACATCGATGACAAACGTATCCTGCGCCAGTTACTGCTTTCCTTAAATACACTTTCCTTTCAGGTGGCTCAGCTGGGATTAGAAAAAGAGGTGTTGCATTATATACCCGAGCAATACCGGCACGATAACCCATTCGTACAACAGACCTATCTCATCCATGAACTGGAAGAAATATTGGCCGGCGAAGGCGATATCCACAAGGCGTTGATCGGGATCGCGGAAAAGATCGGTCAAAAAGTGGCGTGGTGTCATGAGTGCATCGATCATGTCCGGGAAAACCATTCGCAGCAGGGCGCCAGCCTTCACCAGACCTATATGCTGCTGCTACTGGCCAACCGGCTGGAGCGCATATCCATTTTGGTTGACCTCCTCGACCGGGATCACCGGTTTGATACGGGCCGGTTCGTCGAGCTTTTCCGCATGCTGATCCGCAATGAGAACAGAAAGAACAGTATCCTTGAATTCATGTCGCAGTCGCTGGGATACCTGGCCTACCAGATCGCCGAACACAAAGGCGCGAAGGGCAGCAAGTATATCACGTCTACCTGGGCAGAATACAGGGCCATGCTCCGAAGCGCCATGGGCGGAGGCGCCTGGATCTGCCTGGTCGTGCTGATAAAGAACCTGCTGATAAAGCTGCCGATGGCCATTTTCTGGCATGGCTTTGCCTACAGCATCAACTACAGCCTGGGCTTTATCCTCATCGAAGAAACGCATACCACCCTGGCGACAAAACAGCCCGCCTTTACCGCCAGCGCCGTAGCCAGCTCGCTCGATACGCGGAAGAATTCCCATCAACCCAATCTCTACAACCTGGCCATCACCGTCGCCAAGGTCAGTCGCAGCCAGATCGCTTCCTTTGCCGGCAACCTGATCATCGTGTTCCCCGGTGTATGGTTCCTCGCATGGGGTTACGAAAAGATTGTCGGGCATAAGCTGGTCTCCGGCGCTCCGGCCCTGAAGATGCTGATGGACCAACATCCCTGGCAAAGCCTTTCCCTGCTCTACGCGTGTAATACCGGGGTCTTCCTCTTCCTCAGCGGCATCATCGCCGGTTATGTCCAGAACAAGATACGCTATGGCCATATCGGCCGGCGTCTGCAGACCCATCCAATCCTGAGGCTGTCTCTTCCGGCAGAACGGCTGAGCCGGCTCGCGACCTACGTAGAGAACCATGCCGGCTCGCTGATCGGCAATATCTGCCTTGGATTCTTCCTGGGGATGGCAGGTTTTATCGGTGAGATCTTCGGCATCCGCTTCGATATCCGGCATATCACGATCTCCGCGGGCAATACGTCGCTGGCGGTTTACGGTTTGGGCTTTCGCAACCTGAATCCCTGGTACCTGGCTACCGTCTTCGGCGGCGTATTGGGCATCGGCTTTCTCAACTTCCTGGTCAGCTTTTCCCTGGCATTTATCGTCGCCGCCCGCAGCCGCGGTGTTCGCCTTCGTGAATACCCCGAGTTTCTGGGCATCCTCTGGCGGTATTTCAAAAGCAACCCACTGGATTTTGTCCGTCCGCGGCGACGTGCAGTATAATTTTAATTATATTGCCGCTCTATGGAACCAATCATCGAATGCGTGCCAAATTTCAGCGAAGGTCGTCGGCCTGCAATCATCAAACAGATAACCGATGCCATTGAAGCCGTGCCGGGTGTGCGGCTGTTGAATGTCGACCCCGGAAAAGCCACCAACAGGACCGTCGTCACAATGGTAGGATCACCCGCCGCGGTGGTAGAAGCCGCCTTCTGCGCTATCCGCGTGGCCGGGGAAGTTATCGATATGCGCCAGCATACCGGCGAGCACCCGCGCATGGGCGCCACCGATGTCTGCCCGCTGATACCCGTCGCAGGCATCACCATGGAAGAGACGGCCCGCTGGGCGCAGAAACTGGCTGAAAGGGTAGGGCGGGAACTGGGACTGCCGGTGTACCTCTACGAGGCCGCGCAACCCGACAAGACCCGCAGCAATCTCTCTGTGATCCGCGCGGGGGAATACGAAGGCTTCTTCAAAAAGATCTTGCTGCCCGAATGGAAACCGGACTATGGCCCTGCCGAATTCGACGCCCGCCGCGGCGGCACGGTCATCGGCGCCCGCGACTTCCTCGTAGCATATAACGTCAACCTGAATACGACCTCTACGCGTCGCGCCAACTCCATCGCCTTCGATGTCCGCGAAGCGGGCCGCGTTCTGCGGGAAGGCGATCCCATTACCGGCAAGCCCGTGACCGGCGTCGATGGCAAACCGGTCCATGTCCCCGGTACCCTAAAGGCCGTCAAGGCCATCGGCTGGTATATCGAAGAATATGGCATAGCTCAGATATCCATCAACCTGACCAATCTCGGCATCACCCCGGTACATGTCGCATTCGACGAGGTATCCCGCGCCGCTGCGGAACGAGGTATACGCGTCACCGGTAGTGAACTGGTGGGCCTCATCCCCCTGCAGGCCATGCTGGACGCCGGCCGTTATTTTCTGGCAAAGCAGCAGCGTAGCGCCGGCGTATCCGAGAAGGAACTGATCCGCATCGCCATCTTATCCATGGGGCTCGACGAACTGGGCCCCTTCGTACCGGAAGAGCGTATCATCGAATACCTGCTGCGGGATCCTTCCGGCCAAAAACTGGTGAAAATGCCGCTGCTGGATTTTGCCGACGAGACGGCGAGCGAAAGCCCCGCTCCCGGCGGCGGATCCATCGCAGCCTATGTCGGGGCCCTGGGCGCTTCCCTGGGAGCCATGGTCGCCAATCTTTCGGCGCACAAAAAGGGCTGGGACAGCCGGTGGAAGGAATTCAGCGACTGGGCGGAAAAAGGTCAGGCGTGTAAGGATGAATTGCTGCGGCTGGTCGATGCCGATACGCTTGCTTTTAATGGGATCATGACTGCCTTTGGGCTGCCCAAAGCCACTCCGGAAGAAAAGACCGTCCGTCATACCGCCATTCAGCAAGCCACGCGCACTGCTATCGAAGTGCCTTTCCGCGTAATGGAGACGGCTTACGCCAGCCTCGACCTGATCCGCGCCATGGCCCTTACCGGTAATCCCAATTCCGTCTCGGATGCAGGTGTCGGCGCGCTCTGCGCACGCGCCGGAGTCCTGGGCGCCCATCTGAATGTCCGCATCAACGCGGGCGGCTATGACGACAAAACCTTCGTGAAGGATATCCTGGCCAGAGGGGCAACACTGGAAGAAAAGGCCATCCGGGCGGAAGCAGCAATCCTGGCGATCGTGAACGAAAAGATTACAGGCTAGCGGCCCCGGCGGGCAGTCTGGAAAATAGCCCGCGGGCCGCTCGACAATGATGGCCCTTCGGGCTAAGGCCGGGGACCCGCCCTAAAAGGGTATACCGATATTAAGATAGCCGAGAAAGGTGCGCGATTGATCGGAGTACATGGCGCTCAGCTCTAGCGGCCCAAGCGCAAAATTGTAAGTAAAGGTGAGCGCGTAACCCGACAGGAAGTCGGGTGTCGTAAAGAAATTGCTCTTGTCGATAAAGTTATTGAATAAGACATTGGCCTTGCCTGTGATGAGCACGTTACTGAACAACTGATAGCGGAGCGCCAGCATCAGCTCGGCGATACTCGCCGAATAGAATGTCCCTTCCCGCAGACCGGCAAAAGTGACCTGGTTATGGAACTGGTCCGTAAGGCCGCCGATGGAGAATTCATTCATGATATTGTTGTGGTAGTGCAGGTTGAGCCCCCCCTGGGCATGCACCTCCAGGGTGTATTTTCCGCCAAGCGGCGTATATTGATCGACGTTGACAAGGAAACGCTGATAAGGCGCTTCGGAAAAGCTGGTGTCGCTTCGCGTCTGGGAACTGGCAAAATACTGCACCTGCGGATTCTGTTCGAACACGTGGTCAGCCTCCACCTCGAATTTCAGGCCCCGCTGCGGGTAGACGGGACGGTCCAGCGTATTGCTCCTGAGAAAGAAATAGCTGGTGATAAAATTGTTGTCCCCCTTGAAGTCAAGACTCGAGGTTATGGAAGGATCATAGTTGATGTATTCAAAACGGCTTCCCACACCGATCGTGAGGGCCCGGTTGGTAGAGTAACCGAAATGACCGTCCAGCCTGAAATAACTCTGATCGTACAGACCCGCTTCATTGTATTTGTTGTTGTACGTCGTGATCCTGAACTGGTCGAACTGAGGACTCAGATCGAAGGTGAAGTTCGCGCGGCGGCTGAAATACTGCAGGTGCTCGGCCCGGATCCTGAAGTTCTGACCGACGTTGACGGTTACGAGGCTCCGGGAGGTCGGGGTAAAGAAATCGCGGCTCGTCAGGTTGAGGATGGCGCTGATGCCGCTGAACTGGTTGTAGTTGAGACCGATCTTGGCAAAGGTCAGGGCGTTCTCCTCGACCTGGAAATCGATCCTGCTGCTGCCGTTGGGAAGCGGGACCAGGTTGTAGGTGATGCTGTTGTAGTACCTGGTTCCGAAGGCGCGCCGAACCATCCGGGACAGGTTTTTGGCCGTATAAAAGCGATTGGTTTGGAGGTCCATGCTTTGGATAAAAAATCCTTCACTGGTGTTCTTGAGCCCTGTAACGGTATACGAGGATACCTTGACGGGATGCGCGTCCGGCAGGCGGTTTTTGACGATATCCTGCGGGCCATAGATCGCGTTCAGGGAATCGGCAAGGGCTTTTAGCCGCGGGTAAAGACGACGGCCTTCTTCGATGCCGGAGTCGATGATGTCGGATGCATCTCCAAAACTACCCATACCGAATTTGTCCAACGGCTGGGTCACATAGATCGTACAGAGCGGGATCTGGGTGCGCGTATCAGCCGCTTCCCGGAAGAATGCCACCTGCAACAGTACCTGGAAGGCATTGGTAACCTGATCGGACGTGCGCAGCGGGCCGGAAAGATTGCTTCCGATGACGATATTGGCGCCCATTTCGCGTACATCCTTGACCGGGAAATTGCGGACGACGCCTCCGTCCACCATTTTATGGCCGGCGTATTCTACGGCGGTAAAGACTCCGGGAATGGCCATGCTGGCCCGAAGCGCGGAAACGATCTCCCCGCTGTCCATCACGACGGCTTCACCCGTGGACACGTCGGTGGCGACACACTTGAAAGGGATGGAGAATTTCGAGAAATCCTTGATTTTGTAAACCGGACGGAACAGCTCCGAGAACTTCAGCCAGAGCTCCTGACCTTCGATGACCCCCGTGGAGAAGCGGAACCAGTGATTTACCCAGGGAAGTTCGATGTCATACCTGCCATATTCATCCTTTTCGTCCATGATCACGCTCCGCATGGACGATTGATTCGAAAGCAGGACATCCCAGTCGATGTTCCGGGCGATCTTCTCGATGCTGTCGGCAGAATAGCCTACGGCATAAAGCGCGCCGAGGATGCTGCCCATGCTGGTGCCGGTGATATAGTCTACTTTAAGTCCGGCGGAATCGATTGCCTTGAGGATGCCGATATGTGACAGGCCCTTTGCCCCTCCGCCGCTCAGGACCAGCCCTATCTTAGGCCTTGGACCGGGCGATGAAGCGGAGCTCCGTGTGACACTGTCCTGTGCAAGGAGCTTGCCGCCGGTCAGGACGAGGAATGTCGCGCAGCAAAAAAGAAGGAAAAGGTGTTTCATGCATATATATCTACCGGATTCATCGTCCCCGTCAAATGCTCTTCTCCAACTCCATGATCTTCTCGAAGATCTGCTCGTACTGGCGGTTCGCCTTACCCAATTCCTCGCTTGCTTTCTTATATTCCGCCTCTGCTATTACAAATTTGCCTTTATCTGAATACGTTGCAGGATCGGCGAGGGATGCTTCCAGGCCATCTTTTTGCCGGGAAAGGGTCGCTATCTTCTGCTCCAACTCCTGGAAAAGACGTTGTTGTTTCTGCAGTTCTTTTTTCGCCTCCTTATTGATAGAGGTGTTATCCGGCTTTTGCACCGGAGTGGGAGCGGGTTTGGCGGTGGGTGCGGCGGGCTGGTTGGACCTGGCCGCCTGGCCCGATTGGGCTGTTTGCGCCGTTTGTGTCGCGCTCTTGCCGCCGGAAGGGCTCGGAACGGTCGCCGCGGGAAGGGTGGCGGCTTGTTGTTTGGCGGCAGTATTCCGTTCTTTCCAATCCACCCATTCATCGTAGGTTCCTTTGAACTCGCGGATCATGTGGTCGTCGATCTCCCAGATCTTGTTGGCTGTCTTGGAAATGAAATACCGGTCATGGCTCACGAGCAGGATACTGCCCTCATATTTGTTCAGGGCATCGATCAGCAGGTCGCAGGAATGCATGTCCAGGTGGTTGGTAGGTTCATCCAGCAACAGGAAGTTGGCTTTGCTGACTATCGTCTTGGCCAACGCGATCCGAGCTTTTTCACCGCCGCTGAGAACTTTGATCTTTTTGTCGATATCATCCCCGCTGAACAGGAAACAGCCGAGCAGCACACGCAGCTCGAGGTCCGTTTTTTGACTGCCGCAGGTCTGCATCTCTTCCAACAGGGTATTGTTGGCATCCAGCGCTTCCATCTGGTGCTGGGCATAAAAGCTTTCTTCGACGTTGTGACCCCAGATGCGTTCGCCCTGAAAAGGCTCGGCGCCGGCCACGATCCGCAGCAGGGTGGACTTTCCTTTTCCATTGGCGCCGATCAGGGCGATCTTGTCTCCTCTGTCGATCTCCGCGGAAGCATCTTCCACGATGGTCAACGCCCCGAATTTTTTCGTAGCATGTTTGAGGGTTGCCAGGACACGGCCCGGGGTCTTATCAACCCGGAAATTGATCTTTATATTGGGCCGCTCGATCTCCATGTCCTCGATACGGTCTATCTTATCCAGGCGCTTCATGGCACTCTGCGCGGCGGCAGCCTTGCTGGCCTTGGCCCGGAAACGCTCGATGAAACGCTCCTGCTGGCGGATATAATCCTGCTGGTTGGCGAAAGCCTGCTGCTGCAGCTCCACACGCAGGGCCTTCTCCGTTTCGTAGTAGCTATAGTTCCCCTTATAAATATGTAGTTCCCGCTGGTATACTTCCACGATCTTGGTAACCATCCGGTCCAGGAAATACTTGTCATGGCTGACGATCACCACCGAGCCCTGGTAGTGTTGGAGGTATTTTTCCAGCCATTCGATGGAGGGAAGGTCCATGTGGTTGGTCGGTTCGTCCAAGAGAAGCAGGTCCGGCTGTTGCAGGATCATCTTCGCCAGCAATACGCGCATGCGCCAGCCCCCGCTGAATTCGCGGAAGGGCCTTTGCAGGTCGGAGTTGGCAAACCCCAAACCCTGCAGGATCTCTTCTGTCCGGTGATGAATGGTATAGCCATCGAGGGTGTCCATTTCATGCAGGGCATCGGTATATTGGATCAGGAGTTCGTTGTTTTCATGGTCCTTTTCCAATCTTTTGCCTAATTCATCGATCTCTTTTTCCACTTGCAATACGCGTTCAAAGGCGGTCATGGCCACTTCGAGGATCGAGCCATTGGTGTCAAAGCTCAAAAGGTCCTGGTGGAGATAGCCGATTGATGTACTTCGACTTCTTTCCACCGTTCCGGCGGAAGGCAGGTATTCACCCGCAAATAATTTTAACAAAGTGGATTTGCCCGTTCCGTTATAGCCGATAAGGCCGATGCGCTCATTGGGTTGGATATGCCAGGTGGCGTCTTTAACGATGACCCGGGCCCCGAATTCAAAAGTTACGTTCTGGAGTCCTGCTAACATGGGTGCAAATTTAGCCTAACGCGGGCATTCCCCCAAAACGAGACCAACGGTTGGCGCTGTTTGGCCAATGAAAAATATCTTTACCTTCGGTAAAAATCCGTTTGAAATGAAGAAATTCGTCTTGTTGATCGTCGTCTTCGGTCTGGCTGCGTTCCTTGCCTGGAAATTGCTGTCGGACAAGCCTGTCCGCAACCAGCCGCACGAGGACCAACCCCTGAAGATATCCAAGAACTCCCCTGCGTTCAACAATGCATTCGATTCTTTGCTAACTCAATATTTCGCCGTGCGGGACGCGCTGGTCGACTGGGATACGCTGAGAGCCGATCGGGCCGCCTATATCCTCGCAGACAAGGCAGATAGCCTTCCGCTTGGCCAGATCAGGGCAGACAGCAGTATCGTCCTGACCGCCAAAAGCCTTGCCGCCAGCCTTGGCGGCGACGCCAAGGGACTCTCGGGTGAAACGGGCATCGAAGCCCGGCGCCAGTCCTTTAACATCCTGACCGACGAGCTCTACAACCTGGTCCGCACCGTGCGCTATGACCAGGCGACCATTTACCATATCCGGTGTCCGATGGCCTTCAAAGACAGTCTCGAAGGGTATTGGCTGAGCAATTCGTCGAAGATCGTCAACCCCTACCTGGGTAATAAACATCCTGTTTTCAAGGCAAAAATGATCGAGTGCGGCGAAGTCATCGATTCGTTCGATCTGGCGAAGAAGCCTTAGGGAGTAAAGATAAAGTGCACCGCTGCGCTTTTCTCCTCCGTGGAAGACATAAAGACTTCGAATTTCTGCGATCCCGCCGTGACCATCATCAGCGCGGTATTGGGCGGGATCTCCCCCAGGTTATTCGCATACATCACGACTTCATAGGGCGTGCCTGGCAATGCATTGAAGAGGACGGTCAGCGGCTTGTCGGTAAGCATTTGGCGGTAAAGCAGGATCTTATTGTTGATGAAGACTGTGATCGTGTCGCCATCGATCTCCGCATTGTCGTAGAATTCCAGTTTTATCTGCGGATTTTTGACCGTCAGGGTCTTCACCACTTCTATCTCCCTGGGCGGAAGATGGATCGATGCCTGCACCATCGCCAGCGAATCGTTTTGATCGACGTCGACGGGGAACTCGGACTGGGCGGCTCGTTTGAGCCTGATCTTACCCGGCGGGCAGATCAGTCGTTTCTCCGAATACATACCCTTCCAGTCCCCTGTAAGTTCTTCCCCTTCGCCGGTACGGGAATAATTGAGGTCATAGGTCTTGATGCAAGGCAGACAATCCGCGGGGATATTCGCATCCAGCACCCTGTCCTCTATCAGCACCAACCGGTGGGTTGAAGAATTATAGCGACCCGTAAAATTCATTTTTACAAAATGCGCTTTGTCGTAATAGTCGTAGGCCTTACCCGTGATCATATTATTGGCGATATTGATCTGCAATTCCAGCGAATAGCTGGGATAACATCCGCCTGGACCTTGCGTGAGCGACCCTTTCCAGATACCGTTTAGGTCCTCTGCCCGGGCGCACAACCCGAATAGCGGCAGCAGCAGCGCCAGGCAACATTTTATCCTGCGGCTATTTCGCATATTTGAATTTGATGACGGCGTTCTTTTGTTCGGTGGTGGTGATCCTGACCTCATATTCTTTATCACCGGCTTTCACGATCATCAGGGAGGTGTTGGGCGGGATCTCTCCCTCGTTCTCGGCGACCATGACGATTTCATGGTAGTCGTTGTCTTCGTCCAGGTGAAGGGTGACGACGATGGGTCTGTCGGTGAGCATCGCGTGATTGACCACCTGCCTGTTGTCCAGGTAGACCGAGACGGTGTCATGGTCGATGGCGCCGTCGTCATAGATATTGAGCGTGACTTCGGTAGTATGAATGACCAGGGTTCTGATGAATTCGTTCTCCCGGTCGCGCAGCACGGCAGGAACAATACTTGGGAATTTTCTGCCCATGCCGGTGCCCGTATTGCTGTCGGCGATGGGCCGGGTCACGGACATACCGGGGACCGTCGCCCTTGCCCTTGGTTGGGGAGTATGAGGTTCCGGGGGATTATTGGACACCGTGGCAGGCCTGGATGTTCTATATTGACTCTTATTGCCTGTTTTGGCAGTAGAACTGTCGGTGGCCGGCTTTTTGACCCCAGTCCCGGTTGCCGGGTGGTGGGTAACGCCCGCGGTACCGGGCTTTGGTGCGGGCCGGGTTATCAACGCCGCGCGTGGGTGCGCGGGGCTATCCGGTGTGCTTGCGGCGATCTTCTGCTCTTTTTTTGCGGAGTCCTCGCGGGCGATCTCTTTTTCGCGTTTGAGCACGATGGGCTCGGTGTAGAAATCGGAGACCTTGACCTTGCGAAGGAATACCGTGCCGCGGCCACAATTGCTGGAATCCCGGGTATTCATACTCACATAGGTTCCTTCGAGGAATTCTTCGTCGCTCGATTTGGAATATTGCAGGAAGCAGGTCATGATGCAGATGTCGCCGGAAGAGTTGCGGAACTCCAGGATCTTCCCTTCCTGCAGCAGGACCTTTTGCGAATGAATATTGAACGAGCCGGTGGCGGCGGCCTTGCCATAAAAATACGAAGAGAGATAGGAGTAGGTGACCCCTTCAAATAATTTGCCTTTTTGGGCGATCTGTACCTCGAACCGGTAACGGTCATCTAATACCGAAGAACGCATGGACGTAACAGTGGACCGGAAATGGCCCTGCCAGATGCCGGTGATGTCCTGCGCCCACACGGCGATGGGCGTGAAAAAGAAAAAGAGTAGATAAAGTCTCCGCATATACTTGTCCTTACCTATGGCAAATTATACAAATAATTCATTGTATGTCGTACCATTTGTAAAATTACGAGGCCCCGACGAACCTTGGTTCGTCCGAATCTGTTAAATTTGCCCCCTTATGATCAAGATCACTTTTCCCGATGGCGCCGTGAGAGAGTATGAAAGCGGCTCCAGTGCATTGGACATCGCCAAATCCATCAGTGAAGGATTGGCAAAAAAAGTATTGGCTGCGAATGTGAATGGGCAGGTATGGGATGCGACGCGCCCCATCACGACGGATGCGACACTCACATTGTTGACCTGGACGGATAAGGACGGTAAATCCACTTTCTGGCATTCTTCCGCGCACCTGATGGCCGAAGCAGTAGAAACCCTTTTCCCGGGTGCTAAATTCTGGGTAGGACCTGCTATCGACACCGGCGGCTTTTATTACGATATGGATCTGGGGGGCAGACAAATCACCGAAGATGACCTGCGCCAATTGGAAGCCAAGATGGCCGAGCTCGCCAAAAAGAATGCGGTCTATCAGCGAAAGGAGATTTCCAAGGCGGATGCAGTGAGTTATTTTGCCGAAAAGGGCGACGAATATAAACTCGATCTGTTGGAAAACCTGCAGGATGGGCAGATCACGTTCTATACCCAGGGGAATTTTACCGATCTCTGCCGGGGACCGCATATCCCGAATACCGGGTTTATCAAGGCGATGCGGCTGACCAATATCGCCGGCGCCTACTGGAAAGGAGATGAGCGGAACAAACAACTGACCAGGGTTTACGGCGTGACTTTTCCTACCCAGAAGGAATTGGACGAATACCTGCTGATGCTGGAAGAGGCGAAAAAGCGCGACCACCGGAAATTGGGCAAGGAATTGGGAATTTTTACCTTCGACGAACAGGTGGGTCCGGGCTTGGTCCTGTGGATGCCAAATGGGACCGTGATCATCGAAGAGCTTGAGCGGCTGGCCAAAAAGACCGAAGAGCTGGCAGGCTACAAAAGGGTCGTTACTCCGAATATCGCCAAGGAAAGCCTCTATATCACCAGCGGCCATCTGCCCTATTACCAGGACAGCATGTTCCCGCCCATGGAACTGGAGGGAGAGAAATATTATCTGAAGTCGATGAACTGCCCGCATCACCACAAGATCTTTGCGGCTGAGCAGAAATCTTATAAAGATCTGCCGTACAGGCTGGCGGAATATGGCACCTGTTACCGCTATGAGCAGAGCGGGGAGCTTTTTGGCTTGATGCGGGTACGGTGTTTGCACATGAACGATGCGCATATTTACTGTTCCAAGTCTCAATTCTATGACGAGTTTAAGGCCGTCAACGAAATGTACATGAAATACTTTAAAATCTTCGGGATCGACAAGTATGTGATGCGTTTCAGCGTACACGAACCTTCCAAATTGGGCAAAAAGTACGTTAATGAGCCGGAATTGTGGAAGGAAACGGAAGACCTGGTGCGGGACGTCCTGGTCCGGACCAATACTCCTTTTATCGAAGTGCCGGATGAGGCAGCATTTTACGGCCCCAAAATTGACGTTCAGATCTGGAGCACGATCGGCCGGGAATTTACCCTTGCGACTAACCAGGTGGATTTTTCCCAGGGCAAGAGTTTCAAGCTGGAATTCACCAATAAGGATAATCATGCCGAAACACCCCTGATCATTCACCGGGCACCTTTGGGCACCCATGAACGCTTTATCGGCTTCCTGTTGGAGCATTATGCAGGGAAATTTCCGGTATGGCTCGCCCCCCTCCAGGTGAAGATCTTACCCATCACCGATAAGTGCCTGGATTATGCACAAAATCTTTCAGTTCTCCTGAAAAATGCGGATATTCGTGTAGAAGTCGACGACCGGAATGAAAAGATAGGAAAGAAGATCCGGGATACCGAATTGGCCCGGGTTCCTTATATGCTGGTCGTTGGTGAAAAGGAGATGAACGATAACAAAGTAGCGGTCAGGAGACAGGGAAAAGGTGACCTGGGAGCGAAAGGGATCGAGGAATTCATCGCCGAAATAAGAAAAGAAATTGTTGAACGCGCCCCCAATCCCTAAGGGCTCGCGCAGGTTAAATTAAAACGAAAGCTTCCGGTAGGGAGGGAAGCAGGACTAAAAACAGTAAATGGCATTTCCACCGAGACCCCCACGCGGGAATTTTAATCCACGATTCAGAAAAGAACAACAACAAGAACATCGTACCAACCATATGATCAGGGTGCCTCAGGTGCGACTGGTCGGCGATAATGTAGAGGTAGGAGTTTATACGATCCAGGAGGCCATCCGGATGGCGCAGGATCAGCAGTTGGACCTGGTCGAGATATCGCCCAATGCAGACCCTCCCGTCTGTAAAATAATCGACTATAATAAGTTCCTTTACGAGAAGAAGAAGAAGGAAAAGGAAATGAAGGCCAAGAGCAAGGCCTCCGAAGTAAAGGAGATCCGCTTTACGCCGAATACCGACGACCATGACTTCGATTTCAAAGCCAAACACGCCGAGAAATTCCTCAAGGAAGGCAATAAGGTAAAGGCATATGTGCAGTTCAAGGGCCGCGCTATCCAGTTCAAGGAAAGAGGCGAATTGCTGCTGCTGAAATTTGCCGAGCGGCTGAATGACTCCGGTGTGCTGGAAGGCATGCCGAAGATGGAAGGTAAGCGGATGTTGGCGATCTGGGCGCCCAAATCCCAGAAAAAGAAGGAAAAAGGAGCGGCCAGCTAGTATCTGGCGTCAAATAAGTTCAAAAAAAACCGCACTTGTGCGGTTTTTTTTATAGTTTTGCAACCCCAAATGGCTCCATAAGTGCTCTGCCAGTGCGGAACCGCCAGTAGGGGATTACATAAAAAGCATGTCAAATGCCAAAGGTTAGAACCAATTCGAGTGCAAAAAAGCGGTTTAAAGTGACCGGCACGGGTAAGATCACCTTCCAAAAAGCGTTCAAACGCCACATTCTTACCAAGAAATCCAAAAAACGCAAGCGTCTCATGGCCAAGAAAGGCGAAGTCAGCCAGGCCAATCTGGATTTTGTAAAACGGCTCCTCCGTCTCAAGTAGACCGGCCTCCGTCGTCATTGACGACAACAGCCGGACGACAAAGCCGTCCTTCAAGTAATGTTATTGTTAATTTTCAAAAGTATTAAGATATGCCACGTTCAGTAAACGCCGTCGCCAGCCGGGCCCGCAGGAAACGCATCCTGAAACAGGCCAAAGGATTCTACGGCAAACGTAAAAATGTATATACCGTCGCCAAGAACGTATTGGAGAAGGGTCTCCAGTACCGTTATGTAGGCCGGAAGCTGAAGAAGAGAGAGTACCGCACGCTTTGGATCGCCCGTATCAACGCCGCGGTTCGCGCCGAAGGCCTGACCTATTCAACGTTTATCCATAAGCTGGGTCAGAAGGGTATCGGTCTCGATCGCAAGATACTGGCCGATCTGGCCATGAACGAGCCGGACACGTTCAAGCTGATCGTCGCCGCCGTTAAGTAAAAATGATTATCTTAGACGCCCCTTCAAAAAGGGGCGTTTTTCTTTTTAACCGTCTTTGATGGCAACTAAAAATAACCATTCAACATTGCATAACCTGGACCAGTCAATGAACAATACGTACACCGATCTGGTGACGCAAACCTTTAACTTCCCGCAGGAGGGTTTCGAAGTAAAGGACAACAATCTTCAATTTAATGGCCTCGATATAAAAGCGTTGATCGACAAGTACGGTACGCCTATGAAGCTCACGTACCTGCCCAAGATCGACATGCAGATCACCAAAGCGAAAAAGATGTTTGCCGCAGCGATCAAAAAGCATCGCTATGAGGGCAAATACTTTTACTGCTATTGTACCAAGAGCTCTCACTTTTCCTTTATCGTGGAAGAGGCCCTCAAGAATGATATCCACCTGGAGACCTCCTTTGCCTACGATATCGAGATCATTAAGAAGCTGTATCAGCGCAAGAAGATCACCAAGGACACTTTTATCATTTGCAACGGGTTCAAACAAAAGTCCTATACCAGCCGCATTGCTTCCCTGTTGAACAGCGGCTTTAAGAATGTCGTCCCCATTTTGGATAACAAGGACGAGCTGCAGCAGTACAAACGCTCCGTGAAGGTCCCTTTCAAGCTGGGTATCCGGGTAGCAGCCGAAGAAGAGCCGACCTTCCCCTTCTATACCTCCCGGCTTGGGTTCCGGGTCAGGGACGTCCTGGAGTTCTATGTGGACAAGATCGAAGGGAACGAAGACCGCTTCCAGCTGAAGATGCTGCACATCTTCCTGAACAAGGGTATCAAGGATGACATCTATTATTGGAGCGAGCTGAACAAGGTCATCAACCTATACTGCCAGCTCAAAAAGATCTGTCCCGAATTGGATTCCATCAATATCGGCGGCGGGTTCCCCATCAAGCATTCCCTGGGTTTTGAATATGATTATCAGTTCATGATCAACGAGATCGTGGGTAATATAAAAAAGGCCTGCAAACGGAACAACGTGCCCATGCCGCATATCTTCACCGAGTTCGGCAGCTACACGGTGGGGGAGAGCATGGCGCATATCTACAGTGTCATCGGCCAGAAGGTGCAGAATGACCGTGAGATCTGGTATATGATCGATTCCTCTTTTATCACCACCCTGCCGGATACCTGGGGTATCGGGGAACGCTTCCTGATGCTGCCGATCAACAAATGGGATGTTGAATACCAGCGGGTTGTCTTAGGCGGCATCACCTGCGACAGCCATGACTATTACGATTCGGAAGAGCATATCAATGAGGTGTTCCTGCCGAAGATCGTAAACGGTGAGCCGCTCTACGTCGGTTTTTTCCATACGGGCGCCTATCAGGACCAGATCAGCGGTTATGGCGGGATCAAGCACTGTCTGATCCCCTCGCCAAAACACGTCATCGTGGGGTATGATAAGAATGGGAAATTGGTTGACTGGCTCTATGCCAAGGAACAGACTGCGCAAAGCATGCTGAAGATCCTGGGCTATATGTAGTTAAATCGCTTTTATGCCATATTTCCGCTCGCTGTCGGCGCTGCTGCTGACATTGGCTGCCTTTGGCGGCTACGCCCAAACGACTGATGACTCGGTCAAAGCGGCGGTCAATCTGCTATTTACGGGGATGAAAAATGCGGACGCCGCGACAATCCGCCGTTCCTTTGCTGACAGTGCGATCCTGCAGACCATCACCGCCAATGCAGCAGGCAAGACCGTTGCGCGATTGGAGAGCGTCGAAGACTTTGCCGCGCGTGTAGGCAAAATGGCTGCGGGCGACGCCGATGAACGCATCACTTTTGGGATCATGCGCGTCGACGGCCCGCTTGCCGTCGTTTGGGCGCCGTACAGCTTTTACTATAAAGGCAAATTCAGTCACTGCGGCGTGGATTCCTTCCAAATGCTTTTGGTCGATGGGGTGTGGAAGGTCGCGTATGTCATCGATACCCGCCGCACGACTGCTTGTCCCATCGGAGCTCCCGATGCGCCGTAGGCTGGCGCTCCTTGCCGCCGGGCCGTAGGGTGCTCCCTAATGTTTCGTCCTGTATTTCTTGTTGACCTTGGGATTGTCGAAATAGGCATTTAACTGCTCTTCGGTCATGCCCGTCGTTTCTTCCAACGGAACATCTATTAGCTGTACCTGCGTCTGCTTGAGTTCCATTTTGAGATTGGCGACCTTCTTGGTAATATCGGGGTCTTTTTCTCCGACCAGGGCATTGTCGCGCATTGTATAGTCCAGGCGTTTGATGGATGAGCGCACCAGGGCGGCCTGGTTCTGGTCGGCGGTCTGGGGCGGAGCTACCGTTTCTTTGATCGGAACCATCGTGACGCCTACGCTGGGCAGGATAGCGCCGGTGGTAGGAGAATTGGTACTGGTGGCGATCGTTCCGGCGAGGGCAGTGGTAGCCGTAGTCATATCGAAACCCGTACGGGTGCGGTTCGTCTTCTTTACTTTTTTATCCAGTTGGAAAAACGCGTATTTCAGCCGCAGGATATAGGTGCGCAAATCCTTGATGGTGGCGTTGTAAGTCGACACTGCATACGGGTAGTTCAGGGCGTCTTTCACATAGATCCTGATAACGGCGGTGTCCCGCATAAATACTTTATTGGTGCCCACAAAATAGAGCAGCAGCAGCTTTTGTTTGGCGGAGTCGCCGTCTTTTACAAAATCATAGGGCGGGCTCCAGGTAAAATCGTCATTACAGGCCTTTACATCGGAATTGGTCTTGATGGGTGTGCTGGAGTAGAAATTGATGCCCTCGATAGGGTAGGTGCCCGTCTCACACTGCACCCGGAAACTGATGGTATCACCTTCATCCACGTACAGCACGTTGCTTACGGTCGGCTTGAGATGGGAGGGGATGATCTCGGTGGTGAAGAAAACGATGGTAAACGCCGTGTCGAGGCGATCCTTGGGGTCGTTGAGGTTCTGTACCCCGATATTGATCCGGTATTCGTAGTCATACTTGAGCCGGCCGGACATAAAATACGATTTGTCGGCCCGAAAGGTGAGCAGTCCCTGTTCCGTCAGCTTCAACCCGACGGGGGCATTCTTCATAAAGAAAAAGTACCTGGTGGGGTCTTTGTTGATCTCCAATTGATAGATGAGGGTGGAGTCGACGTGCAGGGTAAAATAAGGGTTGAGGTTGCGGATACGCAAAGTCGTGTCGCTGTAGCGCCCGACAGTGTCCGCCAGCGGAGCGTGGATTCCCGGATTCTGAGCAAGACCTTTCGCGAAGAACATCATACCTGCCGAAACGAATAGCCAAAGCCTTAAAACACCCAAGGGTTTCTTCATATTCCTGGATAGTGATGGGTTGTTAAAGCCCGAAATTAAGCCAAACCATCAGAAAAACGGCAAAAAACATCGGCGAATGCGGGTTCGGGAGGAATGGAGAGTAAGCAAAAAGCATCGGCGAATGCGGGTCCGGACGGGGAGGGGGCAGGCAACGAAAATGCCGGGAAGACCCCTGACCTCCGGCCAAAAAACAAAGCCCGGTCATGGACCGGGCTGCTTTATTCAACCAAAACCAACCAATGATGTATATGAAACGTCCTGCTATACCTTACTGGATAGCAATCTGTTTAGCGCTTTCCTTCACCTGTTCCTTTTTGGGGAGGAGGAGTTTTAAGACGCCATTTTCGTACTTGGCCTGTATGCCGTTTGCATCGATCCGGTCGTCCAGGTTAAAGCTGCGTTTGAAGCCCTTGAAAGAGAATTCTTTGCGGATGGTCTTGTACTCTTCGGTCTTGTTTTCTTCCTTCTTTTCAAAAGCGACCGTCAGCTGGCCATTATCAACCGACAACTTGAAGTCTTCCTTTGCACGGCCGGGAGCAGCAAGCTCGAGATGATAGGCTTCAGCCGTTTCATGGATGTTTACCGGAGGAAAGGCGAAGCTTTCATCACGACCAAGACCAGCGGGGAAACCCTGAAAGAATTCGTCTACAAAGCTCGAAATGCTCTTGTGACCGTTGTTGTTTACTTTTACGAGTGTCATAATAAATTATTTGTTGAGTTATGTAATGTTGTTCGACGCCGGGGATAGTTCAAACGGCATACCATCAGCCCAAAACGATCCTTTTCCCGAAATTTTGACAAGGATCCCCTGATTGGAATGACACAATTGCATTTCGATTCGGTTTTTGATGACATTTTTTCCGGATTGCCCGCCGGCCAATCGCAGACCGCCTATGCTCGCACCCTGCCCATCAAGCCATGCGGCCATTCCCGCCGACCTTCGGCGGACCTCAGACCGCCCAGGCCCAGCCCATCGATATCTGTCGATGTATTGAACTTTTTGTTTAGCTTTGTGTTTTAAATTGTATTTCTTATCAAAAACAATCATATTACAATGTATCCAAAGGAAATAGTAGAGCCGATGAAGGAAGAACTCACTGAGAATGGGTTCCAGGAATTGTTGACATCGGGCGAGGTCGATTCACAACTGGAGAAATCCGGGACGACCCTTGTCATGGTCAATTCCGTATGCGGGTGTTCCGCCGGGTCCGCACGCCCGGGTGTGTTGATGGCGGTGGCCAACGGTGCAAAGAAGCCGGATTACCTGGCTACCAGCTTTGCCGGCTTTGACCTCGAAGCAGTAAACAAGATCCGCGAGCGTCTGCTGCCTTATCCTCCCAGCTCTCCCGCCATTGCCCTTTTTAAGGACGGAAAACTGGTACACATGATCGAGCGGCATCAGATTGAAGGCCGTCCGGCTCAATTGATCGCCCACAACCTGATTGCGGCTTTCGAAGAATACTGCTAATGTCTGCATCAAGCGACTTACGCAGTTGTCGTTGCTTATAGAATCGAACCCCTTCCCCGCCGGAAGGGGTTTTTCGTGGCCGCCACCGGGGCGGGCGCGAAAGCGACGCGCAGCGTTCACGAGCGCAGCGAAGGGAACCAACGAGACGGGGCGAGGACCGAAGCCACGGCGAAGTTGTAACATTAGCCCCGCTTAGCCAGCTTTAGCTGGCGCAGCCGAGGATGAAAGTCCCAAAAGCGAGGGGAAAGCCAGCTTCAGCTGGCGCAGCCGCGGATGAAGCCCCAAAACCTGGCGGAAAGGGCCCATCGGATCGGCATCATCGCCCCCGGGGCCGGAAATCGTCCTCCATCCGGGTGGTTGGGCACTGTCGGAGACCAGCCCCATGGCGTCCCCCCACGTTAAATTGTGCATAACTGGAATAAATCAGCGCTTCCGTCCACAGGCTGTGGATAAGCCATAAAATACAGGAATGGCGAGGATTTCGGGAGAAAAATGTTCCCCGTGGAACACTTTTGTGGAACGGAAACTAACAACATTTAGTATATGTGGACAATTATTTTTGGAGAAAGCGTCGAACGCCCGGCCCTAACCGGCTCAGCGCCCGACTTTTGGCTTAGGAAAAAAAATTTCCATTACACCACAGTGGAGAACGAAGGAATTGCGCCAGCAAAGGCGTAGGTTTGCGCAAATGCGCGTAATAGGAATATTATGCTCCTAGCAGGTCAATAAACTATGTATCCCAACCTCTATTTTGCATTAAAGGACTTATTCGGAATCAATTTGCCTTTTCTGCACATCGTCAATTCCTTTGGCTTTTTTGTCGCTTTATCCTTTATCGCCGCGGCGGTGACCCTTACCTGGGAACTCATGCGCAAAGAAAGGGAAGGCCTGCTGCAAAGCCGCGAAGAGGTGATTTGGGTAGGTAAACCCGCCAGTCCCACGGAACTGACCCTGAATTTTGTCCTGGGATTCATCCTTGGCTTCAAATTGGTCGGATACTTCACCGCGGATAGCGCCCTGACTGCCAATGCACAGGATTATCTGCTTTCCTTGCAGGGCAATGTTCCGGCGGGCCTGGTCCTCGGCCTGCTGCTGGCCGGTCTGAAATGGTATGAAAAACACAAACAGGTGTTGCCTGAACCTCAGCAAAGAAAAGTGCGCATCTGGCCACATGACAGGGTGGGGGACCTGACCCTTTATGCTTTTATCTTTGGCTTTATCGGCGCCAAGATATTTAACAGCCTGGAAACCTGGAGCGATTTTGTCCGGGACCCCTTCGGCTCCCTGTTCTCCTTTAGCGGATTGACTTTTTATGGCGGCCTGATCTGTGCGGCCCTTGCCATCTGGAACTACGCCCGCAAACACGGCATCACCTTCTGGCACCTCAACGATGCGGCGGCCCCCGGCCTCATGCTCGCCTATGCCATCGGACGTATCGGCTGCCAAGTGTCAGGTGACGGCGACTGGGGTATCCTCAACAGCGCCTATATCACAGGAGCCGACGGCAAGGCCGTTCTGGCCGGCGCCGGAGATTTTACCCATGCTCTTCGTCAAAACAAAGACCTTTATCTCCCGCAATACGCCAATCTTGATTATGTCCCCCACCTTTCGGTAAAAGCTCCTTCCTGGCTGCCCGATTGGTTCTTCGCCTACGCCTACCCCCATAATGTGATCGGCGAAGGTGTACGTATCGCCGATTGCAATGGTCAATACTGCGCTCAACTTCCGATTCCCGTTTTCCCGACCCCCATTTACGAAACCCTGGTCTGCCTGGGCCTCTTCTTTGTGCTATGGGCGCTCCGCAAACGGTTGAAGATCCCTGGGGCGCTTTTTGCTGTCTACTTGATCATCAACGGAATAGAGCGATTCTTCATCGAAAAGATCCGCGTCAACAGCAAATATGACATCTTTGGGCTTCATCCCACACAAGCCGAGCTCATCTCTGCGGGTCTCGTCATCACCGGGGTTATCCTTTTTGTTCAGTTAAGGCGCAAGGCGGCGCACAACTTCGGACCACCGCCCCCAACCCCACCGGATGAAGCAACGGCCGCCGGATAAATTCGTCTGCCGAATCCAGGCGATCTATCGGGCCAGCCGCTTCAGCTGGGAACGGGCAGTATCGCCATCCTTCCATAAATCCCTCCTTTTATCACGAAGCCGGAATTTCCTGTAACATGCGCTTGTCGTGTCTCGTCAGAGTAGACGGTAAACGATTCGCCACGGGAAACGTTTCGACGGCTGGCGAACCGTCCGATCGTCACCAAAAACGGGTCAGGCGTCAAGTTAAATAACGGATTCGATCCACCCGTATTAGTTTTACAAAGGATTGAAAAGCAGGCCATCTGAGCAAAAAGGCCGCTGCAGGCCGTTGTAACAACCAATTTCCCTTCACCTTCCAGGGGCACCAATTATCAGCCGGTTAGGCCGACCAACACTAAACCATGTACTATGTAATATATAGTTCTAATCTTTGTATTGTATTACTCATAACTAAGAACTACACAAGCAAATATATGTCGAACACACTCGCAACCTTGACTCTCTGCTTCCTGATCTCCAACGCTTTACCCGTTCTTGCGCAATCAGACGGGAAAATTGCGGGCACCATTGGCGACGCCAAAGGTCAACCCATCGAAGCAGCCACCATCACCTTATTACAAGCAAAAGACTCCTCACGGCTAAAAACGACCATTACCGACAAGAGCGGTCATTTTGTCTTCGACCATGTTGCCGCCGGCAGGTACCTGGTCTCAGCCTCCTCCGTGGGATTCGGGTCAACCTGGTCCACATCCTTTGACCTCAAGGTGGCGGGTACCCGCAACCTGTCTCCAATGGTACTCACATCCACCAGCACCAGCCTCCAGGCCTTTGCCGTCGTCGCCAAGAAACCCCTGATCGAGCAGAAGGCCGACCGGACGATCATCAACGTGGACGCCTCTCCATCGAACGCCGGATCCACCGCCATGGATGTGCTGGAGAAATCCCCGGGCGTCACCTTGGACAAGGACGACAATATCAGCCTGAAAGGTAAGCAGGGCGTCACCATCATGATCGACAACAAACCGACCTATCTTTCAGCGTCGCAGCTGGCCAGCTATCTGCGCAGCCTGCCGGCGTCCGCTATCGACCAAATCGAGCTCATGACCAACCCCTCCGCCAAATACGATGCCGCGGGCAATTCCGGGATCATCAATATAAAGACGAAGAAGAATAAGATGAAGGGGTTTAACGGCAACCTCAACCTCACCTATAACCAGGGGGTCTATGCGAAGCCCAGCGGCAGCGTCAACCTGAACTATCGAGACGGGAAGTTCAACTTTTTTCTGAATGCCGGCTACTCCCATTGGGAAGGATTCCAGGTATTGAAGATAGGACGCAAGTACCTGGACGCCGACGACAAGACGATCAACTCCATCTTCCAGCAGGAGACGGACATACGTTCTACCAACCCGGAATTCAACGTAAAGTTTGGAATGGACTATTTCCTGACGCAAAAGACTACTATTGGATTTGTGGTCAGCGGGTTCCATAACAAGGAAGAAGACCGTACGAACAGCAATATCCAATTGCTTTCCCCCAACTACAGCCTTGACTCCATAGTCAATTCCCCCAGCACCAACAATACGACCTGGAAGAATGGCTCCGCCAACCTCAACTTCCGCCATACCTATGACTCCACCGGCCGCGAATTGACTGCTGACATCGACTATGTACACTATGGAAGCGTGAGCGACCAGTATTTCGACAACCTGACCTATGCACCGGACATGAATCTGCTGGACGAAAACGTCCTGACGGGTCACCTGCCCAGCGCCATCAATATCTATACTTTCAAGACCGACTATACCCGCCCGCTCACCCATGGATATAAATTGGAAACGGGACTAAAGCTCAGCTATGTGAACACGGACAATACCGCCGATTACTACGATGTAGTGAATAAGCAAGCCGAAGTGGATACCGGTAAAACAAACCATTTTCTTTACCGGGAAAATGTCAACGCTGCCTATGTGAACATGACGAAGCAATATAAAAAACTGACGGTGCAATTGGGCGCCCGGCTGGAGAACACCAACTATTCCGGCCATCAGCTCGGCAACGGCATCTCGGTTGTCAACAGGGACTCTTCCTTTTCCCGGAGCTATGTCAATCTCTTCCCCACCGCTTTCTTCAGTTATGAGTTAAACGAAAATAACCAGCTGACGCTGAATTACGGCCGGCGGATCGACCGGCCCGCTTACCAGGATCTGAATCCTTTCCTCTTTTACCTGGATGAATTCACATACCAGGCCGGTAACCCTTACCTGCAACCGCAGTACACGCAGAACATCGAAGCCTCCCATACCTATCATCATTTCCTGACGACCACGGTCAACTATAGCTATACCACGAACTTCTTTACCCAGACCTTTGAACAATCCGGCCAGGCCACGATCATCCGCAACGGTAATATCGGCAGCCGTCAAAATGCCGGCATCTCGGTAAGCGCCCAGCTTCACGTGGTCAAGTGGTGGACGGCGATCTTATACAGTGATTTGAATTACAATAAGTTCAGTGGCATGCTGTATGGCGACAACATCGATGTCAGCGCCACCACGCTGTTGCTCAACGTCAATAACCAGTTTTCCTTTCCGCAGGGTTGGGGAGGCGAGCTCTCCGGTTTTTACCGTACCAAGGGGGTCGAAGGCCAGGTGATCGTCGACCCGTTTGGGCAGGCTTCGGGCGCCATCTCCAAAAAGATCCTCAACGACAAGGCTTCGCTGAAACTGGCCGTCAGGGACATGCTTTATACCAACCAGGTTCATGGATATATCAATTTCCAGCAGACGGAAGCCACCTTCCACAACCGGCATGACAGCCGGCAGGTAGCCCTGACCTTCACCTGGAACTTCGGCAAACCCTTAAAAGGCATGTCCGAAAATCATTCGCACAGCGGCGCCGGCGACGAACAGAATCGCGTCAAGGCCGGTGGCAATAGTAATTAGATCGGGATTGTGTAGCTTTGCTGCATAACTTCATTTGTATGCCATCGTTTGATATCGTCAGCAAGGTAGACCAACAGGTACTCGACAACGCCGTGAACGTCACCAAGAAGGAGATTACCAACCGTTTCGACTTTAAGGACTCGCCGGTGAAGATCGACCTGAACAAAAAAGATATGAAAATCGACCTGGAGGCCGACAGCGAGATGAAGATAAAGCAGATCGTCGATGTGTTGCTGAGCCGGAGTATGAAGCAGGGTCTCGACCCCCTGGCCTTCGACCTCTCGAAAGACGCTTATCCCAGCGGTAAGGTCACCCGTCAGGAAGTCCCGGTCCGCAATGGTCTCAAACAGGAAGACGCCAAAAAGGTGGTAAAGCTGATCAAGGATTCCGGGCTCAAGGTCCAGTCCCAGATCATGGACGATCTTGTCCGGATCACCGGGAAAAAGATCGACGATCTCCAGGCCGTCATCAAACTCTGCGGCGGGGCCAATTTGGGCATCGCTTTGCAGTATATTAATATGCGGAGCTGACGAAGACATCGCGCGCAGCCCCGGATGTGGAGCCATCGCGTCAAATTTATTTGGATGCCCAAGAGGAAATGAGTAATTTTGCTGCCTCATTAAAAATAATGTGTACGGCCAAATCCGTACCACCTTTAAACAGAACAAGTTATGAAAAAGGATATCCACCCCAAAGGTTACCGCTTCGTCGTCTTCAAGGATATGAGCAATGGTGACACCTTCATGAGCAAGTCCTCCGCTAATTCCAGGGAGACCATCAAGTGGGAAGACGGCAACGAGTACCCCCTGATCAAATTGGAAATCTCCAATACCTCGCATCCCTTCTTTACCGGCAAGAATATGCTGGTGGATACTGCAGGTCGTATCGATAAGTTCAAGAAACGCTACGAGAAGAAAGCGAAATAAACGCTGCAATCCCGTTACACAATAAATTGTCCCCTCGGCATCAATAGATTGTCCCCTCCATTATAGAGGGGATTTTTTTTACCTTCACGGCCAATGAACACGCTCTTACTGGAAGAAACCTCCTGCACGGACGACCTGCTGCCTTTTACCGCGACAAGGTCGGTGCTCGATATCCGCATGGGTATACTGACTTTCCGGGAAAAATGGGCGCGTCTGCTGGGCTCCGATAGTTTTCGATTGGAAGAGGGAGCGGGCGCTTTACCCGCCAATATCCTCCCCACCCGCGCCCTGGCCGCCAGGATACGGGAAGAATGGGCCCGCGGCCCCATCACCTCCGCTTCGATCGACCGCCTGATCACCCACGGCCGCCTGATCCGCTATCCCTGGCAGATCTTCCAGCACAACGCAGAGGCGCTGGTGGAAGATTTTGACCTGCTCACCATGGGCCGCCTGTCATCGCCCATACCTGCTTCGGTGCAAGTCCAAAACCCGGCATCCATTTTTGTCGAGGAAGGTGCGCGGCTAAGCCATTGCCTCCTCAATGCATCCACCGGTCCGATCTACATTGCACGCGATGCGGAGATCATGGAAGGAGTCATGATCCGCGGGCCTTTCGCCGCTTGCGAAGGTGCTACCGTTAAAATGGGAACGACAATCTATGGCGCGACCACCCTGGGACCGGGCAGCACGGCGGGGGGCGAGATCAAGAACACCGTGTTCTTTGGTTACTCCAACAAAGGCCATGATGGTTATCTGGGCGATGCCGTCATCGGCGAGTGGTGTAACCTGGGCGCAGGCGTCTCCGCGTCTAACCTCAAGAACAACGCCGGCCCGGTAAGGGTCTATCATCCCGCGTCGGGCAGCTACCAAAACGCCGGCAGCAAGTGCGGTCTGCTGATGGGAGATTATTCCCGCGCGGCGATCAATATGTCGTTCGATACCGGCACCATGGTAGGCGTCTGCTGCAATATCTTCGGGGCAGGCATTCCCCCAAAATATATTCCTTCTTTCACCTGGGGGAATAACAAAAACACCCGCTACGAATGGGACAAGGCTCTACGGGACATCGATAATTGGAAGAAACTAAAGGGGCAATCGATCACCGATCGCGAAATACTGACATTAAAACATATTTTTGAGGCATCTTTTTTATAAAGTACTGCAAAATCACATCCATCAATGAGACAACAAATCGCGGCAGCCAATTGGAAGATGAACCTCACTTATCAGCAGGGAGAACAATTGCTGGACACTCTACTCAAAGAAGACATCACCCTGACAGCACATCAGAAGGCCGTTTTTGCCGTGCCCTTCCCATACCTCACCATGGCCGGTCAAAAGGTCGCCGGCAAGACGAACTGGTTTGCAGCGGCTCAGAACTGTTCGGACAAGCCGGCCGGGGCCTATACCGGGGAGGTCGCGGCGGAAATGCTAAAATCCATTGGCATCCAATATTGCGTGTTGGGGCATAGCGAGCGGCGGGAATATTTTTCCGAGAACAACCAATCCCTTGCGCAGAAAGCGGCGCTTTGCCTGGACAACGGCATCACCCCCATCTTCTGCTGTGGCGAACCGCTGGGCATCCGTGAAGAAGGAGCCCAGGAAGGTTTTGTGGAGACACAATTGCTGGAGTCTCTGTTTCATTTTTCCGAAAAGGAGATCCGGAAGTTCGTGATCGCCTATGAGCCCATCTGGGCCATCGGCACGGGCAAAACAGCGTCGGTTGCCCAGGCCCAGGAGATGCATGCGCATATCCGGAAACTCTTTTCCAACAAATACGGTAAGGCTACGGCGGACATTATTCCCATCCTCTACGGCGGCAGCGTCAAGGCCGGCAATGCCAAAGAGCTTTTCCATTCTCCCGATGTGGACGGCGGGCTGGTGGGGGGCGCCTCCCTGATCGCAACCGAATTTACCGCCATCATCCGGGCGTTGAAATGAGGCTTGTGTCCCGGTTCCTGAAAGAGGGCGTGACGGCGACGGATCGCCGCCGCATCATCCGGGGGACCCTGCACTCTTTCCTGATCCAGGGCATTTCTATCGGCCTGGTCTTCGTTTCAAATCTCTGGCTCGTGCGTTCGTCCAACGCACAGGCCTATGGTGATTATGTACACGTATTCAACTGGGTAAGCATTCTCAGCGTCCTCGTTATGGGCGGACGCGACGACCTGGTCCTCGCCCAGTTACCAAAATACCTCGGCGCCGGCAGGCACGGACAACTGTTGCGTCTCGTCCAGAAGGCCAATGGATTCATTGCTCTCTCTGCCCTGGTGATCGGCGGCGCCTTTCTTATCCTCATCGCAGCTTTCCCCATCCAATCGCTGAGCCAGCACCGGCCGCTCTTTCTGGTGGCCATGGCCGCAGTCTACTTTTCCGCCAGCCTCACCCTCAACCAAATGATCTTGCAGGCCCTCAATCATGTCAGAAGCAGCCAGATCGTCGAAAAGATCGCCCGGCCCGTGCTACTGCTTTTGTTTACGGGGCTTTTCCGTTTGAGTGTAACGACCCTGAACGGTCATGAGCTGGTCGTCCTGGGGACCTTGGCTTCGGGTGTCTGTTGTGCGATGATCCTTTCGATGGTATTCCGGCAGGCCAACAAATTGACCGTCTCCATGGAGGAGAACCCGGCAAATGAAAAACACGGCAGTAAAACGGTCTACTTTTTCCTCATCAGCCTGTTCTACCTGTTAAGCACGAAGATCACGATGCTGATCCTGCCCCTGTTCAACCCCGAAAGCGCCATCGGGATCTTCAATATCAGCTATCGGTTTGCCGACTTGCTGATCTTTCCATTCTTCCTCATGCACGCCGTTCTCCCGCAGTTGTTCGCCCGCCACGATATGGACGAAAAGGAATATACCCGGTCGCTCTTCCGGGAAAGCAATAAATTGATGACCTTGCTGGCATTGCCACTGTTGTTGTTCAACATCCTCGCCGGCCCATTCCTGCTCCGCCTATTTGGACCGGTCTTCCAAACTGGTTACACGGCTTTGATCTATATCAGTCTCGCACAATTCCTGTTCTCCGTTTTTGGCCCCACCAATACGATCCTGATGACACAGGGACGGGAACGCTATTCAGCCTTATGCCTGCTGGTTTACGTGATCCTGCTGGCGGTGACCAGCTGGCTGCTCATACCGGTCTCCGGCATCACCGGAGGGGCCCTGGCCATCCTGCTGAGCAGCGCCGGATACAATATCCTGCTGGCGGTTATCGTGTACCGGCTCTACGGGATCTGCTCACCGTTTTTTTCCTTCTTCCTCCGTTAACCGATCGAAGGCGGGATAAAAATTCTCCTTTGCAAAAAAAGAAAAACTCGCAGCTATGTGTAACCGTAATTGCGGCAGCCATCCGGCATCGGTGATCAGCCGGTCGAGCAGACGGCCGACCTCGTCCGCCGAACGATAGGGCAGCAGGGCTGGCTGAAAGGAATCGGGAAGGACAAGCCCCTCGGGTACAAGCGCGGGAATGTCGTTGAGCAGCAGGTCGGCCGTTAGTCCGCTTGCCGTAGTCTGGCCATAGACTTCGGGATTGTTCCTGCTGCCAAGTTTATGCAGCTTCAGCGGGCTCCAGAGCAGGTCGGCGGCGGCCAGCTGCTCTTCATATATCGATTCCGGGACGTAGCCGCCCGAAAAAGTGAGGACGGAGAATTGGGCGGACTCCAGGGCTTTGAAGGTTGCGACGATCGCCATCGCCTCGGGTGAATCGCGGCCGCCGAGGATCACCAACAGGATGGGGCGGTCCGACCGGGAGCGGCCAGGCAGCCAGTGACGGAAAAAGTCGGTCACGAAGGCATAGTCCCGTCTGTTGCTATCGACGGAGCCGGGTATGACGATGGTGAAGGGGCGCGGCTCCGGCGCCAAAGGGGCCGCCGCCGTCAAGGCGGCAGGCGCCGCGTGATAAAATCGCGAAGGGATAAAGACAGCCGTGGCCCGCGGCATCCGCTGCCGGAACGCCTCCACCATCGCGGGGAGAAAAAAGCTATAGTGCCTGATCCTTCTGTGCAGGATCAGCTTGGCCAGGTTTTCCGTCCAGTCCCGCAAAGAGCGCCGCGGATGATCAAACCAGGCATTTACTTCATGCAGCGTCAGGCTCACCCGCAAATTACCGGACATGGACAACCGCAATGCGAAAAGCAGCAGGTTGTTGTCGAGCGTGCTCAGGTGCAGATGACTGTACTGGTGTTTGTCCAGGAAGGCGAATAGCCGCCGGATAAAGACCCTGTTGGGACAACGGGCAGGCTGCACGATGAATTCCGTTGCCGGCCAGCGCTTAGCCGGCGCTTCCTTGCCGGAGATGTTCCGGTAGGAGCTTTCCCGCAGAAATACGACGACCCGGTCAAACCGGGCTTCGCTGAGATCGAGCATTGCGGGGAGGTTCTCGTGGTGTGTGGTCTCGTAGATCGCGATCCCGCGTCGGCGCCTGTCGGTATCCATCCATAGGGTGATCCCTCCAAGGAGCATAGTCCAGTAGGGGATGCGCATGACCAACAGGTCGGCTGCAACGAACAGGACCGCCAGACCGAGCAGCGACCGGTCAAAACGACGGGTGAAAAAGCCAACGACAAACACGGATTCCATGAGCACGGCGCCGATATAGAGACTCTGCGCAACAGCGGGGTGTCCGATCAGCCAGGCATAGAATCGGCAGAGAGCAGTTTGACAGTCACTACTTAAAAGATCGATGTGCTGGAGCAGCAGGATATGACTCATCTCCTGGCCGTCGAAAACCGCGCCCCTGACCGTCTTCCAGATGGCGGCCGAAACAAAGATGTACAGGAAATAATACCTGCAGCCACGGAGGATGGAGTAAAACCGCTCTTCCCGGTTCGTGACAAACGCAAATGCCAACAGGACATAGAGAATAAAGGGGCCGTGATGGATCTGCCAGAAGAGATCGGCTAATAGCAGGTAGAGCGTCACATAAGCACAAAATACCCACCCCAGCAACGGAGAAAACCTGTCTTTCCGGAACGCATAGCCGAGGAGCGGGATGGGAAGTAGAAAGCCCAGCGTATCCGCGAAGGCAAAACAGACCGGATGCGCGATCATAAACCTTGGCAGTCCGGAACCTATCAGCATCAACTCTGCGAGATCCCGGTTATAATGAAAAAACACCGGATGCACCTGTAGGAGCGTGCGATGACCAATGCCCAGGAACAGAAAGACGGCAAAGTAAAAACAAAAATAGACCGTCAGTAAAAGCTTTTTATCGCGGGTATACTGCATGTTTTGTCCCTCAAAGGTGGAAATAAGGCGCTTTTTTTACAACCACCAGCCGGCCACCGGCCCACTGAAACCAGGTTCTATCGACTTCCAGTTGCCGGATGGGATGCCCGACCAGGCCGCTGATATAGGACTTATACCAGGCAGGAAACTGTCCCGTATTGTTGAGGTTGGGTTCCACAGCGGTATACACGGCGCCCAGACCGACCCGTTGCAACCCCTCCCGCAGTTTCTGTTTGTCGAAGGCATAATCGCTTGTCTGCTCCTGCTGTTCATGCGCTTGCAGCGGCGACGTGACCATATCCCACTGATAGATAAGAAAATCGGCCGGTTTCAACCGCTGCCCGTCCACGGTGACTTCGAACACTTCCACACTGTCCTGCCGGGCAATGGGTTGCGAAAACATCCCATAGTGTACAAAGGGAAAAAAACTGACCGAATGAACCAGATCGATGCTGATCTGTAAGCATATAAAGCCGATGAACAACCCCTTCATAAGGCTAAAAATACGTAGATTTGCACCGAATGAAAAATATAAGGAATTTCTGTATTATAGCTCATATTGACCATGGAAAGAGTACCCTGGCAGACCGGCTCCTGGAAATGACGAACACGATATCCGCGCGGGATATGCAGGCCCAGGTTTTGGACGATATGGACCTGGAACGGGAGAAGGGCATCACCATCAAAAGTCACGCGATCCAGATCAACTATACGGCAAATGGGGAGAAATATATCCTCAACCTGATCGACACGCCCGGCCATGTGGACTTCAGCTATGAGGTCAGCCGGGCCCTGGCCGCCTGTGAAGGCGCGCTGTTGCTGGTCGATGCTACACAGGGTATCCAGGCCCAGACCATCAGCAACCTGTATCTGGCCATCGAAAATGACCTGGAGATCATCCCCGTCATCAACAAGATCGATATGGACGGCGCCATGGTCGATGAGGTCACGGACCAGATCGTAGAGCTTATCGGCTGCAAAAAAGAGGACATCCTCCTGGCCAGCGCCAAGACCGGACTGGGTGTACAGGGGATCCTGGATGCCATCGTAGCAAAGATCCCGGCTCCGAAGGGTGACCCCGAAGCTCCGCTTCAGGCCCTGATCTTCGACAGCGTATTCAACTCCTTCCGCGGGATCATCGTCTATTACCGGATACTCAATGGCAAAATAAGAAAGGGGGACATCGTACAATTTGTCTCCACCGGTCAGTCCTATGGGGCCGACGAAGTGGGCATACTCAAACTGGCGCTGGATCCCAAGCAGGAGGTCAATACGGGCGATGTAGGGTATATCATCACCGGTATTAAGAACGCCAAAGAAGTAAAAGTAGGGGATACCATCACTATCGCCACTAACCCGAACCCGCAGATGATCCAGGGTTTTCAGGAAGTAAAGCCCATGGTCTTCGCGGGCATCTTCCCGGTGGACACCGACGATTTCGAAGAATTGCGGGACTGTATGGACAAACTGCAGCTCAACGATGCCTCGCTGACGTACGAGTTGGAGACCTCGCAGGCCCTTGGTTTCGGCTTTCGCTGCGGTTTCCTGGGCATGCTGCACATGGAGATCATCCAGGAAAGACTCGAAAGGGAGTTCAACCAGACTGTGATCACTACCGTTCCCAACGTGAGTTTTGTGGCCCATACCAGCAATGGGGAAGTGGTCATCGTCAATAACCCCTCCGAGATGCCCGAACCCACCCGGATCGAGCGGATCGAGGAGCCCTATATCCGCGCCCAGATCATCACCAAGCCCGACTATATCGGCAACATCATGACGCTCTGCCTGGGTAAGAGAGGTATCCTTCTCAATCAGTCCTACCTGACTACGACCAGGGTAGAGCTGATCTTCGAAATGCCCCTGACCGAGATCGTCTTCGATTTCTACGATAAGCTCAAGAGCCAGACCCGGGGCTACGCCTCTTTCGACTATAGCCCCATCGACAGACGGGACAGCGATATCGCAAAGATGGATATTCTCCTGAATGGCGATAAGGTGGATGCGCTGAGTGCGCTGATCCATCGCAGCCGCGCCGCGGATTTCGGCCGAAAATTGTGCGAAAAACTAAAAGAGCTCCTGCCCCGTCAGCAATTCCAGATCGCCATCCAGGCGGCCATCGGCGCCAAGGTCATCGCCCGCGAGACCATCAGCGCGCTCCGCAAGGATGTGACGGCCAAATGTTATGGCGGCGATATCAGTCGTAAACGCAAGCTGTTGGAAAAGCAAAAAGAAGGTAAGAAGCGGATGCGGCAGATCGGCAACGTAGAAGTACCGCAGGAGGCCTTCCTGGCGGTTCTGAAACTGGACGAATAAAAAACTGATACAAAACAAGTATGCGGACCCCGTTGCAGAAAGGCGAGAAAGTACTCCTCGTAACATATAGCAGCTGGACCTCGCTGGTGGTGCCCCTCCTGCTGACGCTGGTATTGATTGCCGGTGCCGTCGCCATCGTGTATTATGCGAATTCGGCGTTGGGCTGGATCCTTGCTGTGGTGGGCATAGGGTACTGGCTGATCCGCTACTACACCTGGAAGGTCAATATCTGGGTGGTGACCAATTTCCGGGTCATCGACGAAGCCGGTTTGCTCAGCCACTTTGCCAAAGAAAGTCCCCTCGACAAGATCAACAATGTCTCTTACGACCAGAGCATGGGTGGCCGCCTCTTCAACTTTGGACATGTAAAAATTCAGACGGCCGCGCAGGTCGGCGCCACGGACTACTACAATGTCAACCACCCCAAAAGGCTCAAGGATACGATCACGTCCGCACAAGCCGATTTCCAGAACTGGCAGTATGGTAACCAGGCTGCGCAGATGGCGGCAGCGTTGGAATCGCGTCAGCCCACCGCACGAGGCGATGCGTCGCGTTGGGATGCACCGCGTTGGGATGCACCGCAGGTCGCGGCGGAACTGGAAAAATTATTTGAGCTAAAAATGAAGGGGGCAATTTCTGAAGACGAATACAATCGTGCGAAGGCACGATTGCTTAATCACTGATCTGGCGCCCGCCGGCTGGTCCTACTGACCCGGCTTTTTCTTTTGCATGTTCTTCTCCGACTGGGCCTGCAGCTGTTTTTCGTCGATATTGCCCTGGTCATCCATCACCTTCGCCTGCATAGGGAATTCCCCGTCTTTTAATTTGAACGCGAATAGCTTTTTGTCGATGTGTACCCAGCGGCCTTCCTTCCACTGAAAGGCCTCAAAGTCACCGTCGGGGATATACGTATCCTTTTTCTTTGGCTCATCGCCTTCCGGTGTCAGGTGATCGAAGACGATCATATCCATTTCAGGGTCATAGTTGAACCGGGTCGTAGCCTCTTTCTTGTATTCGATATTGAATCGGTACTGCATGTGCCGGTGCGTGGAATCTTCCATAAATGAAAAATAGGGTCCGCCAAACCGTGGTTCGCCATCTGGGCCAAACGTCAACACCTCCATCCATTTTTTGTTACTCGTCTCACTGAAATCGTCGAAGCCAAGCAGGGTATAATATTTCCGCCCTTCATAGGTTTTCAGAATGATACGATAGTAAATGGCGCCGATCCAATTGTGCCTGTTCCTCACCGAATCCAGCGGCTTGGCCGTGAACATCGATGCATCAAATAATGGGTAGAGCTTTAAAGAACCGTCGGGCTGGTTCATCTGGATGGCACCTTCCTGAAGATAGAGCTGGTCATCTTTCTTAAACTGCCAGGTAAAGATACGGAAGGAACTATCCGGGGCGTACAACCGGGAGATCGTCACCAGGGAATCAAAGGGATAATAAAAGGAATTGGGCTGCC